>Ga0207931_1000776_pt1 | contig 11451 bp, 9 predicted proteins | sample NGESurdeep092012_2_FD_184478 | JGI IMG/M metagenome (GOLD analysis project Ga0207931, IMG submission 184478) | Arctic peat soil microbial communities from Barrow, Alaska - NGEE Surface sample 415-1 deep-092012 (SPAdes) | ecosystem: Environmental > Terrestrial > Soil > Wetlands > Peat ...
GAGCCAATGGAAAAGTATCTACGTTATCTTCACCGGTGATGGACAGGTCGGCCCACTGGTAGCCTCTGGCTGCCGCGCGGCGGGCCATCTCATCGAAGAGCAGGACGCCCACCCCTCTATCCCAGTATTCCGGGACGACCGCCAGGCTTTTGATGGCAAGACACCTGGGCTTGAGACGGGCGTATTTGATCAGCCGCAAATAATCCCACGGGTAGCGTAGGCCATTGAGATGAATAAGCACCTCGTTTATATTGGGTACGCCGGGGAACCAGCCGACGGGTTTGCCGTCCACTTCGGCGAAAAGGACAAGATCGGGATCGACGATGTCAACCATGGGCAGGATCATCTGCTCGATGGAAGCGCGCGTGTAGGGAGTGAAATCTGAAAAGTGAGCCAGGCCGCGGTTCTGCAGTTCGACGATGCGGTCGATCTCACCGTCGATATTCTTAAGATCGGCACCGCGCACCGTGATGTTCTTGCGCTGGCGGATCTTTTCTGCCAGCTTGAGCATGTGCTGGATCTCCGGGGTGTTCAGGTTCAGGTCAATGGCATAGGCCAGGCCATCCTCGATATATTTTTGAAAACCATAGCGCTCAAAAAAAGCCTGGTAATATGGCGGTTGGTGCCCGCAATAGGAAGTCGGGGGGCGGTCGCGGCCATCGATCAAAATACCGCGCGAGTCCTCGCGGTCCAGGTTATAGGTGCCGATGACGCTGTGCAAGCGATGTTCGTCAGCCCAGGCTTCAGCCCGGTTGAAGAGCGCTTCGGCCACTGCGTAATCGTTCACGCATTCGAAGAAACCGATCGTGCAATCCCCGTAGCCTCTGGCTTTGCTGGCGGAGGTGTCCTCGGCGCAGGAGATGGTCCCGACCGGTCTGCCGTCCTGCCAGGCCACGAACAGATCGGCGTAGCCATCCTTGAAGAACAGGCCGCGCTGCGGGTCGATGGTTTTGGCGCGCTCCGACATCAGGGGGGGTACCCACATCGGGTCATTTTTGTATATTTGCCAGGGGAAAGTGAGGAAGGCGTGCTTTTGGTGTTGGCTGTTTACCGGAAGGACCTCGATGGTTTTCATAATGCAAACCTCAATGGAATAACAGGATACATCCTCCATCCAGTAGAGGATGTGCGACTCTAAATTGTCATCAACACAATGGCCGCCAGGGCTGCCAGAATGCCCATCACCTGCGCCCGGTTGAGGCGTTCGTGCAGGATGAGCCCGGCCAGCAGGACCGTTGAACCGGGATAAAGTGAAACCAGAACAGCAGCCACATCCATGCGGCCGGCCTGTCCCGCCAGGATGTACAGCCCGTTTCCGGTGACATCCAGGATGCCGTTTAACGTGATCAATGGCCAGACCGTGCGCGCAGGAAGGAGTGGCTGGCGCGTGAACAAGGCGTAGAGCAGCATGGTCAGCGTACCTGCCAGGCGGGAGGCGACCAATGGCAGGAAAAGATTAGTCTGGCTGCCGCGGTTATACAGGATCAGATAAACACCAAAGCTGAGCCCGGCAATCAGGGGCAGGCTCAGGTCTGCCAGCCTCAAGCGGATGTTTTTTTCTCCCCCATCCGGTTGGGAGATGAACCAGATGGCGACCAGTGCCAGGCCGAACCCGCTAAAAGTCAGGGCACCCGGGAAGCCATCCAGGATCGAGCCCACGATGACCGGCAGCAGCGCAGCCGTCAATGCAGAGACGGGTGCGGTGACGCTCATCTTGCCTTCTGTCATGGATTTAAAAAATAAAAGTAATCCCAATACCCCCATGGAGCCGGCAATGGTGCACATTAATAAGGAAGTCCAGGGCAGGGGTTTTTCACCGGAAAGCCAGGCAGCGACCACCAGGAAGGCCAGTCCGACCGCTTCACCGAACAGGACCACCTGGTAAGCCTTGCCCTTGCGGCTTGCCAGCCCGCCGCAGAAATCAGCTGCGCCCCAACTGAGGGCGGAGGAGAGACCGAAAAAGATGGCAAGCATCTAGTTTATCCCCGCGGCTTCCGCCCGCGCCAGCACATTGCGGGCGGCCTTGACCAGGGGCAGGTCGATCATCCTGCCCTCCAGGACAAACGCCCCCTTGCCTTCCTGCTGGGAGACCTCAAAAGCTTCCACCAGGCGCCGGGCGGACTCGATCGCTGCCGCTCCCGGGGTGAAAGCCTCCTGCACCGGTTTCACCTGCGCCGGGTGGATGACCTGTTTCCCCGCGTATCCCAGCTGCGCGCCGAAGACTGCCTCGGAGCGGATTCTTTCAAGGTCTCGAAAATCCACCGTGACCATGTCGATCGCCTGCAGTCCGCAGGCCGCACAGGCCGCCACCACTGCCGAACGGGCAAAGAGCAATTCAAGAGCCCCTGGTGTGCGCGTTGCGCCGATACTGGCGGCGTAGTCTTCCCCGCCGAAGATGAGACCGTCCAGGCGTGGGTGCGAGGCGATCTCCCGGAGATTCATGATTGCCCGGGCTGTCTCCACACCCAGCAGCATGCGGATCGAGTTGACCGGCCAGCCGTGAGCCAGTTCCGCCGCTTCGATGTTTCCGCTGGCCCATTGGATCTGTTCCAGTGTCTCCACTTTTGGCACCACGATCCCGTCCGGGCTGAAGGTCAGGGCAGCCTGAATATCTTCCGTCTCCAGCCCCGAGCCAACCGGGTTGATGCGCACCAGCTTTTCGGATCGACCAAAGGTCAGGTCGTGCAGGGCAGCAGCAATGTTCCGGCGCGCTTCGGCTTTCCGGCTCAATGCCACACCGTCTTCCATGTCCATGCAAATGCAATCCACGTCCAGGGTGAGGGCTTTTTCGATTTTATGCCGGTCGTCACCGGGCATGTAGAGCAGGGCACGTCTTGCGCGCATGGGATCTCCAGTCGGGTCAATTATGCCATGAAATGGTTATAATCGTCGAAAGAACCCATGCTTAACCACCCTCGCTCCCCACTCCCGGTAGTATTTCTGGTTTTTCTGGCAGCCTGCACGCCGATCATTTCGTTTGGCCCGACCGGATTAAACACTCCAATTGGTCTTTCCCGTCAGGCATCCCTTCTGCTTGCGCCGACAGAACCTTTAATTCCCGCCGCGACCCTCGAGCCAACCGCCCCATCGCTTCCCGTTGCGAACCTCGAGCCAACGATCACCTCACTACCCGCTGTGATCCCCCTCGATCCGGCGAACTGGAAAAGCTGGCCTGTAATTCCCATCGTACCCGAACGTGCCCGCGAGATCTACCTGCTTGGGCAATCCCTGGGTAATGACCCGCATGCTTTTTCTGTCTTTGGAGACTGCCAGTCTGAGCCGGATGTCTTCATGGGTATTTATGAAACCGACCCGGCCGTGCTGGCCGAGCTGCCCCAGGACCTTCAGCAAACCGTAGCCTGGTTCACCGGATCATTTAACCGCCCGAGTCCCACCGTGCGCGGTGGAACGACTACCGGCGCGCTGCTCTGGCCGCAGTGGCATGAGAACAAATTCACCTGCACGATTTACGAGTCGCCTCTCCAGTGTGAACTTCGCATCCACAAACCATCTTTTGTGATCATCCACGTCGGTACCCATTACGAGAACCGCAACGAACAGTACATGCGTTCGATCCTGGACCAGCTCATTGCGGCAGGTGTCGTGCCCATCCTGGCGACCAAAGCCGACGACCGGGAATTGGATGATCACGTGAATGCCGAATATGCCCAGCTGGCTGTGGAATACAAAATCCCTTTCTGGAATTTTTGGGCTGCGGTCGATGGCCTGCCTAATCGCGGACTTTATACCCGTCCGGATGCCACCTATCAGGGAGATCTCTACCTGATCGATGAGGCTGCTGCATTTCACCGCCTGGCTGCCCTGCAGGCCCTGGATGCGGTCTGGCGGGCAGTAACAGGCAGTAAGTAAACTGTTAGGCTCAACATACTTCCCTTGTGATAAGATTGCCCCCATGGATTTATCCGAAATCACCGACAACCTGTTTATCGGTACCACCCCGCGCAATGATGAGATCGAACTGTTACATGATCTGGGTGTGCGCTTGGTGATCAATATGCGTTTCGAGAAGCGTCCACCCCGGCAACCGCACGATCTGCCCATTAAATTCCTCTGGCTGCCGACGATTGACAGCCCGGGGCTGGTCATCCCCATTCGCAGCTTGATCCGCGGAGTGCATGCTGCCCTGGAAACCTTCAAGACCGGCGGGAAGGTGTATGTCCATTGCCAGCGAGGCCGCCACCGCGGTGTGGCCATGGGAGCCTCCATCCTGATCGCCCTGGGATACGAGCCCCAGGAGGCGATGGATTTGATCAAGGCCCAGCGCCCGATCGCCGACCCGGATGTCTTTTACATCCGCCACCGCATCCTGCGTTTTGCGCACGCCTGGCAAATGGTGGATTGAATTCAAAGGCAAACTGCGCTCCCAACAATTGGAACCTTGTTGGGAGCGAAAATTTTATCAGGAGTTGCAAATGACCACCTCATCCGACCAACTTAACCAACTGATCGCCAGCCAGTGGCAAGCCTGGATGCAGGCTGAACCGCTATTTGCCACTTCCTGCGGTGACCATCGTTTCAATGACCATCTGCCGGACGCCGGCGAGGAGCACTATTCCTCCTGGCGCGCTCAGCTGGTGGAGTTTCGCACACCCCTGCAAAAGATCGACCGCAGGTCGCTTTCCCCCTCTGACCGGTTGAATTACGACCTCTTTGAGCGCATGCTGGATTCCGAGATCGCCGCCCTCGACCAGCATGGCTACCGCCTGCCAATCTCCAGGGCGGGCGGGTTCCATACCTACTTTCCGGACCTGTACCTGCAGACCCCGTTCGCGAACATGGGCGACTATGAGAATTTCCTGGCCCGCCTGGCAGGGTTTCGCCGTTTTTTTGATGAGTCCATTGAACTGATGCGCCTTGGCGTGCGGACCGGTTATATTCCGTCGCGGGCCACCCTCGCAGGTGTGGACCAGTCCCTGCAGGCGCACATTGTGGATGACCCGGCCCACAGTCTTTTTTTCAAACCTTTTGAGCAGTTCCCCGCCTCGGTCAGTGGTCTGGATCGGGAGCGGCTGGTGGCTGCCGCCCTGGATGCCATTCGCCGCTCGGTGGTGCCGGCATATCAGGCGCTGCTTCGTTTCCTTAAAGTGGAATACGAACCCGGTTCGCGGGAGGGCATTGCCGCCGCGGAATTCCCGGACGGTGCCGCCTTCTATCGGGAGCGCATCCAATATTTCACCACGCTTGACCTGTCCCCCGAGGCCATCCACCAGACCGGGCAGACCGAGGTCCGTCGTATCCGGGCCGATATGAAAGCCGTCGTCCGCAAGACGGGCTTCAAGGGTAGTTTCGGTGAGTTCATTGCCTTCCTGCGCAGCGACCCGCGTTTTTATGTCACCACACCCGCGGCGCTGATGGAGAAGACCGCCCTGGTGCTGAAGCGCATGGATGGCGAACTGCCCAGGTTGTTCAAGACCTTGCCGCGCCTGCCATATGGCATCCGTGAGATCCCGGCGTTCAGCGCACCGGGCAACACTGCTGCCTATTATCAGCCTGGCACCGGGGATGGGACGGTCGCCGGCAGTTATTACGTCAATACCTACGACCTGGCAAGCCGCCCGTTGTATGAAATCGAAGCCCTGTCGCTGCACGAAGCGGTACCGGGGCATCACCTGCAGATCGCCCTCCAGCAGGAACTGGGTGACCTGCCGAACTTTCGCCGCTTCGCCGGGTTCACTTCCTTCGTGGAGGGCTGGGCGCTGTATTCCGAGCGGTTGGGTCTGGAGGTCGGTTTCTATCAGGATCCCTACTCCGACTTCGGTCGTCTGTCCTATGAAATGTGGCGCGCCTGCCGCCTGGTGGTGGACACAGGCATGCACGCCATGGGCTGGACCCGCCAGCAGGCCATTGACTTCATGGCAGCCAACACATCGTCCACGCTGCTCAATATTACCAATGAAGTGGACCGTTACATTGCCTGGCCCGGCCAGGCGTTGGCATACAAGACCGGGGAATTGAAGATCAGGGAACTGCGAACCCTGGCTGAGAAGGGACTGGGTCCGAATTTCGACCTGCGTGAGTTCCACGATGTGCTGCTGCTGGGCGGCGCCGTCCCGCTGGATGTACTGGAGGAACGCGTGCGGGAGTGGGTGGCAGGACGGAAATGAGGAGTAAAAACGGGTTCCAACCTGAACCCGTTTTTTGATTTTTTTACCCGCTTACCAGTTTTGCCACCGTGACCCCGGCTCCGCCTTCCTTGTCACCGCCTTCCTCGAACGAGACCACGTGTGGATGATCTTTCAGCATGGCGCGCACTTCCTGGCGCAGCTTGCCGGTGCCTTTACCGTGAATGATGCATACAAAAGGCAGACCAGCCATGGTAGCCTTTTCCAGGTAGCGGTCGAGCATTTCCAGGGCATCCTCAGCGCGCTGGCCGCGCAGATCCAGTTCGATGCCCGGAGAGGCCGGCATCCGCGACGAATGATGCTCTTCGCCGGATGAGGCTGGCTCCACCGGGTGTTTTTTCGTTGGTAGCTGATCGTCGATTCCTTGCGCATCTTCATCCTTCCGTTTTAACTCGTCCAGTTTGACCCGCATGCGCAGCGAACCCGCCTGGATCTCAGCCGCCTCGCCATCGATGGACGAGATCACCCCTTCCGTACCGAGCGTGCGCAGGAGCACTTTTTCGCCAGCCTTGAGCGGTCCGCGTGAAGCTGGTTTGCCGCGGCTGATGGCTGCTTTATGTCGTCTGATCACAGGCTGCTGGACTTCCTCCTCGATCTCCTTCACTTTTTCTTCAACTTCCCGAAGGGCATCCAGCGGTTGGTGGGCTTTTTTCAAATCATCCTTCAATAATTTCAATCGGGCCTTAAGCAGTTCCACTTCCAGCTCGCCCTCGGCGCGCGCCTGCTCGAGCACTGTCTGTCGCTCATCCTCGATATTTTCCAGCCTTTTTTCCAGTTCGCGTTCCAGGTGGCGTGCCTCTGAACGCGCCCGTTCGGCTTTTTCACTTTCCTTGAAGGCGATCTTGCGTTGGCGGTGGATGTCACCGATCAACTTATCGGCGCGCAGGTCGTCCGGGTTGACCTCGGCCCGGGCCGCCTCGATGATCTCCTGCGGCAGCCCCAGGCGCTGGGCGATGGCCAGCGCGTTGGAGCGCCCGGGCAGGCCAATGGTTAGTTTATAGGTCGGGCGCAGGGTTTGAATGTTGAACTCCAGCGAGGCATTGACCACGCCTGCCGTGGTATGGGCGAAGGTCTTAAGTTCCGGGTAATGGGTGGCAACGAAGGTGGTGATACCCTGCCCCAGCAGGCTGGAAAGGATGGCACGCGCCAGCGCGGCGCCTTCCTGTGGGTCCGTGCCCGCCCCCAGTTCGTCCAGGATGACCAGCGCCCGCCGGTCCGCTTTCTTAAGGATGTTGACGATATTGGTAATGTGTCCGGAGAAGGTCGAGAGCGACTGCTCGATCGACTGTTCATCGCCGATGTCGGCATACACAGCTTGGAAGCAGGGCAACTCGGACCCGGATTGGGCCGGGATGTGCAGCCCGCTCTGGGCCATGACTGTCAGCAGGCCGACGGTCTTGAGCGTGACGGTCTTCCCGCCCGTGTTCGGACCGGTGATGACCAGGGCGAAGGTGCCAGGTTGGGTATCGATGGTAATGGGCACCACCGTTTCCGGGTCCAGCATGGGGTGACGGGCATGGATCAACCGGATCGAGGGAGCCTCCTCCCGTCCTTCGTGGTGGGCGTGCCGGGCCTTGGGCATGGGAAGCAGGACAGGCTCATTGGCCCGCATCTCGTCAGCATATCTGGCTTTTGCAAAGGCCAGGTCCAGTTCAGCCAGGGCAACCACACCCGGGACGATTTCCCCGGCCAGATCACCGACCTGTGAAGAAAGTTCGGCCAGGATGCGGCGGACTTCGTCACGTTCGGCGATCTGGGCTTCCCGGTAGGTGTTGTTGAGTTCGACCACCGCCAGCGGCTCGATGAACAGGGTTGCCCCGGTGGACGACTGATCATGAACGATGGCTTTGATCTGGCCCTTGAATTCAGCCCGCAGGGGAATGACGTAGCGCCCGTCGCGCTGGGTGATGACAGCGTCCTGTAATTTCGAAGCAGTGGATGGTTCGGTCAGGTAGCGCTGGAGGCGGCTCATCAGCCGGTCATGCGCCACGCGTACCAGCCGTCTGAGGTCGTACAATTTTGGTGAGGCGCTGTCAGCCACTTCGCCGTTGTCGGCGATGCAGCGCGCAATGGCCTCGATTAACCCGCCGGGGGCAGGCAGGCGCAGGGCGATCTCGGCCAGGTGGGGGGAGGTCTCTGCGTGTTTATCGAAGAATCGGTGCAGGTCGCGCATCGTCATCAGCGTGGACCGGACGTCAAGCATTTCCTTGGGATCGAGCACACCCCCGTGTGCCGCCAGGTCCACCTGCTCGCGAATGTCATGTGCGGCACCGATGGTCAGGTCAGAGCTGACCAGCAGGGTGCGCGCCTCGCTGGTCTCAGACAGGCGGGTGACGGCCTCTTCGAAGTCCGGCGTTGGCTGGAGCATGTGAGCCAGTTCCGCCGAAGCGGAGAAATCACAAAAGTCCGCCAACCGGGCGAGGATCTTGGGGAATTCAAGAACGTGCAGCGTTTTGGAATCCATGATGGTTGAATTTAACCACAAGATGGTGGATTAGAGAATGGAGAATGGGGAATGGGAGGCAGAATGGCTGATAACTCTTGCAGCTGCCGCGCATTCTGTTATCGGAACTTGAGGGTATAAGGATCGAAACGGGAGGAAGCCGTGATCAGGTCTCTCAAATCGTCCCAGGGGGCACTTTCGTAGGAGCAGAGCCTGACAAATCGCTTGACCTTGCGGTCGCCTTCAAGCAGGCCCCGGGGGTCTGGAAGGAATACCCCATGAATGAATCCCAGGCGCACATGGTCCTCCAGGACATTGATCTGGCAGATCCCTGCGCTGACGGGTCCCCCGCGCTCCTTGAAATAGTAACTGGTGCCCTTCCAGAGGATCACCTCGGTTGCTGCCGGGGCAACGGAAGCAATGATGTTCCTTAACTCGAATACGATATCCTGCAGGTGCGGCGGTGTTCGCTGGAGAAATGTTTCAAGGTGAGAAAGTGGGAGCAAGGTGTGCGATCCTTTTCCCTGTTTTACTCTTTGCAGTGGTAAATCCACGACATCGAAGTCATGATTTCTATTTTCAAATCGGACGGGTTGACCCCGGGAAGGCGCTTCGCTCGCGAAGGTTCAGGATGTTTAGCAAGTAAGCCACCGTCAGCAGGACGAACAGCCCGTTCCGGAGCAGGATCGCAGGCATGAACCCCGGAACCCTGGACGGATCAACAACGCTCGAGATGATCCCATAATAGATCGGGTAGATCAGCGTGGTCAGAACGGAAATCCCGCCCCAGTAAAGCAATAATCTGCGGTTGCCGGCTGCGCTGTAAGCCAGCAGCGGGATCAGCCACAACAGGTACTGGGGGCTGAAGACTTTATTGGCGGCGATCATCACCAGCAAAGCCGCCACGGAAGACTGGACAAGGTCCATTTTCCCTTCCCATTGCTGTATGATAATGTAAATATAACCCAGGCCGAGAAGGATGAAAAAACCTTGGGAAAGCGCTCCCGCCAGAGGGCTGGTAATATCCAGGGATCCAAAGGCGGTCATAAATTGGATGGGAGCGCCGAAATAGGAGGCCAACCACAACAGGACGCTTCCGATCGATTCAACTTCGAAAGGACGAAGATACAGGTAGGAGAAAGAGCCAAATACTCCGTTGGAATTTAATGTCCAAAAAAAGGCGGTCACCCCCACCAGAACGCCAAAAAACTCAAGGGCGTTCTTCCAGCGCCAATGATGGATGTTGTGCAGGGTCTGTCTAAAAACGGTCGGGATCTTTTTCAACGTGAATGGCTGGTCAGGGAAGAAGAACCCGGCCTGATCGCGCTGTTCTGCCAGGAACAATAATGGAAAAAGCACGATTGGGAACAGTTTGGTCAGTACACCCAGGGCAAGCGCCAGGTAGGCCAGGTTCCAGCGCTTGCGTTCCGCCAGGACCAGACAGAGCAGGGTCAGCGCCGCCGGGACCAGGTCGAAGCGTGAAAAGGCTGTTCCCAGGCAGCCGACCACCAGGAAGGCTGTAAATACCATCCCTGCGGCGCGTGGTCCGTATCTCAACAGCAGCCAGTAAATAAAGAATGCCGTCAATGCCATGCCCAGCGCGAAAACTACCGGGTAGGCGCGCTCGGGTGCAAGCAGCGGTGGTGAGAAAATCGCCAGGGTTAGTGGAGGATATTCGAGCGGGAGGGTGTGGAACCGGGAGAAGGGCAGGATGAAGCGGCATTGGGAGGCCTGTAATAGCTGGGATGTTTCCGCTCCGAACCAAAATACCGTGGCGTAACACTGGTAATAGAGTACATCAACGTTAATGAAGAAGGCCGCCACAACTGCGGCAATAATCAGCACAATCGATGCAATGAAGAAAGGTAGATAAGCAATAAAACCCTTGCGGGCAGAAAGGACTCGTTCGATGAATTTCATCCCACCGGTCCGATGTGAACGTGACCGCGATCGTACTGATGTTTCCAAAGGTGAATGTCTCCTGGATTGATTTAACCACAGGATGGGAGTTTGGAGAATGGCATTTTATCATTCCCTTCATTCCCTGAAGAATTCTTCAGCGGCAGATGGTTTATTGGAATATTATCCTCTTTTGCACGCCAAGGGAGGCTAACTTCTCCTATGACCTGGATCGTTTTGATCAACGTTCAGATGGATATCATTCCGGTTCTACCCATTTCATTTTAGGATAAAAGGTGGACATTGTTCCTTAAGGCAATGGATAAGCGTGGAGAGGCTCGAACATTGTCCCTCGCGTAGCACCCCCTTGGGGGCTCTTAACAAAAATTCTCTCAAAAGAGAGGATTATGAGTGAGCGTGGAGAGACTCGAACATCGTTCCCTATCGGAGGCTCTCAACCAAAAGACTCCCATTCAGGAGTCTTCATCATGAGCGTGGAGAGGCTCGAACTCTCAACCAACGGCTTAAAAGCACGAAACCCCGTTTTCACGCATCTCAACCAAGAGACTACCGTCTTTGACCCAGTCCGTTGGACAGAAAATAATAGAGTCCGTTGGAATTCTATTTATTTTCGGTCAACGATATTGTCTGGGCTGTCAACACTCACAAGGTGAGTATAACAGATTTCGATGCCATTGGTGGGGTAGGAATGATAGCTTTGGTTAGATATCAACAGAATGGACTTTTAATAAAATGAGGCCACTCATCCCTTCTACTTATCTGATTTATACAAGACCTAAACGATCACTCATAATCGCTTGGTCGAATGTCAAAATCCCGTCAGGCCCACCAAAATAGACTACCTCCCGTAATTGGCCAGATCCCTATTTTCCCACTTCACATCATTTACTAAACTTAGGAAATTTGACAAGAGCATCTTAAAAAAGTATAATGAAAGTGCTTTCA
>Ga0207931_1000779_pt1 | contig 11403 bp, 4 predicted proteins | sample NGESurdeep092012_2_FD_184478 | JGI IMG/M metagenome (GOLD analysis project Ga0207931, IMG submission 184478) | Arctic peat soil microbial communities from Barrow, Alaska - NGEE Surface sample 415-1 deep-092012 (SPAdes) | ecosystem: Environmental > Terrestrial > Soil > Wetlands > Peat ...
AAAAATCTCTGATTATGGTATCTTGTTGCCATTGACCTATAAAAGAGAAGTTTTTTTCAGACCACATTTTCGTAAAGACAGGATGATAATTTATAGAAACGACATTCCCTAATGAATCTGTTGTTGTCCCCTGAGATTGTACCAATTTCCACGCTCCTTGAGGAAATTTATTTTCCTGCTGAACACAACCTCCGATTAGTAGCGAAATAATCAGACTGAATAAGATAAGTTTTTTCATGGGCACAGGTTTTATAATTGTTTTAAATTGAGTTAATGGTTATCAAAGGTACACCAAAAAATACGGAAGTCAAGTTTATTATGTCTGGTAAGGAGGATGGCAGATTGAAACAGAATGCATCGCTTTCTCATGCCTCTCTGCATGTGAAAAGAAAAAGCCCCATGTATCCGAGGGCTGTCAGTGATTCTTAATTTAGATTAGTGTTGCTGGTCTCTGTAAAATCTCCGAGCGGTTATTGTGCAGCTTCAGGTTCCTCTGTGACAACCTTAGGTTCCGGTTTGGTAATCCATGCCGCAAAGGAGAATTTCCACACTCCGTCTACCTTTTCAAGAAAAGTTACCTGGATATTTCCCCATTTGCTTTCTCCCTCAGGAGCTTCATATTTCCAGTCATTATCACAGATCAGCCATGCTGTATTTCCCATTACTTTTATTACCGCATTCTCTTTCGTAAACGATATTTTGGTTGTATCAACCTCCGGATTTGGAGTTAATTCTTTAAACAAAGGAGCCAGCTTATCCCATCCGGTGATGATTTTGTAACTGTCTTCGTTAATATTTAAACGTGTGTTGTACTCATCTTGTATATAACAGGATATTAATCCATCAACATTCCCTAACCTGGCGGCTTCAGATTCCGCATTGATCACAGCCATTATGGCTTGTTTTTCTTTTTCAATGTCAACTTTTTTCTGACAGGAGCTGCCTGCGATCAGAATAAGTGCAAATAATAATAAGCAATACCTTTTCATAGTCAAGTTGTTTTTAGTTATTCACAAAGTTACGCTAACATAAAGCCGAAGTCAAGTTTATTATGTGCCAAAATGCACCAGGATATGGTAGATCATATAACTGATCAGGTCACTGATCACAAACCCGGCTCTGCGCCGGAAAAGACTACCAGGGCTTTGTTCGGCTGCGGAGTTCCGGCGATTGCAGCTGTCGCTGTAAGCCCCGGGTGTCACCCGGGGCTATTAATTCCTCCCCTGCAAGCTGGCCCCTTCGCTATCCCGACATACCATGTCGGGACTTAACGCTCGGTCCTCATCCGGCATCAATACGGACTTAAGCTTTGCGTTTGGACACAAAGTACCGGCCTGAGATTTTTTTGGAAGAAGAGATGAAGACTGAGGCTGTCGGGAGAAGTGGCATATGGTTTGTTCGGTCAGATATTATTCCAAAATGTGTTAATCTCTTCAGTATCCCCATTGGAGATTTGAAGGATATAGATCCTTTTATGTGGGTCATTCATTGAGATGATCTTAAAATTGGTGGGATAGATGATCCAAATTGTCCTATTCTTACTTCTACCGAATGTTCCTTACGGTCGTCAATAAGGGGAATAGCTTCATCGTGAAGCTCAACACCATCGGCAATTATACGTATATCTCTGTTACTGTCGTGTATTTGTATGATGGTAATATGGTAGATCGTTTCCCTATATCGGTAATGTATTTTAAACGTTTCCCAATCTGGGGGAAGGCAGGGCTTTAAATGTAATTTGTCAATTTCAAGTCTCAGCCCCAGGAGTGATTCCATAATAAGCTGGTACATCCACCCGGCAGAGCCGGTGTACCATGTCCATCCACCCTGGCCGATGTGGGGCGAAAGCGCATATACATCGGCCGCTACGACATAAGGTTCTATTTTGTACGTTGTAACACTATCCTGAGATCCCCCATGATTTATCGGGTTAATCATGGTCAGTAATTTCCAGGCCTGTTTGTAGTCGCCTAACTTAGCGAATGCCATCGCCACCCAGATTGCTGCATGAGTGTATTGCCCGCCATTTTCCCTCACACCTGGGACGTAGCCCTTGATATAACCAGGATTCAAATTCGACTTGTCGAACGGCGGGTCCAGTAGTTGGATCAGAGCATCTTTCCATCGGACGAGGCGATTATCCACCGCCTCCATTGCCATGCGTGAACGATTGGTATTGCCTGCACCGGATAACACAGACCAGCTTTGTGCGATGGAATCAATCTGGCATTCGGGGTTACTTGCAGATCCAAGAGGCAAGCCATCATCAAAATAGGCGCGAAGATACCACTCACCATCCCAGCCGTTTTTCTCAATATTCTGGCGTAGGGTAGTCGCTTCATTCTGGCAGCGTTCAACGAATGGCAGGTCATCATGTATTCGCGCAATCCTGATGAACTGCATGAGCACATCATAAAGGAAAAATCCCAGCCAAACGCTTTCACCTTTACCCTGATTACCTACCATATTCATACCATCGTTCCAGTCACCGGTACCAATGAGCGGCAGCCCGTGCACACCAAAACTAAGTCCTTTCAGGATGGCTCGCACGCAGTGTTGGTATAAGCTGGCAACTTCTTCTGACCGGTTGGGAAGATCGTAATACGAGTCGTTTTCAGCTTTTACCAGGTGACCTTCCAGGAAGTGAACGGGTTCATCAAGCACCCCGGTGTCACCTGTATTAAGTATATAACGGCAAGTTGCCAATGGTAACCAGAGGTAATCATCCGAACAATGTGTACGCACCCCACGGCCTGACGGTGGATGCCACCAATGTTGGACATCCCCTTCCCTGAACTGACGGCTGGCACAAAGCAGTAAGTGCTCACGTACAAGGTGCGGCGAGGCATGAATGAGTGCCATCACGTCCTGCAACTGGTCGCGAAAACCGAAGGCACCCCCGGATTGGTAGTATCCGCTCCGTGCCCACATACGGCACGCTAAAGTTTGATATATGAGCCAACCGTTGGTCAGTATATTAACTGACTGGTCAGGTGTTTCCACCTGCACTGCACCAAGGGTGTGCTTCCAGAACTGCCATACTGCTTCAAGTGCGTCGTGTGCAGCCGTTGATCCCCAGAAACGACGCATCAGGTTCCTGGCATCATCAATGTCCCGACCTATGCCAAGCCTGAAAATAATCTCATGTTCTTGACCCTCTGCCAGATCGAAGGCAACCTGGATGGCCGCGCAGGGATCCATAGCTGCACCGGTCTTACCGGAAAGGCGTGAATGGTTCATGGCAGCCGGATTTCTTAGCGTGCCGTTACGCCCGATAAATTCAGTACGGTCGCAGGTTAAAGTGTGATACGCATCGTCTGTATGGAAAAAGGCTATCCGATCAGCGAATTCCGTGTTGTATGGATTTTGCGCAAATAGCGCGCCACTGCCGGGGTCAATTTTGGTAGTCACGTACATAGTCGATTTTGGCCGTAGATCTCCCAGAACCCACTCTACGTAACCTGTGACAGAGAGTCGACGCGGCCCGCCCGACTCGTTATGTAATTTCAACACCGAAAACTTCACAGCTGTATCCAGGGCAACATAAATCCACAACTCAGACCGTATTCCGTCCTCTGTATTTTCGAATACGCTGTATCCAAATCCGTGACGAATGACATAAGGCTTTGTCCCGCAGCATGGCAGCGGTGTAGGCGTCCAGAAGTGGCCGCTCTCTTCGTCACGTATGTAAAAAGCTTCTCCGCTGTAATCACTCACCGGGTCATTGTGCCATGGAGTAAGGCGGAACTCATGGGCATTTTCGCTCCATGTATAGGCAGGCCCGTTTTCTGAGATAATAGTTCCAAAAGATGGGTTTGCCAACACATTCACCCAAGGTGCCGGAGTTACTTGTATGCGCGAGGTTGTAATTACATATTCGCACCCATCATGGGTGAATCCCCCAAATCCATTGAAGAAGATCAGATCATGGCGAGGCAAAGCTGCTTCTATCTGGGTATCTGCACGATAATTCCGTGTTGGCTTGAAACGCGTAATTGTCACTTCTGCAAGATCGCGACGGTTGATCTGTTCCACCAACGTTCCCCATTTGTCAGCGATGATGACACGGGCCACTGATTGAATCAGGATGAGGTCCTCGTTAGATATCTGATCCGTACCCCGGACGAAGATTCCCCCTGGCCGGTCTATAATGTTGGCTCCCGCACCTGCTGCAATTAACCCCATGATTTGGTCATGGAGTGGTTGCCTGTATCCGGCGCGGTCTTCGTTCCATATCACCAGGTCAACAGCAAGCCCTTTTAAACGCCAGTAAGCGTGGGCCTGCACAAGTTGTCGCACCAGGTTGATGTTAGCCGGATCTTCAATTCGTAGCAAAACGATGGGCAAATCACCGGAAATGGAGTAACTCCACAAACCTGATTGTCCGCGATGGTTCTTGATGAGGATGTTTTTGTCTGCACGCAGGGAAGAATTTGCATATATGACGGAGCTGGCGAGGCGTCCGTATAGTTGTGCGTCTGCCTCGCTGGCATTGATCTGCCTCAATATTACCTGGCTATACGTCCATGCCATTTCAAAGGCACGATTGGTAAGGCGCCGATCCTGGTACTTATCAATGAGACCTAAGGCTGCGTCCCGGGTCTCGGCGATGCCGGAAATCATATCAATCTTTGCTGATTCTTCCGGATCGAGTATGATGTTGTACCGGATTGCAACAATCGGATCCAGAACTGAGCCTTGACTGCCAGAAAGCGCTGCAGAATTATTCATTGCTTGTGGAGCGATGACAGTATTTCCACGACCTATGAATCGCGAACGGTCCGTCTCGTAGGAAATCTCCCCGATTTCTGCCCCATGCATTGTCATCAGATGAAACATCCATGGCACCTTTTCATCGAGGGAGCGGGACCTGCGGGTGCAGAGTATTGCCTGCCGCTGGTCGATAATTTCAGTTTGAACAAAGAGGTTACTGAATGCCGGATGTATTGCATCTGCGGCAGATGATGCGAGAACAACCTCCGCATAACTTGTTACGTCGATTGCTCTGCGTGATCGGGAGCGATTAGTGATGTGTACCCTTCGCAATTCGATGTCATCTTCTGGCGAAACAATGATTTCAGTATGAGTATCGAAATCGTTATCACGGCGGCGAAATTCTGCGCGTCCATTTGAGAAAATTACTTCGTAATTCTCCGATTGTTGAAGGGTCGGCTGATAGGCTGTTGACCAGAACTCACCGCTTTTCAGATCACGGATGTAACAGAACATGCCCCAGTTGTCGCAGGTACTGTCTTCACGCCAGCGTGTGATAGCAAGGTCCTTCCAGCAACTATAGCCGCCTCCAGCGTTCGTGACCATCACATGGTACCTGCCGTTCGACAACAAATGCACTTCCGGGATTGGAGTGTCAGGGCTGCTGAGCACACGTATCGGCATCTCCGGACTACTGGAAATCGCATGAATGTTAGAGATCGCAGCAGTGTATGAATATAACCCTGTATCCTTTGGAATCCTTTCCTGAAGAAGTAACATAGTTGCCTGGAACATAGGATCCGACTCGAACCGCTTCTGCATCGGACGGTCGAGGATCAAATAGGCTAAAGACAGGAGACTCATTCCCTCGTGATGTGCCATGAAAGACTGCACTACTGAGCTCGATTGGCCGTGAGGCAGACGTGATGGTGTATAATCAATAGCTTCATAGAAGCCGAATTTTCCTTCATACTTTTCAGCAGCAAGCCGCTCCAGGTTCAGGCATGCCTCCTCGGGTGCCACCATTAGTGCCAGCATTGAGGCATATGGTGCAACGACCAGGTCTTCTGCGAGTCCTCGCTTGAGTCCCATGTCTGGCACGCCAAATGCCCGATACTGGTAATTCAGATGAACATCGACCATGTTATAGCCTGATTCCGATATTCCCCATGGAATGCCATGCTGTCTCCCATACTCGATTTGTCTCTTCACAGCTGACTGATAGGTCTGATCAAGCAGTGTATTTTCATAAGTTGGCATTACCAGGAGCGGCATAAGGTATTCGAACATTGAGCCGCTCCACGAAAGGAGAACCGGGTCGCCACCTGTGGTAGTTAGCAAGCGACCCAGTGCAAACCAACTCTCCTGTGGTACTTGTCCCTGTGCAATCGCCACAAAACTGCAAAATCTGGCTTCCGAAGCCAGCAGATCGTAATAACTCGAGTCTCGCCGGCGCTCATCAACATTGTAACCGACAGTCTGTAAATGACGCGCCTTGTCGTACAGAAAGTCATACTCTATATGGGCAAGTTCGCTTGATTGCAGGGCAAGGCGTTCGATAGACGCTATCCGCTCGTTGGCCCGGTTACTGGCTTCCGTGATCGACCGTCGAAGCTTATCAACCCATTCGACCTTCTCAGGTATTGCGTCCGTGGAGAGCCAAGGTCCGATGGCCGGTATTAATTTAGTGTCAAGTATTGCCAGTTCACGTAGTGTTGGTATCTTATCAATGCCGGGAAAATCGTTCAGCTTGTCCACAAAGGCCGGCAGCAATATCCATGGGGCAAAAAATAACAACTCATCAAGGGCACTCCGGCATTGCCGGTCAAGGGCATGCGCCCACCATAAGACCTGGTTTTCAGATTCGGCAATAAACCCTTCGGCAACTTCTGCGGCGGACCTTGCCAACTGACCAAGGCATAGCTGCGCAGCTGTGAGTGTAACAGGTTGAGAATTGACCGCGGACTGCAAATCATTTCGAAATTGAACGAGCCTTGCCGGTGCCGCTCCTTCAGTAATATCCTCGAGAATTCCCAGTGTATCGCTGATCGATTCAAACAACCGCGGGTTAATTATTTTTTGATCAGGAAGTGAAAGTAATCCGGCCCGCAATATCAGTAAATGACCTGCAAGATTTCCACTGTCAACCGATGAAACGTAAATAGGCCGTAAGGGCTTTAAAGATTGTGTGTCGTACCAATTGAAGAAATGGCCTCTATACCGTTCCAGGATTTCCATGGTTTGGAACGCATTAGTCGTACGTTCGATGAGTTGTCCGGCCGAAATATAGCCAAAATCATATGCAGACAAAGATGCAAGTAGTGAAAGTCCAATATTAGTCGGTGACGTACGATGGGCAATTACCGGAACGGGATGCTCCTGATAGTTATCAGGCGGTAACCAATGATCTTCAGGGCCGACGAAGGTCTCGAAGAACGCCCATGTTTTACGGGAAAGTTTACGGAGGAAGATGGTTTGATCAGCCGTTAACCTTGCTCTGCGATGAACGAGTGGCAGGCTTAACCACCATGCAATAATTGGGGAGGCAAACCAGACACCAAGTATGGGCCAAACAAATGCAATGGTGGTTGGCTGCGAAAACGCAAGATAGATCAAAGAGGAAAAGGCAATTATCGGGCCGATCCACATAATCCGATATGTTTCAATGATGTCAGTGTGGCAATTACGATCCTGGATACCAGAATGATTCCATTCAAGAAGTAGTTTATGTGAGATAAGTAAGCGCCAGACCGTGCGTGCAATAGCATCCAAACTGTAAAACGCCTCGTAGGGTAGACATACAAACGTAAATGCTGCCTGAACGAAGTGCCTTGCAGCGAAATCCATAACAGTAGTAAGGTGCTGTCTCAGAAGAACATCGGTGTGTTTATGAAACACATCCAGAATGGAGGTGATCAAAGAAGGTATCAGGATGATTCCGATTACCACCAAAGTCCAGAATAAGGCCTGTGACAAGAGTGTCCAGCCCAACAGTAAAAGGAGTATCAGCGCCAAAGGAGTGACACTACGCCGAAGGTTATCGAATATTTTCCATCGTGATAGTCCAGAGAGTGGGTTCTTTTGTAATCTGCCATTAAAACCTGGAACGAATGGCAGCAGCCATTGCACTATTTGCCAATCCCCACGGATCCAACGGTGCCGGCGGTTAACATCTGTGATATAGCAAGATGGATATTCCTCAAATAACTGTACATCGCTCAAGAGGCCTGCCCGCGCGTAGCATCCTTCCAGAAGATCATGGCTGAGTATCTTGTTCTCAGGAAAGCGTTCATTAAGTATCCTCCCTAAAATATCAACGTCATAAATCCCTTTGCCAATGAAAGATCCCTCATCGAACACATCCTGGTAAACATCTGAGACGGCACGCGTGTAAGGGTCTATGCCCGGATCACTTCCGTATAGCTTTGCATATCGCGAAAGGTTCGTTCCAGGCAAGCTAACCGCCACACGAGGCTGCAGTATACCATATCCCTCGCATACCCGCTTCTTCTTTTCGTCATACTGTGCACGATTTAACGGGTGTGCCATAGTCCCGACAAACTGCCGTGCTGAGTCTCGTGGTAATTGCGTATCGGTATCGAGGGTAATGACGTACTTCACGTTTGACAAAACTTCAGTATTACCTATGACAAGCAAGAAGTGATCTTCTGAGTTGCCGCGTAGCAGAGAATTCAAATCCGAAAGCTTTCCTCTCTTGCGCTCATAACCCATCCACAATTGCTCACGTGGATTCCATCGGCGAGGACGTTGGAAAAGGTAGAACGTATCGCTATTGGTACGTATATATTTTTCATTCAATTTTTCAATTTTCTGCTTGGCTAGTTGTACCAAAGGTTCATCCTCCGGCAGGGTTTCTTTGTCAGCGTCCCGAAAATCAGTCAACAGACCAAATGATAGGTTTTCATCCCGATTTGCCAGAAACCGGACTTCCAGCGCCTCAGTCAGATCCTCTATATTTTGAGAGTTCATGAGCATTGTCGGAATCACCACAAGAGTGCGCGATTCTGGTGGAATTCCATCGGAGAAGTCCATTCGTGGCAAAGGTTTAGGTGTTACCAGCAACGTCGCCAGCCAGTTCACCAGTGCAACCGACAGATGACTAGCGCATAAAAACAAGAGTATACCCGTCAGCCCGAGTAGCCAACCATGAACTCCTCCGGCATATACCTTTGCAAGCAAGCCCCCTGCAAAGATCAATGTCATCAAAATAAACGAGCCTGTATACAGCAGTAAAGGAAAACTGTTGCTCACTTTTCGAAGAGTTCTGGCAGCAGAAAAGCGCACCCTCACCAGTCGTTCAAGCTGTGGCAACCCATCATCGATCAGATAGAACCCGACATGTGCCGTCCGATCGTCGTCGCCCTTCCCGGTTGCGCTCTGTTGCGCCAGGGTGATCGCTCTTTGCGCCACTTCTACTTCTGATAAGAGGCTGTTCTTAGAAATTTCTTCTATTATATGACGATAACGATCGCGGGTGGCAAAATCCATTCTGCCGTAAACTCCTCCAGGATCATAACGTAAGGTTTGCTCAACGACGCTCATCGTTTCGACAAACTCTTGCCAGTTCATGGCACCAAGGAAGCGGAGGCTGTCTATACTATTGCTAATGGAAAGCTGGTCCGCGGCCAGTTGTTGGTTTTCCAATTGTACCACCCGCTCGATTGCAAGGCCCGATTCAGCGAGTTGCTGCTCAATCCATGTTAACGGCAATGCCAAAGCGGGACTCTGTCCCTGCAACCGGCGTGCAAATTCTGTGATAAACGGTGTCGTCATCGGGGGATTCGACCTTGCCATGTCAGCAATAACCAGGATCAGGTTCTTCGGATCTTTCTCGGCGATTTCCATCATCTGGTCGGCCCAATAGTCGGCCAGGTTCCGATCAATCAAACTGTCGGCGACCTGTGCTGCAATGCGGCGGAGATTCTCAATCAGTGCAAGGCGTAACATAATAGGAATTGCCCACAATTCACCCAATTTTAAGACTGTAATCGTCTGGTAGGCTACTACGAAACGGCTGAGACTTTCCGGATCTACTCGCCCATCGCCATGTGATATTGTTTCTAATGCAATATCATATACGCGTGGAAACCCTTTTGACGGGCCATTCATGAGGCGTGGCAATTCCATGCTGTAACTCTTTGGCAAATGCCTCTTGCCCGTGTGAATATGCTCTTCGATCAGATAAAAGTTGTCGAGCAACCACTCCCCGGCTGGTGTAATCTGACGGTTTGCCTTTACCGCTTCAGTTACAATGTTGCGGACTTCAAGCAGGACAATCTCATTCTCAGCTAACCGTGTGAGGAGATGTTGGTCCACAACCTGCCGCGATACTACCAATTTATGTGAGCTTGCAAGATTCTTACCATGTTGTTCCATCTGATCGGCACTGAATAACTCCGAGCGCAGTGGTGGTTCACCTCCAATATGCTTTTTTGGGGAACCGTTTCCAAAGAGGTCTGTCTTTATACGGAGCAAGGATTCGTTAATTTTCGTGCCGCTTACATTCATACTTGAGATATCCTGTTTTTAAAGACCGATAAATAAACCATGCCTCGATGGTAAGCCAGGATTGGGTTTGTGGTAAATTTAAGTAATAGTATATTCATTTACTAATTCAGTCCAGTTAATTAAAAATAAAAAAGCAGCACTTCCTAAATGCCTCGCTGCATGAGGATGAACTGCAGCAAAAAGCCGAAAGTCAAGTTCGTCCTTTTTATGATAACGGACTGTTCAGTAAGAAACTGCCCTAGGAGCTGATTTATAAGAGCGAATAAAAAGTGCCATTGCCTCAGCAAAAATAAATTTGACTCCAGCTTTCTGATAGTGTAACTTGCTTTAATTATTAAACTTCGATTATTTAAACAAACTTTAACCTTCATGTGCCATGAAAAAAATCCTGCCTTTTTTATTAATCTCAATACTGGTGGCTTTTAGCTCACCGGTAAAAAGCCAGATAGACTACGGATCAAATCCCCTTGTTGGGAAATACCTTAATGTAAATGACATAAAAGTTTATTATGAGATTTATGGTACAGGGGAACCGCTTCTATTGTTACATGGTAATGGTGGATCCATGGAAAGTTTTGGATTTCAAATCCCCGAGTTATCAAAATATTTTCAAGTAATAGCAATTGACAGCAGGGGTCAAGGCAGATCCACGGATTCGGACAAGGAAATCACCTATGCATTAATGGCTTCTGATATGAATGAATTGATTGATAAACTCAAGCTTGTCGGTGTCTATATTTTGGGTTGGAGCGATGGTGGTAACATTGGGCTGGAATTGGCTTATGCTCATCCTGAAAAAGTAAAAAAGCTTATCACTTTTGGTGCAAATTACTCGCATGAAAACTTTCTTGCTCCTTATGACAGTACCATTATCATGGATAAAAACGATCCTCTGGTAGTCACTACCATAGGCTGGAGACAAAAAAGAACAGCCACGGCATCTGAAAGACTTTCACCAGTGCCAGAAAGCTCGCCCGCAATCCAAAAGAAACTTGCGGATCTTATGGATAAGTATCCAAATTTTACAATTGAACAGCTAAAAAAAATTAATGTACCGACTCTTATTGCTGTCGGGGACCATGACCTGATAGCTCTTGACCATACAGTTGAACTTTTTAAGAATTTACCGCATGCTCAACTTTTAATAATTCCAGGCGCCAC
>Ga0207931_1000780_pt1 | contig 11371 bp, 7 predicted proteins | sample NGESurdeep092012_2_FD_184478 | JGI IMG/M metagenome (GOLD analysis project Ga0207931, IMG submission 184478) | Arctic peat soil microbial communities from Barrow, Alaska - NGEE Surface sample 415-1 deep-092012 (SPAdes) | ecosystem: Environmental > Terrestrial > Soil > Wetlands > Peat ...
CAATATTGCAGTAATTACCTGTATTTTGACCGTTTATAGTTCACGGATTTATGCAAGAAGCAGTAAATAACCTCTCCATAACCACCACGATTGCCATCCCTCCTTTCCTCAAAGGGGAAGGAGGGATATTAAAAAAACCGGTTTCCGTTGTACAATAGACTCAATGTCTGCCACAATTAACATCCTTTTCCTTGCCGCTGAGGCGGAACCTTTCATCAAAGTAGGCGGTTTGGCCGATGTGGCCGGGTCGCTGCCTCTGGCGTTGCGCCTCCTGCCAGTTCAGGCCACGCGCGGCGTCACGCTCGATGTCCGGCTGGTGCTGCCCCTCCACAGCACCATTCGAGCCATAGTGACCACCTTGCGCCCGCTGGCTGAGTTTTCAATTTGCCGGTGCGGCGGAAACATCCCGGTACAGGTTTTTGAGATGTCATCGGGTGGAATGCCGGTCTACTTTATCAATGGCGACCCGCTCTCCAATACTCCTTCCGTCTACTCCACGGACCCGGCGCTGGACCGCGAAAAATATGCTTTCTTCTCGCTCGCTGCGCTGGAGTTGACCCGCCACCTGGACTGGCAACCCGACATTGTCCATGCCAACGATTGGCATACTGCCCTGGCGCTCTACGCCTTGCGTTCCCGCCGTACCGACCCGCTGCTGGCGCGCCTCCGCACTGTGTTCACCATTCACAACTTGCCTTACATGGGCGGTGACGGCTCGGATGTCCTGTCTGCTTACGGCCTCTTACCGCTCAACGACGATTCCCTGCCGAAGTGGGCTCAGACTCAACCCCTGCCTCTCGGATTGTGGTCAGCGGACGCCATTATCCCGGTCTCACCGACCTACGCGCGTGAGATCCTGACCCCTGACTTCGGCTGCGGTTTGGATCCTTATCTTAAGACCCGCACTAATAGTATGACCGGTATCCTGAACGGTCTCGACGTTAATAACTGGAACCCGGAGACAGATAAAGCTCTCGCGGCGCGTTTCACTGCCGATGAACTCCCCGCCCGCGCGGCCAATAAAACTGCCCTGCAAAAAACTCTCGAACTAAAAGAAGACGGGCATGTCCCGCTTCTTGTGATGATAGGGCGGATTGACCAGCAAAAAGGCCTGGATATTACATTCGAAGCCTTGCGCCAGATGGCCGACAGAAGTTGGCAGTTTGTCATTCTCGGCTCCGGTGACCCGGCGCTCGAGAATGCGGCCCGTAGCCTGCAGGCGGATTTCCCCGACCACGCCCGAGCGGTTATCCGCTACGACGCGGCACTGGGCCGCCTCCTTTACGGCGGAGCGGATATGTTCCTGATGCCCTCGCGCTACGAACCCTGTGGCCTGGCGCAGATGATTGCCATGCGCTACGGCTGTGTCCCGGTGGTGCGCGCCACTGGTGGATTGAAAGACACCGTCCAGGAGGGAAAGACCGGCTTCCTATTCCAGGAAGCTAAGGCCGGGTCCATGGTGGAAGCGTTGGAGCGCGCCCTGACTGTCTATGCCAGGCCGGAGACGTGGCAGCACTTCCAGCGCAATGGAATGAAAGAAGATTTTTCCTGGCCTCGCTCGGCGCGCCAGTATGCCAGCATTTACCGTTCGTTAATTTCCGATTCTTAGCACATCACATCCCATGAGGTGACGCATGAAAACACGAGCGATCATCATGGCCGGTGGGGAGGGGGCACGCTTGAGTGCGCTGACTGCCAAGCGCACCAAACCGGCTGTACCCTTTGCGGGCAAATACCGCATCATAGACTTTGCGCTTTCGAATTGTGTCAATTCCAATATCTTCGATATCATGGTGCTGGCGCAGTACCGGCCGCAATCCCTGATTGAGCATATCGGCGCGGGTGCACCCTGGGACCTGAATCGCGACTTCACTGGGGGGGTCCGCATCCTGACACCTTATAAGGCCCGTTTCGATTCGGACTGGTTCGAAGGCACGGCGGACGCCGTCCAGCAGAACTTCACCTTTATCAAACAAGGTTCTCCAGACCTTATACTCATCCTATCGGGCGACCACATCTATACGATGGATTACGACGCGATGATTACCTTCCACATGGACCAGCAGGCGGACCTGACGATGGCCACGATCCGCGTCCCGCTGGAACAGGCCTCCCGTTTCGGCGTCCTTACAGTAGACAAACAGTACCGCGTCAAATCCTTCGTCGAGAAGCCCATGAAACCGCCTTCGGATCTTATCAACATGGGTGTCTATGTGTTCAACCGCGATCTTCTTGACCGAGTCCTATGGGAAGATCACAAGCGTAAGGAATCAACGCACGATTTTGGCAAAGACATCCTGCCGCGCCTGGTCAAAAGCGAACGACGGGTAATTGCTTTCCCGTTTACCGGCTATTGGATGGACGTGGGCACCATCCTGTCCTACTGGCAGGCGCACATGGATATGCTTTCCCCGAACCCTCCGCTGAAACTATACGACCGCAGTTGGATCATCCATACCCGTACGGAGGAACGCCCACCTGTCCGTTTTCCCCAAAACGCTTGCGTTTTTGCCAGTATGATCTCGGATGGCTGCACCATCCAGGAAAACGCACGTATCGAAAGCAGTGTGCTCTCGCCGGGCGTGATGGTACGCCCCGGGGCCGTGGTGCGCGAATCCATCATCCTGACAGACACGATTATTGAGAGCGGGGCGGTTATCGAGCGCGCTATTATTGATAAACGCGTGCGTGTCGAGCAGAATGCCCGTGTTGGCGGCGGCATCGCCAACCCCGACATCCAACTGGCTGTGGTGGGCAAGAACAGCATCATCCCGGCTGGGATGATCGTCGAGCCGGGAGCTACTATCAGTACAGATGTTGCCGCCTCCGATTATCCCGGCCCGGTGGTAAAAGCGGGCGAACTTTTGGAGACAAAAAGACAACCTTATGAAATTTGAACGCGCTTCTGGAATTCTGCTCCACCCCACTTCCCTCCCCGGTCCCTATGGCATCGGCGATCTAGGTCCGGCCGCCTACCACTGGGTGGACTGGCTGGCAGGCACCGGCTGTAAACTCTGGCAGGTGCTACCTCTCGGTCCCACCGGCTACGGCGATTCGCCTTACCAGTGCTTTTCAGCCTTTGCCGGGAATCCCTATCTCATCAACCCGGAATTTCTGTTGCGTGACAACCTGCTCCATTCGAATGACCTCAGCGAGCATCTGGAATTTGACCCGGAGCGGGTGGATTTTGGGACGCTCATCCCCTGGAAGTTAAACCTGCTCGAGCGGGCCTTCAGCCGCTTTTCTTCGGAACCCTTGACTGCCATTTCGACAGGCTCAGCGCAGCAGCTTGGGGCGGGCCCTGGCAATATTGGCGCTGACCCTTCGACTTCGCTCAGGGCAAGCTTTGATTCTTTCTGTGTTGAAAACGCCTCCTGGCTGGACGACTATGCCCTGTTCATGGCGATCAAAGAAGCCCACGGCGGCGGTTCGTGGGATGGCTGGCCGGAGCCGTTACGCAAACGTGACCCGGCTGCGCTGGACGAAGCCAGGAAAACCCTGGCATCTTCGATATTGCGCTTTACTTTTTATCAGTTTGCCTTCTTCCGCCAGTGGAATGCTTTGCGTGATTATGCCCACCAGAAGGGACTGCGCATCGTCGGCGACATCCCTATCTTTGTGGCGAATGACTCCTCGGATGTGTGGTCGCACCCCGATCTGTTCTTCCTTGACGCGGATTTGAACCCGACCGTGGTGGCGGGTGTTCCACCCGATTACTTCTCCCCGACCGGGCAGTTGTGGGGCAACCCGCTCTACCGGTGGGAGGTACATAAATCCACCGGCTATAAATGGTGGCTGGAACGCCTGCGTGCCGCCCTGAAACTGGTGGACATCCTGCGCATAGACCATTTCCGCGGCTTTGCCGGTTACTGGGAAATCCCGGCGGGTAATCTCACCGCCGAAATCGGGCGCTGGGTCCCGGGTCCCGGAGCGGACTTCTTTAACGCCGTTAAAGCCAGCTTGGGTGCAGACCTGCCCATCATCGCCGAAGACCTGGGCTTGATCACTCCCGATGTGACCACCCTGCGCGAACAGTTCGCCTTGCCAGGGATGAAGGTTTTACAGTTCGGTTTTTCCGGCCCGGATAATCCCTTCCTGCCACACTCCTACCCGCAGAATTGCGTGGTTTACACCGGCACGCACGACAACGATACCGCCCGCGGCTGGTATGAATCTGCACCGGAGAATGAGAAGGATTTTGCCCGCCGCTACTTGGAGATCGATGGCTCAGATTTCGCCCGGGACCTGATCCGCGCAGCCTGGAAGTCTACAGCAATCTTTGCTCTGGCTCCCTTGCAGGACTTCTTGGCGCTGGGTACCGAGGCGCGCTTCAATTACCCATCCCGTCTCGGCGGCAACTGGGAATGGCGCATTACGGAGGCTGCTTTGAGCGTGGAGTTGCAAGGAAACATCGGGGAATTAAACTGGCTTTATCAGAGATAAAGAGAATCACCCCGGACCACCGCTCCCAGTCCTGCGGAAAGGGTGTTGACGATGTTATTTGGCACGAGGATATTGGCGAGCACGGCCGCGAACTGCAGGAGTCCACTCACAATACCGGGAACGCCCATCCAGATTGGCACCGGCGGGCCCGGATGCCAATGATGTTCATCCCGACTGCCCAAGCTGACAACCCCCCGAAGAGCAGCCAGCTGGAGTCGATGTTGGCCTTGCCGACGTAGTACAGCCCTCGGCGGATAGCCCAAGGAAGGCCAGCGCGGTCAGCCAGGTGGACCAGCCCGCTTCGTCCTCTTTTACTTGCCTCCAGATGGCCGGCAGGACGCCGAATCCGCTCAGCACAATGCCGACGCGCGAAGCCCAGAACAGCCAGTAGGGCGGGATGAACGTGGCGATGCCGTTGATGATGAGCATGAGGGCCATCACAAATACAGACCATGCGCCAAAGTGGTATAGTTTCTTTTCTTCCAGGTTGTCTCCATGTGGGTTGGTTTTGCTAACGGATTGCTATAGTGGCAGTGCGGCGGGACTTGTCCTCAGTCGCCTTCCACCAATTCCCTGACCTGTTCCACGTATGCCAGGGACTGGTGGCGGAAGTAGGTGTTGTAGAGCGTGGCATAGAGGCCGCCTTGCTGGAGCAGTCCGTCATGACTGCCTTCTTCGAGAATCCTCCCCTTCTCAATCACAATAATCCGGTCTGCGGCCTTGACCGTGGACAGGCGATGGGCAATCAGGATGCTGGTGGACTCCGCCAGGATCATGCTCAACGCCTGCTGGATCTGCCATTCAGTGAATGGGTCAATGCTGGCAGTGGCCTCATCCAGGACGAAAATGGCAGGTTTTTGCATCAACACGCGCAGCAACGCCACTAACTGGCGTTGTCCCATCGAAAGCATGGTGCCGCGTTCACCGACAACCGTTTCGAGGCCGTTCGGTAACGTTTCCAGCCATTCGCCGTCACCAATTTTGCGCGCCATTGACAAGATCTCGGCTTCCGTCACTTCCGGTGCGGCATAACGGATATTTTCAGCCACCGTCCCGGAGAACAGGAATGGGACCTGCGAAACGATGCCTAACTGCCGCCGGTATTGTTGCAGGTTGAAGGTGCGGATATCCACTCCGTCAATTAGGATGCGCCCAGACTGGAACTCGTAAAAACGCGCGATCAATTTTGCCAGTGAGGATTTCCCCGCGCCGGTGTGACCCACGATGGCAAGGTTTTCGCCGGGATGGATGGTCAGGCTGAAATCAATCAGGACCGGTTCGTTTTCAGCGTAGCGGAAGGAGACATTCTCGAAGCGAATCTCGCCCTTCAATTTCAGCACATCCCTTTTCTCAGTCTGAACCACGTTCGGCTCAGCGTCCATCAAGGCGAAGACGCGCTCGGCGGCGCTCAGTCCGGATTGGATGTTGGACCAGAAAGCCGACAGGTTCATGACCGGGTCGAAGAAACGGCCCAGGCTTATTATGAACAGGTACCACGCGCCGATGCTCACGGCTCCCTGCGCGGCGCTCAAACCACCCGCGTAGACCAGCGTAGCTGTGGCAATCCCGGCCAGGGTATTCAAGGCCGGCCAGACCAGTGCCAGGACAAAACCCCGCCACACGTTGACCCGGTACGAGGTCCGGTTGGCAGCGTTGAATGTCGCCAAGATGCCGGATTCCTGACGGAAGTTCTTGGCGATGGCGATACCACTGACCGTTTCCTTTATAGCTGAGTTAACGTCAGCCATGGCTTGCATCCCGCTCTTGGTCACCTTGCGGGCCATGTGCCGGAAAAGGAGTGCCAGCAGGAAGATGAACGGCAGGAAAGCGAAGAGTACCAGGGAAAGCCGCCACTCGGTGAGGACAATGATGATACCGAGCAGGACCGCATTGAGAATCTGGGCAGAAACGTCGGTGATGATGGTAACCAATTCACCCAGAGTGCTTGTGTCGGCGTTGATACGCGAGACGATGCGCCCGGATGAGAACTGGTCGTAGAAAGACAGATCGTGTTCAACGGCAGCGCGGAAGGCCAGGGTGCGCAGGTTGAGGACTACATCTCCCACAGTCCGGACCGTGAGCCTGCGTCGGGCCCAGTTTAATCCCCAATCAGCGACGCCGATAAAGAGAACAATCCCACCGATAAGCAGGCTGCCAGCGAGGCTGGGTATGGTTGTTAGCGTATTAAGCCCCCGGCTGATGATGACCGGCTGCGCGGCGGTGATGACAGCCAGGGAGACGGTCAGGACGACAATAACAGCCACCCGTTTGCGCTGGGCGGTGAAATAGCCGACGATGCGTTTCGCCAGGTCGCGGTCTTTGTACTGGCGGTCGTATTTTTCTTCGTTGAGACCTTCGTAGAAACCCATGGGTAAAAGTGATCAGGTAATAGGGATTGGGAATCAGGAGACCTGACTACCCAATTACCTGATTCCTATTCTCTAAAAATACGGGCATAAGCATCGGAAGTCTTCATAAGATCGTCATGACTCCCGATGGCGGCAATGCGTCCTTTGCGCAGGACGATGATCAGGTCTGCCCAGCGGATTTGGGACAGGCGGTGGGTGATTATGAGTGTTGTCCGGCCCTTGGCCGCCGCGGCGATGGCACGCTGGATCATATCCTCGGTGGCGGAGTCGATGGCACTGGTTGAGTCGTCCAGGATGAGGATATGCGGGTCGGTGAGGAAGGCGCGTGCAATCGCCAGGCGCTGGCGCTGTCCGCCAGAGAGGGTCACGCCGCGCTCGCCGATGACCGTCTCGTAGCCTTTTTCGAACTGGTTAATAAACTCGTCAGCTTGAGCAGATTTGGCAGCGGTTTCAATTTCTTCCTTCGTCGCCCCGGGCTTGCCAAAAGCAATATTTTCAGCTACCGAGCGGGAGAAGAGGAAAACATCTTGTTCAATGATGGAAATCTGCGAGCGCAGGGAGGCCAGGTTCCAGTCATGGACATCCACCCCATCCACCAGGATTTGTCCACCCGTGGTATCGTAGGTACGGTTGACCAGTTTTGACAGCGAAGTCTTGCCGGTGCCGGTCTGCCCGACGATGGCAACCGTCTGTCCTGGCTTGACGGTGAAAGAAATGTCGCGTAGCACCGCCTCACCGGTCGGGTAAGCAAAGGTGACATTGCGGAATTCGATTTTGCCCTGCATAGGCTGGGTATAACCGGCGGCATTCTGATCCAGGTTTGTTTCGCGGTTGATGAGGTCCAGGATCCGCCGGCCACCCGCCAGCCCGGACGAAATGAGCGAGTAAGCCCAGATGGAGGTCCAGGTGGGGAATTCGAGCATCAGTAGAATACCAAAATATGCTATAACATCGCCGATATTCAGAATTCCCAGCCGATAAAGTAAAATGGCGTGCAGCAAGCCGCCCGCCAGTGCTATGTAGTACAACAGAAGAGGCACGAAACGGGCTTCCACATCACCCTGGCGGATGTTGTTATTGCGCAGGCGGCGGGAATTGACATTGAAACGTTTTATCTCGGCTTCTTCTTGTGCGGCGCCTTTTATCGTCTCGATGCCATCCAGGGTTTCCGACAGGTGCGTGTTCATCTGACCGAAGGAGTCGCGCACGTCTTCCGTGATGGGATTCAGGGTGCGCATATACCAGCGCAGAGCGATGAAGTAAGCGATTGTGAAAATGATGGGAGTGAGCAACAGGGACCAATGATAGAGAGGGGCGAAGAAAAACGGCATGACCAGGAAGACCAGCGAACCAACCACCAGGTTGATGCCGGGGCTGAACATGTAGTTTACCTCGCGCACGTCGTTGGTGGCGCGCGCCATCGTGTCGCCAACCGGCTGAAGGTTGTGGAAGGTCATGCTCTTTCCAAGCAGAGACACGTAGAGTTCATCGCGAACATCGCGCTCGATGCGCTGGGCGATCAGTTCGGCGCCGAAATTACGACCCAGTTGAAGTATGCCGCGTAAAATCTGCGATCCGCCCATAATGAGTGCCAGCGGGAGCAGCACTTTCATCTCAGGTGGGACATTCAACATGGCGTTGAAGGCGTCACCGGTCAGCACCGGGACGTAGGCAGCCAGTGCCGCGTTACCGACAGCGCCGATGAACATGATAAGCACCAGCCACCAATAGCGCCTGGTGTGTGAAAGAATCCAGCGCACTGGATTGCGCCGGTCTGTAGTGTGTCGGCGGGTAAGTGTGAATTCAGCGGGGGAAGTGATTGTGGTCATGCGATTTCAATTCCGGGTGGTGGCTTGAATGGACGCGGAGACGATTCTACCACGCGCAGAAAAGAAAAGGCACGCGAATGGTAGCGCGCTTGAAAGATTGGAAATGCTCTCTTACAGATGTTTGGTGAAAATTACCAGATCGTCCCCATCGCTATAGAAATCTTTAATGGTGGCTTCCAGCGTGTAGTCGGAGGCAAGATAAAATTTGCGTGTCAGCTCATACATTGGCAGGCCGGAGGTCTCGAGCACCAGCAGACGCCCGCCGAGTTTGCGGACGGCCTCCTCGCTGGCCGCCAACAGTCTGCGCCCCACTCCGCCGCGGTGGACAGTGGGGTCAACGGCAATCCAGTAAAGGTCATATGTCCCGGAAGTGAGCGACCGGGGACCGTAGCAGGCGTAACCAAGGACGCGTTCATCCTCTTTATCAACCAGGAAATAATAGCCACTGCGTTCCGGACCCTGGGCCAGGTATTCCTCCCAGAGTTCGTCCACACACTCCACTTCTTCCTGTTTAAAGACACTGTTATTGGCGGTGATGACGTGAATTTGTGCACCATCTTTATCACCTGGAACCGAAATCATTTATATCCATCCTTCTCGTTCCAAAGCATAAGTTAGAATTCGTTCAACCATGTGCGGATAGGTGATCCCGGTGGCACGCGCGGAGTTCCAAAACCCGGCATCGGGTGAAAGGTCAGGCAGTTCGTTGATGTCGATCACGTACGGAATCCCATTGTTGAAGCGGATATCCACCCGTCCCAGGTCGCGCAAGCCCATGGCGCGGAACGAACCTTCGGCAGCCTTTTTGACAACCTGTGTCTCTTTGCGGTTGAGGGCGGCCGGGACGCGGGCGGGAATATTTTGGTAATAAGGTGAGTCCGTCTTCCATTTGGACTCGTAGGTGAGCAGCCGCTCAAGGGGGTTTGCAACCCAGGAGAAATCCTCTTCTGCAATTGGCAGGACTTCAATTACTTCATTTCCCAACATCGCAACTGCTAATTCACGTCCACAGACGAATTCTTCGACAATGGCAGGTTGTTCATACTTTTCAACGATATAAGCTATTTTGTGGAATAGACATTCCCGGTTGCTGACGACGGAGTCCAGATCAATCCCCATGCTGGCATCTTCGACCGATGGCTTAATGATGACCGGGAAATCCAAATGGAATTCCCCTTCGGCACGCTCAAAGACCTGGTAGCGGGGTGTAGGAACTCCGGATTGGGTCAGGCGCTCCTTGGAGTGCGGCTTGTCAATACACATTTCGATGGAATCGGCAGCCGCTCCGGTGTGTTTGAAACCTATTCTTTCGATGAGACGAATAACATCCACGGCACCCAGGTTATTGCCGTTGAATCCGTCACAGTTATTGAAGATAAAAGTATCTTTCGGGGGGAACGAACAAAGAATATCTTCGAGTTCCTCGAGATTGCCCCTGACTGCTAATTTTGTGACCGAGTACCCCAGACTGGTCAATGCTTCATACAAGTGATGCGTAGCTGTTACTGTACCTTGAACTGCTAGTAAATCTTGCGGATCGCCTCTGGTAATTTGAGCGTCTTCATTGAATAGAATAGCAACTTGAAAACTCTTACCGTTCATCGAAACCTCGGATGAAAATAACTCCCTTTTGAAGGGAGAATGGTACGCAAACGTTTCAAGCGCGTTTGCGCATTGATGGATTGCATTTGGTAGAACAGTACACAATTGTCCATGATAGAAGTAATCATACTCCGATTTTGAATCTTAAAAAATATCATATTGCTGGCTCTCTAGGAATCGCCATGGCGATTCCTAGAGAGCCATTTTGCTCTACTTAATTCATAACCCCATTTGTCCCAAATCCGTTATTGTTTCCAACATTTTGTATTGTCAGTCCTTCAACAAATTGTATGATTTTTATTTGGAATCCGAGCAAGGGTTGTCATAGCAAGTATGTATAATAAGCCAATTGACTCTCCCCATTTTCTATTGTAAACTTTCCCTAACATTATCCTTGTGAAACGAGGCCACCGACATGAAAAAGAAGCGTAATTTATATCCCGTGTTTGTTGTGATCGTGTTTTTCTTCTTTACACTCCTGCACCAGACGGATAAACTTTTGATAGGTTCCCTGCAACTCCCCGTTAGCAAGACATTCAATCTTAATGATCTCCAGTGGGGATTGATCAATACCGGCGCCTTGATAGTAGGGACACTGTTCTATCCGATTTGGGGGTACCTGTATGACCGTTACGCACGCGCCAAGCTGCTTGCAATAGCCTCGTTCATCTGGGGCGCGACCACCTGGTTGAGTTCATTGGTCAAGACATACCCACAATTCCTTGCCACGCGTTCCTCCACCGGGATTGATGACTCGTCCTACCCTGGCTTGTATAGCCTGATCGCCGATTATTTTGGTCCAAAAATACGCGGCAAGATCTATGGTCTGCTGCAACTGGCCCAACCGCTCGGTTATCTGCTGGGAATGATCCTGGCACTGATGGTCGCCCCACTTCTCGAGGGGAAAATTTTTCACCTGGAAGGGTGGCGTACGATATTTCTGATGACTGGTTCGCTTGGGATTGTCATGGCGGTCGTAATCTTCTTTGGTGTTAGGGATGTGCCGCGCGGCCAGTCCGAACCGGAATTTGACGGTATGGATGAGATCGGCCAAGTGCGTTTCAACTGGGCATCCCTGAAGGATGCTCTGAAAAAGAAGACCATGTGGTTTATTTTCCTGCAAGGCTT
>Ga0207931_1000781_pt1 | contig 11362 bp, 11 predicted proteins | sample NGESurdeep092012_2_FD_184478 | JGI IMG/M metagenome (GOLD analysis project Ga0207931, IMG submission 184478) | Arctic peat soil microbial communities from Barrow, Alaska - NGEE Surface sample 415-1 deep-092012 (SPAdes) | ecosystem: Environmental > Terrestrial > Soil > Wetlands > Peat ...
TTGGTCAGGCGGTAAGTACGGGTATCATCATCAAAACTTACAAGCCGTTCTTTCTCATCCCTTTTATAACGGATGATGATCTCTTTGGCATCCACATGTTCAACCACACCTTCGCCTTCGGCATTGATGAGAACCCTTGAATCGCGGGCAACAGAACTTTCAATACCGGTGCCTACCAGGGCGATCTCGGGGTTCAGCAGCGGTACGGCTTGCCGCATCATGTTCGATCCCATCAGGGCACGGTTGGCATCGTCATGCTCCAGGAAGGGGATCAGCGATGCAGCAATCGATGCGATCTGGTTGGGTGCAATATCGATAAGGTCGACCTTTTCCTTTTCAATGATCGGGTAATCGGCCAGGTAACGGACTTTCACCTTTAATTCAGAAAGTTCGCCGCTATCTTCCATAGGGGTACTGGCCTGTGCAATGATTTTCTTTTCTTCTTCCTCCGCAGTAAGATAGATCGGAGCTTCCTCGAGCATCACCTTACCTTCGATGACACGGTGATAAGGAGTTTCAATGAAACCAAGCCGGTCGATCTTAGCATAAACACAAAGAGAGGAGATCAGACCGATGTTCGGGCCTTCAGGTGTTTCAATGGTACACAGCCGTCCGTAATGCGTATAGTGAACGTCGCGGACCTCGAAACCTGCTCTTTCTCTTGATAAACCACCGGGGCCTAAAGCAGAGATCCTTCTTTTGTGGGTCAGCTCCGCAAGCGGATTGGTCTGATCCATAAATTGGGAGAGCTGGTTTGTTCCGAAAAATGTATTGATTACAGAAGATAATGTCTTTGCATTGATCAGGTCCATAGGGGTAAAAACCTCATTGTCCCTGACATTCATCCTTTCCCTGATGGTACGTGCCATCCTGGAAAGTCCTACTCCAAACTGGTTGTAAAGCTGTTCGCCTACGGTTCTTACCCTTCGGTTACTCAGGTGGTCGATATCATCAACATCCGCTTTCGAGTTAACCAGTTCGATGAGGTATTTTATAATGGAGATGATGTCTTGTTTTGTCAGAACCCTTGTCTCAATGGGAATGTCGAGATTCAGTTTCCGGTTGATCCGGTATCTCCCCACATCGCCCAGGTCATATCGCTTATCGGAGAAAAATAATTTGTCAATGATGCCGCGTGCCGTTTCTTCATCGGGAGGTTCTGCATTACGGAGCTGGCGGTAAATGTATTCAACAGCTTCTTTTTCAGAATTGGCGGTATCTTTCTGGAGGGTATTGAAAATGATGGAATAGTCTATTGCCTGTGACTCTTCCCTGTGGAGCAGGATCGTCTTGATCCCTGAATCCATGATCATGTCGATGTGTGCATCTTCGAGAATGGTTTCCCGTTCGATGATCACTTCGGTACGCTCGATGCTGACAACTTCTCCGGTATCTTCATCCACAAAATCCTCGATCCAGGAACGAACCACGCGGGCTGCGAGTTTGGAGCCCAGCAACCGTTTCAGGGCTGCCTTACTGACTTTTATTTCCTGTGCCAGTCCGAAGATCTCCAGGATATCCTTATCTGTTTCATAACCGATCGCCCTTAACAATGTTGTGACAGGCAATTTTTTCTTCCTGTCAATGTAGGCGTACATCACATTGTTTATGTCGGTAGTAAATTCAATCCAGGATCCCTTGAAAGGAATGATCCGGGCCGAGTAAAGCTGAACTCCGTTTGCATGGAAACTGGTACTGAAGAATACGCCCGGAGAACGATGTAATTGCGATACAACGACTCTTTCCGCTCCGTTGATACAGAAGGTACCACGGGGTGTCATATAGGGAATCATGCCAAGATAAACATCCTGTATGATCGTCTCAAAATCTTCATGCTCGGGATCGGTGCAATACAATTTGAGCTTGGCTTTCAGTGGAACACTGTAAGTCAGTCCGCGCTCAATGCACTCTTCTATTCTGTATCGTGGGGGGTCAATGAAATAATCCAGAAATTCCAGTACAAAGTTGTTCCGCGCATCCGAGATCGGGAAATTCTCCGCGAATACTTTGTAAAGACCTTCATTGATACGATTTTCAGGGTTGGTCTCCAGCTGGAAAAAATCCTTGAATGACTTTATCTGAATATCAAGAAAATCAGGATACTCGTATTGGATCTTTGTGGAAGCGAAACTGATCCTTTCGATTTTGTTTGAAGCCAAGGTCTTTATGTTTTACGTCCCGCCGGGTGCGGAACAATGGTTAATTAATGCGTAAATACGCGAAGGACCGCTAAACAAACGCGGGTTTCCGCGTCAAGGTAATTATTAACAATAAGGTATAGACCTCTTCATTTTCCGAAGAGATCTATCTCCTAAAGCATGGGTAAGAAAATAATTTCCTTACTTAATTTCAACCTCTGCACCTGCGTCTTGTAACTGTTTCTGTAAAGCCTGGGCTTCGTCTTTGCTAACGCCTTCTTTCACTGCTTTGGGAGCAGCATCAACGAGTTCTTTGGCTTCTTTTAATCCTAAACTTGTCAGTTCCTTTACCAATTTCACAACTGCGAGTTTTGCCTGTCCGGCTGATTTCAGGACAACATCAAATGTGGTCTTTTCTTCAACGACTTCAGCGGCGGCGGCGGGTGCTGCAACAGCTACTGCAGCAGCTGCAGGCTCAATACCATGTTCGTCTTTTAAGATCTTAGCCAGTTCGTTTACTTCTTTTACTGTTAAATTCACTAACTGTTCTGCAAAAGCTTTTAAATCTGCCATTTTTACTTCTGTTTTAATATGATTACTACTTACTCTAAGTTAATTTACTTACTATTCCGCTGGCCTCCCGGCCACGCGTGGGTTAACCGGATCGAAAACCCGACTATTCGGGTTTTTCGGATAAGGTTTTTACGATGCCTGAAAGTTTGTTGCCTCCCGATTGTAAGCCGGAAATAACATTTTGTAAAGGTGACTGCAGCATTCCGATGACAACACCGATCATTTCATCTTTCGATTTGATGTTGATCAGCGCATCCAGCTGGTCGTCGCCCAGGTAAATGGATTCCTGTACATAGGCAGCTTTCAGGATGGGTTTTGGTGCGGTCCTCCGGAATTCCCGGATCAGTTTTGCAGGGTCGTTTGCAACCGCAGAAAACAGGATCGATGTGGAACCCTTCAGAATGTCGAAAAGCGGTTCAAAATCCTTTCCCGACTTTTCCATTGCCTTCTTCAACAGGGTATTCTTGACCATCTTCAGTTGGACGTTTCGTTTGAAACAGGTCCTCCTGAGGCGTGATGTAGTTTCTACATTCAGGTCAGATATATCTGCAAGGTAGAAGTTGTTCGTACTGTTTAACTTCTCGGCAAGAGCATCAATAAACTGTGTTTTTTCGTCTTTTTTCATAATCAAGCTCTCTCAAATGTTCATAAAAATCAGGCAGTAACCGATTTGGGTTCTACCTGTATGCCGGGGCTCATGGTACTCGACAAGTAAATGCTCTTGATGTAAGTACCCTTTGATGAAGAAGGTTTAAGTTTGATCACCGTTTGCAGCAGTTCTTTTGCATTTTCAACGATCTTTTCCTTGTCAAAAGATGCCTTTGCAACAGATGCATGAATGATTCCAAACTTATCCACTTTAAAATCGATCTTCCCGGTTTTTACTTCCTTCACTGCTTTGCCAATGTCCATGGTCACAGTTCCGGTTTTCGGGTTGGGCATGAGGCCCCTGGGTCCAAGAATTTTACCCAAAGCGCCAACCTTTGCCATAACGCTTGGCATGGTGATGATCACATCCACATCCGTCCATCCGCCTTTGATCTTCTCAACATATTCATCGAGCCCGTAAAAGTCAGCGCCGGCCTGTTTGGCTTCATCTTCTTTATCGGGGGTACAGAGTACAAGAACACGCACCGTTTTACCGGTACCATGGGGCAATGTTACGATTCCTCTAACCATCTGGTTCGCCTTGCGGGGATCTACCCCGAGGCGGACATCAACATCGATGGAAGAATCAAACTTCGTGGTGGAGATCTCCTTCACGATTCCTGCAGCATCTGACAAGGAATAAACAGCGTTTTTATCGAACTTTGTGTAAGCCTCTTTCTGTTTTTTTGTCAACTTGGCCATTTCACTCGTTTTATAAGATTTGTACTAACAGCTTAAGAATCCCATTGGATATCAACTGGCAAACGGAGCATTTCCGCTAACCGTGATACCCATGCTGCGGGCGGTTCCGGCGACCATTTTCATGGCTGATTCTACCGTAAATGCATTGAGATCGATCATCTTGTCTTCAGCTATCTTCTGAATCTGTTCCCAGGTAACTGCACCGATTTTTTCCCGGTTAGGTTCAGGGGAACCTTTTTGCAATTTGGTAGCTTCCAGCAACTGAACGGCAACAGGAGGGGTCTTGATGATGAAATCAAACGATTTATCCTTGTAAACAGTGATGATCACCGGGATCACTTTCCCGGCTTTATCCTGTGTACGCGCATTAAACTGTTTGCAAAACTCCATGATGTTCACCCCTTTTGCACCCAATGCAGGGCCCACAGGTGGTGAAGGATTGGCACTGCCTCCCTTGATCTGCAACTTGATAATTCCACTAACTTCTTTTGCCATTGTGTAATAAATTAAATGTTTTTAATCCGAATTCCGATACCGGAACAGTCTACTCTTTCTGGACTTGCATGAAGCTTAACTCCAGCGGTGTCTTCCTGCCGAAGATCTTAACCATGACCTTCAGTTTTTTCTTTTCCTCGTTGATCTCTTCGATCACCCCGCTGAAACTGTTAAAGGGCCCGTCGATGACTGTAACTGTTTCACCAACGATAAAGGGAATATTCATCTCTTCGCCCTGCTCGGCCAGTTCATCAAATTTTCCGAGAATGCGTTTTACCTCAGCAGGCCTTAATGGGTGAGGTTGCCCCTTGGCACCAAGAAATCCCAATACCCCGGGAACATTCTTGATGACGTGAGCGACCTCGCCAACCAGAGCGGCTTCAATCAGCACATAACCCGGAAAATAATTCCGTTCCTTGCTGACCTTCTTCCCGTTCCGGATCATATAGACCTTTTCAGTTGGGATCAAAACCTGAGAAATGTAGTCCTGCAGTTTCTGAATCGATATCTCACTTTCCAGGTACTGCTTGACTTTCTTCTCATTCCCACTGATGGCCCTGACGACGTACCACTTTTTAACCTGCTCACTCATTTCGTGAAAATTGATTCATTAAAACGATCCGATAGAATATTAGATAAATCACCCGGATGCATCAGAACAGTTTGTAAAATTGCATAAGGATATTGCGGAATGTCTCATCCATCAGGAACACCACCGCGGCGATGATCAGGGAAGCAATGGACACAACAATTGCACTACCTTGCAGTTCACTCCAGGAGGGCCAGGAAACTTTATGCATGAGTTCATCATAACTTTCCCTCAAATACGCAGAGACTTTTGAATTTGCCATTTATCTAATATTTTGCACGGGTGGTAGGAATCGAACCCACAGCCTACGGTTTTGGAGACCGCCACTCTACCAGTTGAGCTACACCCGTGTACAATTAAACTTTACTCCAGTATTTCTGTTACCTGTCCGGCGCCAACTGTACGGCCACCTTCACGGATAGCAAAACGTAATCCCAGGTTCATTGCGATTTCGGAAATTAACTGTACCTCGATGGTAAGGTTATCTCCCGGCATACACATTTCCACGCCTTCGGGAAGAATGATCTCACCGGTAACGTCTGTAGTACGGAAATAGAACTGCGGACGATACTTGTTGTGGAATGGAGTATGACGGCCGCCTTCCTGGGTCTTCAGGATGTAGACACTGGCTTTAAAATGTTTGTGAGGAGTGATGGAACCCGGTTTTGCGATAACCATACCGCGGCGGATCTCATCCTTATCAATACCACGAAGCAATAAACCTGCGTTGTCGCCGGCTTCTCCGCGGTCAAGGATCTTCCTGAACATTTCAACTCCCGTTACAACGGACTTCAGTTTTTCTGCACCCATCCCGATGATGTCAACAGGGTCGCCGGTATTGATAATACCCGTTTCAATTCTTCCGGTGGCAACAGTACCACGTCCGGTGATGGAGAATACGTCTTCAACCGGCATGAGGAATGCTTTCTCAATGTCACGAACAGGCAGCGGAATGTAAGAATCTACTGCATCCAGGAGTTCCATAATCTTTGCAACCCACTGGGGTTCTTTGTTCAGTCCACCCAATGCGGAACCACGGATAACCGGGGTAGTATTTCCGTCGAAACCATAGAAAGTAAGGAGTTCCCTGATCTCGATCTCAACGAGGTCAAGTAATTCAGGATCATCAACGCTGTCGCATTTGTTCATGAAAACAACGATCTTGGGAACACCAACCTGGCGGGCCAGGAGGATATGTTCACGGGTCTGCGGCATCGGGCCATCCGTTGCGGCAACAACCACAATCGCACCGTCCATCTGGGCAGCACCTGTAACCATGTTCTTGATGTAGTCGGCATGGCCGGGGCAGTCAACATGCGCATAATGTCTTTTTTCGGTTTCGTATTCGATGTGCGCGGTGTTGATCGTTATACCTCTCGCCTTTTCTTCAGGAGCATTATCAATTTGGTCGAAAGACTTAAAGGTTGCTAACCCTTTATCCTGGAGGACAAGCGTGATAGCAGCCGTTAAAGTGGTTTTCCCGTGGTCGATGTGACCAATGGTTCCAACGTTTACGTGCGGTTTGGAACGATTGAATTTTTCTTTTGCCATATAAAATTAAGTTTAATTACAGTTTACTTTTTTTGTTAATACTGGTTGAGCCAATGATGAGAGTTGAACTCATGACCCCTTCCTTACCAAGGAAGTGCTCTACCACTGAGCTACATCGGCGAGGCGGGTGTGGGTGTGAGTTTGAGCGGAAGACGGGGCTCGAACCCGCCACCTGAAGCTTGGAAGGCTTCCGCTCTACCAAATGAGCTACTTCCGCGAGGTGTGTGTGGGTTTGAGTGTGAGTGTGGTGTGGGCATGAGCGAGTGTGTGTGGGGAGAGGAGGATTCGAACCTCCGAAGGCTTCGCCAACAGATTTACAGTCTGCCCCATTTGACCGCTCTGGTATCTCCCCGAAGGAGGTGTGGGTTTGAGTGTGATGGAAGTGTGGGTGTGGTGTGGGGGTGGGTGTGAGTTTTGTGTGGGTGTGATGCGAGTGTGAGTAAAAAAACATTTCAATGAACGTATATTGGAAATCCGGGATTTCCTTATTTTCTGAGCCGATGGACGGGATCGAACCGCCGACAAGCTGATTACAAATCAGCTACTCTACCAGCTGAGCTACATCGGCATCTGTTTGCGTCAAACCGATGCACTCATAAATTTTCCCGTTGTCTTATTTCAAAGAATTTTTTTTTGGGCAGAAAAACATCGGCACTTTCAGATACAAAAGAAAAATATAATCTCCTGTGCATCATTCATTTACTGCCAGATATGTATAAAAAAAGCAACCCTTTTACAAAAAGGACTGCAAAAGTAAGAAGATTTAAAATAAGATCAAAGACTTTTTTTAAGATTTCAGAGAAGAAAAGCACAATTAATTAACAAATAGCATGCCGCAAAATCCGCTGTTCAATTTTCCACCGGCAATCTAACCTTATTATATCCCTCGTATTTTCTCTTTGTGTTTGATCAACTGCTTTTTGAGGGCTTCCATAGCCTGATCGGTTGCTTCCTCAAATGATTTTGCCTGCTTCTTGGCGAAAAGGTCATAGCCGCGTACAATCAATCTGATCTCTACCATCTTGTTATCCCGGTTTTCCGTATTCTCAAGTTTCAAAATAACTTCACTGCCGATGATCCCTTCATAGATGCTTTGCATCTTCTGTACTTTCTCCTTTATGAACGATTCCAGTTTACCGTCAGCTTTGAAATGTACAGAATTGATCTTGATAGTCATTCAAACCTCCTTTTTTATGCCTTTGGATGGGCTTGTTTATAAATAGTCTTCAACTTTTCGATGGTATTGTGGGTGTAAACCTGGGTAGCCGAAAGGTTGGCATGCCCAAGGAGTTCCTTAACGGCATTGAGTTCAGCGCCGTTGTTCAGTAAGTGGGTTGCAAATGTGTGCCGTAATACATGCGGGGAGATCTTCTGCAGCGTGGTTACCTGCGACAGGTATTTTGTAACGGTACGGTATATAAAACGCGGGTAGGCCTTTTTACCACTATCGGTAACAAGAAGCCAAAGATCCTCAGAAATGCCTGATGGTATTGGAAATTCATCATTCTCAAGATAAGACTTTTTCCCGTGTAAGTATGTCTTCAAAAGATCAGCAAATTTATTGGAGAACGGAATTAACCGCTCTTTATTTCTTTTCCCCAGAACCTTTAACGTCGATTGATGAAAATCGATATCCGTTTCTTTCAGGTTGATCAGTTCCGACAAGCGCATCCCTGTTGCATAAAGAATTTCAAGGATAAACCGGTCGCGCAGGGCAGGAAATCCTTCACCGAAATTTATTTTTTCAAACAGCATCTCCATCTTTTCCCTTTCCACAAACGAAGGTAATTTTTTCGAGGTCCTGGGGGAGATGATCTTCCGCATCGGATTGATGGAAACCCTGCCCTCTCTCAGCAGGAATTTATAAAATGATTTCAGGGTGGTCAGTTTCCGGTTGACGGAACGAGGAGAAATATTTTCTTGTATCAGCAACACCAGCCATGAACGGATCATGGGATGGGTCACATCACGGATATCAGTTATATTATATTGTATGTTGAGGAAAGAATAAAATTGATCCAGGTCGTTACGGTAGGCTGATACGGTATGCGGCGAGTATCTTTTTTCGTATTGTATGTAGTCGATAAACTTTCCCTTCTCCATCCATCAAAAAATAAAAGAAATCCTGCCGGTTTTCAACCAAAGGATAAATATACGAAATAATTCACCCTTGCAAAACTTCTTCTGTAATATTTTTTTTTGCTTTCAGCAATGAAACAGTCCCGGCGGGGAATTCATGAAGACACAAAAACAGGCAGGCCAGTTCGTTGCATTATATGCCTTCCTCTGATTGCTGAAGTTGCTGGACGTAGATGGCTTTATTCACACCTTCGCGCCTTTTAATCGATGGTTTTGTGAATTTCTGGCGTTCACGCAGTTCCTTAACCACACCGGTTTTCTCAAATTTTCTCTTCAGTTTTTTTAAGGCTCTGTCGATGCTTTCACCTTCTTTAACGGGTACAATGATCATGTGGATTCTACTCTTTCTTTTAAAATGATGAATGATTATCCTGAAAACAGGGGTGCAAAGTTAAAAATAGTTTTTGAAAAACCAAGAAAAAAAACAGTGAGAGGTGAGAAGTGAGATGTGAGAGGTAATATTATCTTCTCACCTCTCACCATTCACCATTCACCATTCACCAATCACAAGTTCTTCAGTATAAACTCCGTCATCCTGGTATATAGGTGAAATGTAGTGTTCTTTCCGGCATAGATCCCATGGTTGCTGTTGGGGTAGAACTGCATCTCAAACTGTTTATTGGCAACAGTCAATGCCGTGACAAAATCATACGAATTCTGTGTATGTACATTGTCATCGGCCATCCCGTGAATAAGCAAAAGTTTTCCTTTCAGTTCAGCGGCATGGTTTATGGGCGAATTGGACTCATAGCCCTGGGGATTTTCTTTTGGTGTTTGCATAAACCGTTCCGTATAGATATTATCGTAATATTTCCAGTTGGTAACCGGGGCGACCGCAACACCCATTTTAAAATAGTCAGCTCCTATGGTCATACAGGAAAGGGTCATGTAACCGCCAAAGCTCCAGCCCCACATCCCGATCCGGTCTTTGTCGACAAATGCAAGCGAACCCAGGTATTTTGCTGCTTCGATCTGGTCGAGCGTTTCGTACTTCCCAAGTTGCAGGTAGGTACACTTTTTAAATTCTTCTCCCCGGGCGCCTGTACCACGGTTATCCACAGAAACCACGATGATCCCGTTCTGCGCGAAAAGCTGGCTCAACGACGACACCATTCCCCACAGGTTCATTACAGTCTGCGACCCGGGCCCACCATAGATCGTGAATAAAACCGGATACTTTTTTAATGGGTCAAAATCGACAGGTTTCAGCATCCATCCGTTCAATTCCATCCCGTCATGCGTTTGAAAAGTAAAAAACTCAGCTTTACCAAATCCATAATCCTTCAACGTTTCCTTCAGTTTGGCGTTGTCCTGGATCGTTCGCACTTCAGCGCCGTCAGACTTATTGACTGTAGTGAACGACGGAGTGTTGATATCCGACCAACGGTTGATAAAATAGTTGCATTTACTGCTGAATTCCGGCACGTTGTACCCCTTTTTCGGTGTCAGGCAGGTTTTGTTTTTCCCGTCGAGCCCGATGCTGTAAACATTGCGTTCGAGCGGAGAAACTTCCGTTGAGACATAGAATAATTTATCGTTCTGCTCGTCAATACCGGCAATGTCGGTCACCTCCCACTTCCCGGATGTCAGTTGCCGGACCGGTTTCCCTTCCATCGTATAGAGGTAGATGTGCCGGAAACCGTCTTTTTCACTGGTCAGGAGAAAACTGGATTTATTCTTCAGGAAATGCCAGTGATCATTGATTTCAATGTAGGATTTATTCTCTTCGGTATAAATAACATGAGATGTGCCTGAACCTGCATCGGCCAAAAGCAGTTCAAGTTTACTCTGGTGCCTGTTCATCCTATAGAAGGCTAAAACATTGGGATCTTCTGTCCATTTTATCCGTGGGACATAAATATCCTGCTCCTGCCCGATATCTATCTTGGAGGATTTTCCGGATTCCACATTCCAGACAAAAATGCTGATCTTCGAATTATCCTCTCCGGCTTTGGGGTATTTGTATCTGATCTGTTCAGGGTAGAGATCCCCGTAAAGTGTCAACTGGTATTCTTTGACGTTGGATTCGTCAAAGCGGTACCAGGCGATTTTTTTGCTGTCGGGCGACCAGAAGAAGGCCTTGGAAAAACTGAATTCTTCTTCATAAACCCAATCAGTGGCGCCATTGATGATCTCATTGATCTTTCCATCGGTTGTGATCTGCTGTTCCTTCCCTATTGAGAGGTCCACCATATATATATTGTTGTCGCGAACAAAAGCGATTTTTGTCCCGTCGGGGGAAAAAGTTGCCAGGCGCTGCTTGCCATTCTTTGAAAGGAGGATCAGTTTCCCGGTGAGCAGGTCATAGAAATAATAATTGGCTCTCGAAGAATGGCGGTAGATGGCTTCCTCATCCGTGGAGAATAGGATCTTCGTTTCATCCATGGTAAAAGAATAACTTCCCATCGAAATCGGAGAGGTATCACCTGCCGGAATGAGTTTCTTTGCGGTAACCAGCGTTTGTGTTAATTTCCCGGTTGCATATTCATACACGTTGAGACTGTCTTTTTTGAGCTGGCAATAATGC
>Ga0207931_1000782_pt1 | contig 11360 bp, 11 predicted proteins | sample NGESurdeep092012_2_FD_184478 | JGI IMG/M metagenome (GOLD analysis project Ga0207931, IMG submission 184478) | Arctic peat soil microbial communities from Barrow, Alaska - NGEE Surface sample 415-1 deep-092012 (SPAdes) | ecosystem: Environmental > Terrestrial > Soil > Wetlands > Peat ...
CCCGTCAACAGTGATAGATCAATGATGCCAAGACTTAAAGACCTTGTGAGATTTACCATGTGAGTCAATGGTAAAAGAACGGCAAGATGCTGAGCCCACCCGGGCAGATTCTCAATGGGGAAAAAAGTTCCGCTGAAGAGAAACATGGGGGTAATGAAGAGAAAAACCGGCAGGTTAAACAATTCTATGTGAGACACAATTCCCGTGAAATACATTCCGATTGAACCAAAGGCAATTCCCGCGATAAAGGCCAGCGGAATAATCAAAAGGCCTTCAGGGTAACGGATGAGGCCAAATAAGCTAATGACCCCAAGCATAATTGCCGTGGCGATAACCGCTTTGGTGGCTCCCCATATGATTTCCCCTGAAATAATTTCTTCAAGGGTAAGCGGTGTCGCCATCATGGCATCGAATGTTTTTTGATAATACATGCGCACAAATGAGGCATAGGTATTCTCGAAGAAGGCGCTATTCATGATGTTGATGGCAATCAGTGCCGGTGCGATGAACCTGATGTAAGATATTTCGTAACCCTGGTAATGAATAGTTCCAACCAGGGCGCTTAATCCGACTCCAAAGGCAAGTAAATAGAAAAGGGGTTCGAGCAGGGGAGGAACAAAGCTGATCTTCCAGTTTTGCCGGTAAACAGTAAAGTTTCTCTGCCAGACCCGCAAAAACCGCCGGGATATATGGGGTAATGGTATTCTTTTCATTCTCTCAGCTCCCTGCCTGTTAATTTTAAAAAGACGTCTTCCAGGGTCGCCATGCGCATGATACAACCTCCCTTACAATAATCTTTACTGATCTCATGGTACAGCGAATTTCCATCTTCAACATATATAATGAGGCGATGGCCCAGGTCTTCGTGTTTCAGATTCCTTGATTGTACGAATGCCCTTAATGTATGGCCCGGTTCAACCACTTCGATGATATCGTGGCCTATATATTGCCTGATCAGATCGAGAGTTTTTCCCTCTACCAGAACGCGTCCATGATCCATGATGATAAGACGATCACAAAGCCGGGAAGCTTCTTCCATGTTGTGGGTCGTAAGAAGAATGGAAAGCCCTTTTGCTTGAAGTTCCTCCAAACGTTCCCATACCTGGTGACGGGATTGGGGGTCCAGTCCCGTAGTGGGTTCATCCAGAATTAAAAGCTCTGGTTTGTTGAGCAGTGCGCGGGCCAGAACCAGACGGCGCATCATGCCTCCGGAAAGTTCCATAGCCCTGGTATCTTTGCGATGATCAAGGGCAATAAACTTAAGAAGATTCTGTGCCTGTATGCGCGCCGTCTTGGTGGGAATGTTAAAATATCGGGCAAAAATTTCTAAATTTTGTTGTACTGTGAGGTCAGGATCTAGATTGTTCTCCTGCTGACACACACCAATTCTGGATTTTATGGCTCTCGCGTTTTTTGTGACATCGAGACCGAAGACTTCAAGGATACCACTTGCCATAGGTGAAAAGCCATAGATCATTCTAATGGTTGAAGTTTTTCCGGCGCCGTTCGGTCCCAGGATACCGAAACATTCTCCCGGAAATACCGTGAAAGAAACATTGTCGACAGCTACAAGATCACCAAAGACTTTCCTCAGATTTCTCGCCTCAATGATTGGGTTTGCCGTTAAATTTTCAGTATCGCTTTTATTTGTGCTTTTCATCGGGTACTCTTTTCTCTGCTCTGTTTCTTGTTACACTATCACAGTTGTCAATTTTTTAAATCACCTTGTATAATTACGGAGTCAATGTCATTGACTTAAGCACTTTTACTCCCCTCTTTTCTAAAGAGGGGTCGGGGGAGATTTTACGGACCATCGTAAAAAAATCCCCTGAATCCCCCTTTACAAAGGGGGACTTAAAGAGACAACATTCTTAAGTCAATGACATTGATTACGTAGTAAAAAATATTACTTTGTATCTGCCGGTTAAATGAATTGTAACAATTTATTGAATATGCTACGTATCCCGTCGTATTTCAATTGAGGATTCGCCTTAAAACATAATTTAGGCAGGGTTTTATAGTCAACATATATCCGTCATTATATACGGGAGGAAAATGCAAATGCCTGACATAATAGAGGAAACGGTATCGAAGTATCACAAAGGACTGGTTTTCGTTTTCACCGGCAATGGAAAAGGTAAGACAACCGCCGCAATGGGGCAGGCCCTTCGGGCAGTAGGCCACGGTTTGAAGGTATTGGTACTTCAGTTTATGAAGGGAAAGAAATACGGTGAGGTAATAGCTGCCGAGAAATACCTGCCCGGCGTAACGATTTATCAGTGCGGCCTCGACAGTTTCGTTATGAGGGAAAACCCCGCGCCTGTCGATGTTGAACTTGCCGGGCAGGGGTTGAACATCGCCAGAAAGGCCCTTTCTTCCGGCGAGTATAACATGGTTATCCTTGATGAGATCAATGTTGCCCTCGACTTTAAATTGATTTCCCTTGGAGACGTTGTGGAAACTATAAAGAGTAGAGCTCAAAATGTAGATGTGATTTTGACGGGCAGGTATGCGCCTCCGGAAATTGTCGAACTGGCGGACACGGCAAGCGAGATAAACGAGATAAAACATCATTATTCGACAGGGATAAAGGAAAGAGCGGGTATCGAGTTTTAATTCAGAAGGAAGCAGGAAAAATTAAATAAAAGGGAAATGGGAAGTGCCCATGATCAAGAATCATAAAAAAATTCTCCATACAATCATTTCAACACTGAAAGAGCAGGGGGCTTCATCTGTTATTTTAATAAATAGTGCAGACATCATTATTGACGAAAGAGTCCGCCTGAAATGTCAGGTTCCCGTATGCGACAGTTATAATAAAAACCTCATGTGCCCGCCCCATGTGCCGTCAGTTGCGGAATTTCGCGAAGCTCTGAATAACTATAAAAAAGCGATTCTTCTGCAGGTATCTGCCGAACTGGATGAAGTATATGCAAACGCTCCTAGTGAAGAAGTTTTTGTTCCTGCCAGGAAGCTTCACGAACTGGTTAATTTAGGTGAAAAGGAGGCATTTACTATGGGATTCCGCTTTGCCGCCGGGTTTATCGGAGGTTGCTGCCGACTGTGTGACGAATGTGTGGCGATTCATGGCGGTATACAATGTCGGGTTCCTTTCAAGGCCCGTCCCTCCATGGAAGCGATGGGAATCGATGTGATTGCGACAACTGAAAAGGCAGGTTTGCCGGTCTCCTTTCCCATCAGCGACAGGGTTACATGGACGGGACTAATTTTAATATGAGCCTGCCCCCTCATTGATTATTACTTAGTTTACAAGGCTATAGAAGAAATTTCATGGTTGCAGGAGGGGGTGCACTATGAAATGAATGACGGGGGCCGATTATGGCCGCGTTAAAAAATCTCGAAATGTGATGAGGATCGCCTTTATGAAAATAAAATTCATGGGAGCTGCAAGGACAGTAACGGGTTCCTGCTACATTCTTGAAACGAATGGCCATCGGTTCGCTGTTGACTGCGGGATGCACCAGGGGAATGCGGAAATTGAGAAAAGAAACTGGGATGTTGATATTTATGAACCCGGCAAAATTGATTTTTTCCTTATTACCCATGCCCATATCGACCATTCCGGGCTGCTGCCCCGGATGGTTCAGAAGGGATTCAACGGGCAGATTTACACCACCGTGCCGACCAGGGATTTACTGGAGATACTGCTTCTCGACAGCGCCCATATTCAGGAGATGGAAGCGCAGTGGAAGACCAAAAAACATCTCCGTTCCGGAGAAAAAAACATTAAACCTCTGTACACGCAAAAAGATGCCGAAGCCACATTCCCGATGTTCAAGGTTATTTCGTATGATGAAACCTTTGAACCTTCACCAGGTGTAAAAGTTAAGTTCAAAGATGCGGGCCACATCCTCGGCGCTTCTCTGATCGAACTCTGGATTGAAGAAAATGAGGTTACTGTCAAACTGGTCTTTTCCGGAGATATCGGACGCCCTGCCCAACTGATGATGGAAGAACCGAGTATCGTCGATGCCGCCGATTTCCTTTTTTTAGAATCAACATATGGCAACCGGGATCATAAAAATGAAGATGACAGCCTGAATGAACTGGCAGAGGCCATAGCATACAGTTACGGCAATAAAGAGAAGGTGATTATTCCTGCCTTTGCCGTGGAAAGAACACAGGAAATGATGTATTGTCTCTATCTTCTGTCCAAGGATGGAAGGCTGCCTCCGGATATGCCTGTTTATCTGGACAGCCCGCTGGCCATCAAAGCTACGGAAATTTTTCGCCACCACACGAAATACCTCGATGAGGAGACCAGAGAGCTGATAAAGAAGGGGGAGGACCCTCTCTACCTGCCGCAATTACATTTTACCCCTACTACTGAAGAGTCCATTGCCATCAATAACGTGCCGGGACCGGCTATTGTCATTTCAGCCAGCGGTATGGCCGATGCAGGAAGGATAAAACATCACTTGAAGCACAATATATGGCGGGAAGGCGCCAGTGTTGTGTTCGTCGGTTTTCAGGCTCAGGGGACGACGGGTCGTAAAATTGTTGATGGCGCGAAGAAAGTTCGTCTTTTCAATGAAGAAATTGCTGTGAAAGCCAGGGTGTTTACAATAAATGGATTTTCCGCCCATGCCGGTCAGAGCCAGATTCTGGAGTGGCTGAGTCATTTTCAGACACGTGATATGCAGGTCTTCCTCATACATGGGGAATATTCAGCACAGCAGTTGCTTGCGGGTCTGATTAAGGAACGATTCGGCTTCAAGGTGCTGATACCTGGATATCTTGAAGAGACCACCCTGGAGCCGGGACGGGTGCTCAAGCGAGAAGAGTATCCCGAAAGGGCTGCCCCCCGTATTGATTGGAACTATATTCTTGAAGATATCAGCGCCAGATATGCCCGGCTTAAGGAACGGAGATCTTACCTGGAATCAAAACCGTGGGTCGAACAAACGGAAATCAGAGACCGGCTTCTCGAACTGGATCGCGTTTTGATGGAAATAAATTCCGAAATCTGACGGCATTGTAAAAACCTTGACCTTGATGTTTTTCTAATCGACGAGTTTGTATTGGAATCTGGCCACAATGTTCAATTGTGAAAGCCTGAAATTCTGGGGAAAGGGATCATAAGGAGCAGCCGATCTGACAACATCAAGAGCCCCCAGGTCGAGGTAGTTGGATCCTGATGATTCTACTATTCCGCTGGCCAAAAGGGCTCCGCTTTCACTTATTGAAAATTTAACCACGGCGATTCCTTCTTCCTCCTGTGCGAAGGCGGCTTGGGGATATACCCATATACTTTCGATTTTTGTCTTTATTTTTTTAAGGTAAGGTGTGTAGCGAGGATCAATGCTTCCAAGATCGACGGTGTCTTCCAGTTTGATTTTGTGATTATTCACATTTTCGTCACCCTGATGGAAGGGCTTATTTTTCATTTTTTTCTCTAGGTTTTTTTCTGTGTATGCCGTCGGTTCTTTCAGGCTAACGGTTAAAACGTCCTCCTTAAGGGGTTTACCGCGCCATTCGGCAAGGCTTGTCAGATAGAGCATCAATACATGACTGGTGAGAGAAATCAGTATGGATATGATCACTATTTTTTTTGACGTCATGCGGGAACTCACTTTCGTTGCCGGATAATACGTCAATGAGGATATAAAAATCAACTTTTTGTGATAGAATGTAACCTGAGTCTCATAGACTCCCATCATCGTTGGTGATTTATGGATTATAATGACGAAAACTTTATCGACATCGCCCTCGAAGAAGCTTCCCTGGCTTTCGCGAAAGGTGAAGTTCCTATCGGTGCGGTGATCACTCTTGGTGGCAAGATCCTTGGAAAATCGCATAACTGTTCTATTTTAATGAATGATCCTTCTGCCCATGCCGAGATTCTTGCGATTCGCGAGGCAGCGGGGAAGATGGGTAATTATCGCCTTGTTGGCACTACTCTGTATGTAACACTCGAACCGTGTGTTATGTGTGCAGGGGCAATCATACAGGCACGGATACAAAGAGTCGTATATGGTGCGGACGACCCCAAAGGTGGAGGGGTTGTTTCATTATACAGACTCCTTCAGGATAAGAGATTGAATCATTCTGTGGAATTGAGAGGTGGTGTGAAGAAAGATGCGTGTGCCGAAATTTTGAGTAGATTTTTTCGTGAAAAGAGGATAGCATTTAATATTAATCCATAGTCATTATAAATTCTGCGGAGAGATACCGAAGTGGTCATAACGGGATCGACTCGAAATCGATTTGAGGGCCAAAAGCTCTCACGGGGGTTCGAATCCCCCTCTCTCCGCCAATGTCAGGGGCCAGGGATTAGGGAACAGGGGTCAGGGAATAGGGTTTGGGAATAAAATTTTTTTCTGTCCCCTATCCCCTGAACCCTGACCCCTAAATCGGAGAGATGCCCGAGAGGCTGAAGGGGCACGACTGGAAATCGTGTGTATACTCAAAAAGGTGTACCGGGGGTTCGAATCCCCCTCTCTCCGCCAGGAACAAAGGATCAGGGGACAGAGATCAGGGATCAGCGGATTTTTTTCTGACCCCTATACCCTGATCCCTAAAATACTGATAGCCGGGTCCCGTGCAACGAAGGATTGTGAACCCCGCCAGATCCGGAAGGAAGCAACGGCAGCAATTACCGACGTGTGCTGCGGGTAAGCCTGGCTATCTTTTAAATTCAATGAGACTCCGCCTTTTCCAGGGTAAGACCGGAGGAAAAAGGCCGTAGTCGAAGTGACCCTGCGCATGTCGAAGGGTCGTCGGTGTAATCATAAGTTCTCGCTTGAGAGGAGCAGGAGTGGAATATCTCGTTCTGGCCAGAAAATGTAGACCTCAAACCTTTGAAGAGGTGGTAGGACAAGAGCATGTCGTAAAGACCTTGAGGAATGCCATACGCCAGAGTCGTGTCGCCCATGCATTTATCTTCAGCGGGCCCCGCGGGGTGGGGAAAACAACAGTAGCCCGGATATTGGCCAAAGCCCTGAATTGTGAAAAAGGACCGGCACAAATACCGTGTAATGTATGCACCAATTGCCGGGAGATCGCAGAAGGCATATCCATGGATGTCCGTGAAATCGACGGCGCATCAAACAGGGGTATCGATGAGATAAGAGAACTAAGGGATAATATTAAATATTCTCCCGTTTCATCTCGCTACAAGCTCTATATCATTGATGAAGTACACATGCTGACGAGGGAAGCCTTCAATGCCCTTTTGAAGACCCTGGAGGAGCCGCCCTCGCATGTAATTTTTGTTTTTGCCACGACAGAAATCCAAAAAATACCGGCGACCATACTTTCCCGTTGTCAGTGCTTTGATTTCAGAAGAATATCTCTTAAGCAAATCAAGAATAGCTTGAGGCAGATTGCCGAGACGGAAGGTGTTCATATCAATGAGAATGGCCTTACCTGGATTGCTGAAGCGGGAGATGGGAGTCTGAGAGATGCCCAGAGCATCTTTGACCAGGTAATATCCTATGCAGGTTTTGAGATCAAGGATCATGATATAGAAGCGCTATTAGGACTGACGGACAGACGTTTTCTCTTCAGGCTATCTGAGGCAGTGTTTGAAAGAAACGCCGGTCTTTGCTTAAAAATCATCGAAGAAGGTTATTACGCCGGCCTTGACATGAAATACTTCTATCAGATGCTCATCGGTCATTTCAGGAACTTACTCCTTACAAAAATTGTTGGAAAGGATCATGAAATGATTGATCTGGGGGATGATGAAGTGGCCAGTCTTACTATGCAGTCGAAAGACGTTTCGCGCGAGTCGCTCCAACGTCTATTAGATATTTTAATGGCAGAAGAAGAAAATCTGAGAAAAAGCCAGGCTCCACGAATAAACCTCGAGACTACCCTCGTCAGAATGGCCTATCTCGAACCGATGATACCCATTGACACCATTCTTTCCAGGATGGAGGGGCTTGAGAAAAGACTGACATCCGGGGGAACTCTCCCGTTTAAAACCTCTCCATACGAAGTAAAGGAGGAGACAAAATCCATTCCTTCTCAGCAACTCTTCGGCCTCACACAGGCGGGAATGGTCGACGAGGTCCATTGCGGATATGATACCGGTGAAGGTAAAAGCCCTGGAGATATTTGGGAAGATTATAAGGAATATGTGAAAAAGCAGAGTTATCCGCTCTGGTCTAAAATAGAGGCCGGGAAACTTCTTGAATATGAAAACGACTGCCTGAAGATCGGCTTCCAAAAAGACTATATTTTTTTAGATGACATAAAGGAGAAGTCTCAAAAGAATCGCCTTACCGAGATATCAACGGCATACTTTGGAAAGGATGTTACGATAAGAATCGAATCTCTTGAAAAAGAGCCGGAAGAAAGACATAATCAAATACAAAATAGCGCCGCGAACAATAATAACAAGATCAATGATATCAAGCGAGATGCCCTCAAGCATCCCCTTTTGCAAAAGGTATTGGATGTCTTTGATGGCGCTGTGGTTCATGAGGTTATTACTAAAGTGAATCATGAATAACAACTTTTCGAAAGGTATAGGAGGTAAGTTCATTGACACATAATATTGGAAACATCATGAAACAGGCGAAAAAGATCCAGGAAAAAATAGCCACTATGCAGGCGGAGCTGGAATCAAAGACCATTGAAGCTACAGCCGGGGGAGGTATGGTAACCGTCGTGGTGAATGGAAAGTTTGAGATACTGTCTCTGAAAATTGATAAAGAGGTCGTCAATCCGGAAGATCTCGATATGCTGCAGGATCTCATCATAGCGGCAGTGAATGAAGGCGTTCGTAAGGCGCAGGAGATGGCTTCAGCAGAGATGTCGAAGATTACCGGTGGTTTTAATATTCCCGGTCTGATGTAGAGAAGGTTCACCAATGACAGGTTATGCCCTTCCAATAAAACGTCTGATTGCGGAACTCGGAAGATTGCCCGGCATCGGGGAAAAGACAGCCACGAGGTTGGCAACATTTATCCTTCGTGCGTCTGAGGAAAATGCGAGAAGACTTGCCGAATGTATAGTAGAAGTCAAACTAAAGATTCGCCTTTGCTCTGTGTGTTTTAATCTGGCTGAGGGACATCTCTGTGAAATATGTACAGATTTCTCACGAGACAAGAGCCTGATATGTGTTGTCGAGGAACCTGATTCTCTCGTTGCAATAGAGGAAAGCGGAAGCTTCAGGGGAACCTATCATGTACTCCACGGAGCCCTGTCACCCCTTGATGGGATAGGACCGGATCACCTGAGAATACAGGAACTTTTAAAAAGAATCGAGGCAAACAGGGTAGAAGAAATCATTGTGGCCACCAACCCAAGTGTTCAGGGTGAAGCAACGGCCCTCCTCATTAACAAATTTGTCAAGAATCTGGGTGTAAAGGTAACCCGGATCGCCCTCGGAGTGCCTGTCGGTGGTGATCTAAAATACATGGACAAAATGACTCTATCGAAATCCATGGAATACCGCCGTGGAATTTAAAAATTATCAATTACAAAAAAATTTTAAAAAAATACTTGACACAAAAAAGATTTTGTAATAGGTAGCCGGACGTTGTTTTGTTAATCGTCTTTAACTGTTCTACACAATCCATTCTGGGAGTTTTCCAATGATAGAAGTGAGATGGCATGGAAGAGGTGGTCAGGGAGCGGTAACGTCAGTTGAATTACTCGCATTGACCGCCATCGGAGAGGGTAAGTATGCTCAAGGTTTTCCGAGTTTCGGACCTGAGAGAAGAGGGGCACCGGTTGCAGCATTTAATCGGATCGATGATCACCACATAAAGATCAGATCTCAGATTTACAATCCGGATGTAGTGGTTGTCCTTGATGAGAGTCTCATCGGCATGGTTAATGTTGCCGACGGACTGAAACCAGAAGGCGTACTCATTGTTAACACAGCAAAAACAGCAAAAGAAATTGCGGAAATCACAAAATTCAAGGGTAAGATCGCTACAGTCGATGGGTCATCCATTGCGTGGAAGGAGCTTGGCGTTCCGATTACGAATACGACCATGCTTGGGGCGCTGATCAAGTGTACGAATGCGGTGAAGATTGAATCAGTGAAAGGTCCGGTGGATCACAGGTTTGGCAGAATCGCCAGCAAGAACCTGGCGGCCATGAAACGGGCATACGACGAAGTCAAAATAAACTAAGATGTGAACGAGTGTTGAGGTATCATATGACAGAGAAAAAGTGGCCAGAAACCTGGCAAGATACAAATCCGGGGCTCATGATATTCAAACCTGCAAGCTCACGGTCATATTTGACCGGAGGCTGGAGGGCACAGAAGCCTATCTGGGATAATACGAAATGCATCAAGTGCGGCGTCTGCTATCTGTTCTGTCCTGAAGCGTGCATAACGGAAGACGCGGAAGGGTTCTTTATGGCAGATCTGAATTACTGCAAGGGCTGTGGCATTTGCTACCACGAATGCTGGCCGCGCGCCATAAAGATGATAGAGGACTGAGGAGGGAGACGTTATGTCAAAACGAATTGGAATGGAAATTGCTATGGCCGCGGCAGAAGCGGTCGCGTTATGCAGACCCGACGTGATTGCGGCTTATCCCATCACGCCTAACACACATATACCTGAACATCTGGCAGAAATTGTTGCCGACGGGCATCTTGACTGCGAATATATCGCTGTGGAATCCGAGCATTCGGCGCTGAGCGCCTGTACGGGAGCGTCGGCAGCGGGCGCCCGCGTCTTTACGGCGACAAGTTCACAGGGACTGCTGTATATGTATGAAATCGTTCCGGTCGTGCCGTCCATGAGGCTTCCTGTTATCATGTGCCTTGGCAACAGGGCGATATCGGGTCCTATCAACATCTGGAACGATCACAGCGATTACATGTGTGTGAGGGATCTGGGTTGGATTTCAATGTTCGCGTCAAACGGCCAGGAAACCATCGATATGTGCATCCAGGCCTTCAAGATCGGTGAGCATGCGGATGTTATGCTGCCGGTACTTGTCAATCTGGACGGTTTCCAGCTTACCCACGTGGTGGAGGCGATGATGATGCCGGATCAGGAGGAAGTAGACAGGTTCCTCCCGCCGCGAAAACCCTTCGCAGCCCTTCATCCGGACAATATTGTTTCCATGGGAACTCTGGGGCTCCCGGATATCTACAACGAGGCGAAGAAGGCCAATGATGAGGCGCTCATCAATTCGAAGAAGGTCATCCTTGAAATATGGAAAGAGTGGGAGAAGATGTTCGGCCGGAAGTATGAACCCATCATGTCTTACAAGGCGAATGATGCCGATGTACTCATGCTTACCATGGGGTCCATGGGTGAAACAGCGCAGGTTGCCATTGATGAGTTGCGCAAAGAAGGGTTCAAGGCCGGACTGATAGACCTGAAGCTTTACAGACCATTTCCCGCGGATGAATTGAAAAAA
>Ga0207931_1000785_pt1 | contig 11317 bp, 10 predicted proteins | sample NGESurdeep092012_2_FD_184478 | JGI IMG/M metagenome (GOLD analysis project Ga0207931, IMG submission 184478) | Arctic peat soil microbial communities from Barrow, Alaska - NGEE Surface sample 415-1 deep-092012 (SPAdes) | ecosystem: Environmental > Terrestrial > Soil > Wetlands > Peat ...
GCTTTTTTTCTTCGATCAGGTCCGTCAGTTCGATGAATTCATCCCGGTCATAACATCCGCAATCAATTATGGCACAATCACCTGACTTGTCAGCAAGTAAGTACGTATTTACATCGATCGGGTTAAAAACAAGTTTGTATATTTCCATATAAAAAATTATTCGCTGGCAGTTCCTTTAAGCATTGGTACAAAAACAAAGCTGCCGTGTGAAGAATATTCAAAATCATCTTCCCCTTTTCGTATAACAAGGGTCATAACCTGCGAATTACTGTTTCCGAGCGGGACAACCAGCCTGCCGCCTATTTTTAACTGCCGTGGCAGTTTTTCAGGGATCTCCACTGTGGCTGCAGTTATTATAATACCGTCGAAAGGTCCGTACTTGGGTTTGCCTTCAAAACCATCGCCATAAAAAAAGTCGGCTGTGTATCCAAGTGATGTTAATGTTCGCTGGGCTTTGAAGTACAATTCCCTGTACCGTTCGATTGTATAGACTTTTGCACCCATTTCTGCAAGAATTGCACATTGATATCCCGAGCCGGTCCCGATCTCAAGGATCTTATCCCTCTTTTTTACCTGAAGCAACTCGGTCTGAACCGCAACTGTATAAGGTTGTGAGATTGTCTGACCCGACGAAATGGGGAAAGCCTTGTCGATATAGGCATGGTTGAGAAAGGCAGGATCCATGAAATCATGCCTTGGCACTGCGTTTATTGCTCTAAGGACCTCCTCGTCAACAATCCCTTTGCGTCTCAGCTCTTCAACAAGTTTTTTCCTTTTCCCTTTGGCTAAAAATGAATCTGTCATCAAAAATCAGGTAGATTGATCAGGTAAAGATGGCAAAAAATCATGAACCAGAAAATAAGCAAATATTATTATAACGGTACGGGGTTTGGGGTACGAGGTATGAGGAAAATCAAATATTCCACGCACCACGCACCACGTACCTTGCACCAGTTTTTTTCTTACAAAGAATATTTTCTTAATGATTTATAGATGGGTCCGGTTTGCAATAGAATGCTCTCAAAAAGGATAACTTCATTTACATGTACGATCTGGAACTGATTATCCTTGTACCTTTCCAGCATAGTTTTAAGGTTTTCGATATTCTTTACTGATTTTATACGTCCAAGGGTCAGGTGAGGCTTGAATTGCCGCTCTTCAATCTCGAAACCATCGAGCTTTAAACCTCCTGCTATAATGTTGTAAAGCTGAATTAGCCTTTCCGCCGATTGAATGCCAGCCCATAGAACTCTTGGATCCCTTAAGTTTTTGAAAACACCTGTTCCTGTCAGATTAAAATCGAACTCACCAAATCCGGCGCATCTTTCTTTAAGCATGCTGCTTAAAACCCTGACCCTCTTTTCCTCAGTATCTCCAAGAAATGCGATGGTCAGGTGAATATTCAAAGGATCGACCCATTTGATATTTTCTGCTCCAAGCGCTGCCTTTAACGATGAAAACATTCTCAGCAGTTCGCTTTCCGGATTCACTTTTATTGCAATAAATATTCTTTTCATATCGGTTAATGCTATACCGACCGTTAGAGGTTACCGGATTCCAATTCATGCAGGATAATTTCGATAACGGCATCTTCACCGTAAGGATCATATTCTGCCTTGAGGTCCGTTCCGAAGATACGCGCGATCCCCTGCCAGAATGCAGCTGAAAAATTGCCGCGGTACTGCCGGATAAGTTCATAGGAAGTATTGAGGGTCTCCCTGTCCACAAGTTTGATGAGCAATTTCCCCTGGGTTATTGTCATATCACGCACATCATCCTCGTATTCGCCAAAAATGTCCTTTTCGGCCAGCCTGAGATATTTTTTCCTATCTTTTTCATCAGGGATCTTTTCAAGTACCTCATTAATCGCTCCTAATCTGGCTCTAACAACCAGAGCGTACGGATAGACCTTTTTAAGATTATAAATAAGCCGCTGATATCTGTAGAAAGGGAATTTCCTGGCTGTTGAAGGACGCCCGATGATTACAACCTCCTTAATGTTTATCTCCGGAAGGCTGATCCCGTCTCTTTCGACAGAATGAAGACGATAATAATTCTCTGGCAGAGTATCATTTATTTGTTTGCTTGTATCAGTCTGTCCGGAAATCTTAACCAAATAAATAAGAGATATCAATATTGAAAAGAGAATTCTCAATTATTCAATGTTTGGTACAAAGGTATCAAATTACGGGCCAACGGTAAAAAACTTGACTTGCATTAACATATTTAGTAAATTTAAGTGATTGCAAACAGTGCCATGACCGAGCTCCTTTCCAGAGATCAGGCTGAAGCGCGCCATGGAACTGTTACAGCAACATTTCGGTCCGGTATCTGATGTTGCATATATAGTTGGTTTTGGCAGTCCGGCCTACTTCAATAAATGTTTCCATGAGTATTACGGATATCCGCCAGGAGAGGTTAAGCTGAGGAATTTGCCGGAAGATCAGGATGCTTCTGAGCCGGAACGCATGTATGCCAGAGTGAAAGAGGTTCCTGTCAACAGGAAGAAAGTGAACCGGAAAGTGCCATTAATAATGGCTGCAGTAGTTATGGCCATACTTACCATTACGATCATCTTTTTTAATGGGACCCACCGCGATTCCAAATATCTTTCTATAGTAGTCCTGCCGTTTAAAAACCTCAGCAATGATACTGAAAATCAATATATTGCTGATGGACTTATGGAGGATATCCTTAATAACCTCTATCATATCAGCAAGTTAAGCGTAAAATCGCGGACAACATCGGAACATTACAGGGGGACCACACTTACATCACGCGAAATTGCGCACGAGATTAAGGTCCGCAATGTTCTAGAAGGAAGTATACGGCGGCAGGATAATAAGATGAGGTTCAGTATTCAGCTTATAGATGCAAGGCGCGATAAGCATCTGTGGTCAGCCAATTATGACCGGGGACTTAATGATATACTAGGCATTCAGGGTGAAATTGCCTTGCAGGTGGCTAATAAACTCAATGCTGTGATTTCCGACAATGAGGCCAAGCAAATCAGTGAACTGCCAACCAAAAATTCAGAAGCCTACAATTATTACCTAAAAGGCCGTTTTCTGCTCCATCGGTCCATAAACGAACAGCGGACCGATATTGACAAAGAAGGACTTATGGGGAGCCTGCAATATTTTGAGAAAGCTATTGCTGCAAATGCAAATTTTGCTGAAGCTTATGCTGGAATGGCACAAGCCTGGTTTGACCTGTCAGCATGGGGCTTTCTTCCCACAAAGGAAGGGTTCCTCAAAGCGAAAGAGTTAAGCTTAAAGGCCATTGAAATTGATCCGGACTGTGCTGAAGCACATACTGCAAAAGGCGCATTTCACGCCTGGGGAGACCGTAATTTTGAAGTAGCACGCAAGGAATTTCTTACTGATGGGGATGATGATACTTCATAACAGGTTTACCGTAACTGGACAATATGGAGTACGGATAATGGGACCTTTACCATACCCCTATAATGAGAATGGGATGATGATCGGCAATTGCTTCTCCAATACCACTTATTCGATTACTACTGTTCTTCTGGATGTACGTACTAAAAACTGGAAGATTATTGGCGGAGATCTCGAGGGAAATGTAACAGACAATGGGGAGAATAATACCATTATAAACATGAAAAAACATAATCCTAAAACCCCTTTGGGATCATCGATTTTTGATAACCTTGAGGAAATAAGAGATACTAACCACCATATGAGAGGCCACTGAAAGAGTTCAGGAGTAATAAGAATTTAAAAGAGAAGACAATTATAACTGACATTGAGAAATAAGCCTTGGATAGGGGCAATCTCTCCGTGGCAAGGTTAGCTAGCAGGGTACCTAAAGAAAAGTGAAGTGAAAGTTTCACTTTTCTGTTTTTATAATTTTCATGAACTCACCCCTAAATCCCCTCTCTTAAGGATAAGTAGTCTTTACATACATCTCCCTTTTTAAAACTCCTGTGCCCTTTACGGTTAAATCATTTATTTATATGGGTAAAATACTTATTGTGTAAGGTATATATTTTGTTGTAATACAATATTTATTCTAAGATTTATATATGAATGGGATATTTATATAGAGATCCCTCGCTTACGCTCGGGATCCCACTGGTTTATATACAATTACTATTTTTGATATTAAATTCAAAAATGCCATCAGGGCTCATCGACAGATGTGTATAAAGGGTAGTTAACTTTAAGGGAAGGGCTGGGGATGGGTTGTGGGGAGGTTTTTCTCTGTGTAACTCTTTTCTTGCCAGCCCTAAATAAATTTTTGCTTTTGATTAAACCGCTTCTTAAATTTGATACAGGATTAAACAAAACCATGCTTAAATCAGACAGGATACCAATTACTGTGGGTGTTGTTGGTCATCTGGATGTTATAACCACCGACGAACAAAAATCACTGATTGAAGACCTGTTCAGGGATCTGGCAGAAAGATATCCAAATTCACCTGTCTATTTGTTCTCATCGATTGCTGAGGGAGCCGACAGGTATGTTGCCAACATTTTTTTAGATCTTAAGAGAAGATATGAGGAATTTCAAGAAAAATTCGAGCTTATTGTTCCAACGCCTTTTGAATTAGAAGAGTATAAAAATGATTTTAGCGAGGCATCAGACAGGGAGTTTGATGATCTTCTGAAACAGGCCAAAAGGAGTTTCTGTGTTGGGTATGATGATGAAAAAAATATTAATCGGCCTCAGCAATACTTAAAAACAGGGAAACTTGTGGCAGACAGCTCACTGATCCTGATTGCCCTGTGGGACGGAGAAGCAGGCAAAACAGGAGGGACAGCCGATATTGTAAAACATAAAATCACAGGAGATGACGATACTGTAGCTGAAAGCACATTTGAATATGACGGAACTGTTTTTATACTTCCAAGTAAAAGGGCGAAATCATCATATAAGGTTTCCAGTAATTTAAAAAATAACGATTCATTATCACTTGATCATATTTTAAAAGATCCGGTGCTTAGAGATGCCCTTGAAAAAATCGAGGAGATAAATTCAGATTCACTGGCCATAAGGCAACCGGAAATTGAAAAATCACAATCATATTTATTCAAGAAGCCTGAAAAATTAAGCACTCCCCAGAAATCAATCTTAAACTGGTATTCAATGATGGATCTGTTATCCAAACAGTTCCGGAAAAGAGATATTTTTATCACTATCTGTTTGTTCGTCTTAGGGATTTTTTTAATCCTGGCTCTTGAGATTTATTCTAATATAATGTTGAAGAGATGGGTTCTGGGTATAGCCATGCTTTTTATCGTTGCTGCAACACTTGTCTATTTCTATTCCAGATCCACAAAAAATCATAAAAAATATTTGTACAACAGAACACTGGCGGAAGCTTTAAGGATCCAGTTTTACTGGAACATCACAGGTATAAATAAAAATGTATCGGATTATATTTTAAGAATATACAGGAAAGAATTCACATGGGTAAAGCATATCCTTTCAGCTGTTTATGGCATAACATACAATAATGGATCGATATCTTCTGAATCTATAAATGACCTGACTGATAACTGGGTGAATAACCAGGCTGATTTTTTTGAATCCGCAATAAAAAAAATGAGAAAGCAAATCAACTTTTACCATAAGATTTCAGAGATTTCATTTGCTATTGCTTTTGTTCTTCTCGGTTCCATTCTGATCCTTGGTAAATTCTATGAAACAAATAATTACCTGAACTGGTTACTTATAATTATCGGCACTTTATTAGGCGCTTTCGCCCTGATCAAAGCATATATTCAAATGAAGGGTTATGAACCGCTTGTGAATCAGTATGAACTTATGCATGTTATTTACCAGAAAGCTGAATCAAAGATTGCGGAAGTAAATAATCTTCAGATGGATATTATGGAGAAACAATCTTATCTTAAAGAGTTATTCTTTGTGATCGGGAAAGAAGCGCTGATTGAAAACGGGAACTGGTACCTTATCTTTAAAGAGAAAGAACCTGAAATCGAGGGATTTTAAAACTGTTTTAATTGCTAAATATATTTTTGCATTTAGATTAACTAAGGTTTAACTTTGATAATGAATTAATAACCAGCTTAGAAGAACATTATAAATAATCAATAAAATATGGCAAGCATTATTCCTGGTTACGAGTACGACATTTTTATAAGCTACCGCCAGAAAGATAACAAATATGACGGCTGGGTGACTGAATTTGTCGATCACCTGAAAAGTGAAATTGAAGCAACTTTTAAAGAAGATGTCTCAATTTATTTCGATGAAAATCCACATGATGGATTACTGGAAATACATAACGTTGATAAAAGTCTCGAGAATAAGCTTAAATCTCTTGTCTTCATACCTATCTTATCTCAGACATATATAGATCCAAAGAGTTTTGCCTGGCAAAATGAGTTTGTCGCATTTAATAAAATGGCAGGCAATGATCAGTTTGGGAGGGATATAAAGCTTGCAAGCGGGAATGTATGCAGCCGGATCATCCCTGTGAAGATCCATGATCTGGATGCTGAGGACATCGAACTTCTTGAGAATGAAATGGGTTGCAGGCTTCGTTCTATTGATTTCATCTACTCGAGCGCCGGCGTCAACAGACCTTTGAAACCTGCTGATAATCCGGATAAGAATCTGAATAAAACTTATTACCGCGATCAGATCAATAAAGTTGCCAACGCTGTAAAGGATGTAATCTATGGCATCCACCCTGACCTCAAAAAGAGAGCTTTAAAAACATACCAGACAAAAGGTGTAACTGACTATGCTAAAGATCAATCCACCTCAATTTCTGAAAGGATTCCCCGGGTTAAGCGAATATCCAAATCAACCATCATATTAATCGCCCTTGCTGTAATGGCTGTTGCAGCACTGATCATTTATATCCCAAAGCTGATTCAAAAAGCTAAGACTGAAATTTCGGCAGCTGATCTGGTCAGGAAGGCAATCGCCGTTCTGCCGGTCTCCAATTTTACCGGAAATTCTGATCTGGATTATATTGCATCAGGTATACAGGATGCCTTAATAGGCCAGTTAGGTCAGATGAGTAGTCTTATTGTCAGGCCTATGGCTTCAACATTACAGTTCAGAAACAGTGTGGAATCACCTCAGCAAATAGCTAAAAAACTAAGTATAAACAATTACATTGAATCATCAATAAAAGGACCTGATGATAATCTCCAGATTGAAGTTAGATTAATAGAAGCATTCCCATCTGAAAAAGTAGTCTGGAGTGCAACATTTAATCAAAACTGGAATAATATAACGACAATTTATCACGATATAATTCGTCGTATCATTGATGCCATTCAGGTCAAATTATCACCTCAGGATGAGAAAAAACTTGAAAAAACCCTGAATCATAATCCTGAGATTCTTAAAGCCTATGACAGGGGAATTTACTTTATGAATAAACGTACACCCGAGGATTTTGAAAAAGGAGTTAAAAGTCTCAACGAAGCTATTGAAATTGATCCAGCTGATCCATTGCCTTATCTTGGACTTGCAATCGGTTATGGTACAGCAGGACATACTTCCGCCGTGGTGGAGGATGCAAAAAGCAAAGCTAAGGCTTATGCTCTAAAAGCGCTTTCGATTGACTCAACACTTGTTGATGCCTACGTTGTACTTGCTGAACAATATCTCTACACTGACTGGGATTTCCCAGCAGTAGAGCGATCATTAAAACGTGCACTGGAACTGAATCCCAATATTCCGTCGGTTCATTACACATACGGATGGTATCTTGCTCTGCTCAATAAAATTGATGATGCAGCTGCTGAAATGAAAAAAGCTATTGAAATTGATCCTACCGATCAGGTAAGTCAGGGATATTTAGCCTGGTTATACCTGTTTTTCGGACGTTTTGAAGATGCGATAACCGAAGCCCAAAAATTACTGCAACTCCCGACTGATAGTACTCTGGGATTCTACCTGATTGGTTCAGCTTATGCGGAAATGGGGATGCATTATGAGGCCATCGAGATGCATAAAAAGAGCCTGGCGATCAGCCCTGGTTATGAAAGCGGGTTAGCGATCGCATATGCCCGGGCCGGTCAGAAAGAGAAAGCGCTTGAAGTAATTGCCGGAATGGAAAAGAACCGGGACTTTTGGTGGTATGCATGGGGGCTTGCTGAATCATATGCTACTATCGGAGAAAAAAAGAAAGCTATCGAATGTCTTGAAATAGTCTATAAAACCCGGGGGGATTTTATGCCATGGCTTAAAGCCGATTTCTATTTTAAACCATTGCTTAACGAATCAGGATTTAAAGATATTGCTAACAGGTTAAAGCTTCCTGTATAAAAATAAAATAACCTTTATGCCAGATTTACTTTGTTTTGCTTTCTCAAAAAATTAAATTTGAGCAAAGCTTCTTTTATGGCATTGCGTGTTGAAGATCTTGAGGATCAGTCAAAATACAGGCAGATACTAAAAATACCTTACGACGAGCTGGTAAATTTTGTCCTTGATTATATCAGGAGAAAATCGGGCCTTATGGTTTTTTTCTGGTCGTCCTGCATTGTTTTTCTTGGAATCGCTCTCTTTGTCAGGATCAATATAGTTGGTTTCTTCCCTTTCAGAAACATCTTTCTTCACACTTGCCTGGGATTGATAATATTCCCCATCTTGTGTATCCCTATGCATGAGCTGCTCCACATAATACCTTATTATCTTACAGGAGCCAGGAATATAAGGATCGGCATGGATCTGAAGCAATACATGTTTTATGTTACAGCTCACCGGTATGTCGCGACTGAAAATCAATTCAGGTTTGTTGCCCTGGTCCCGTTCCTTGTAACAAGCCTTGCAGTGTTGTTACTTGTCCTCATTCTCCCGGGATTGTGGAAATGGAGCCTTTCGTTGTTTCTTTTTGTTCATGCCACAATGTGCGCCGGCGATTTTGCAATGCTGAATTTCTATTCCATGCACAGAGGAAGGAAAATTTACACTTGGGATGACTTTGATGAAAAAGCGGCTTATTTTTATGAAGAAATATAACCCCCCATCCCCCCTAAAGGGGGGCTAAATCCCAGCTCCTGTAAAGTCATCTTTAGGGGGTCGCTTGGAAAAAAGAAAGAATATCAAATAATTAAATCAATTAATATGAAAAAACTGATTATCATTATTTTACTAATTTGTGCTATAAGTTTTTCCGGTTTTGGACAAAGGAAAATCGTAAATCTTCCTGATCTGCCTGGTTATGTAACGCTTAAGTGTGATTTCCATCTGCATACAATCTTTTCCGACGGTAATGTTTGGCCGACCGTAAGGGTTGGTGAAGCATATCGGGACGGACTGGATGCCATAGCTATTACAGATCATATTGAATATACTCCTAAAAAGGATTTCATCCCGGTTGATTATAATGCAGCCTGGAAAATTGCAGAATCCACTGCAAGGGATTTTAACCTGATCCTTGTTCATGGTGCCGAAATAACCCGCAAAATGCCTCCCGGACATGTTAATGCTTTATTCATACAGGATGCATCGCTTCTATCTGTCGATTCAGTTATGGATGCTTATGCGGCCGCCATAAAGCAGGGTGCATTTCTGCAATGGAATCACCCCGGATGGAAATCTCAGGAACCAGATGGAATTCCAAAAATGTATGAGATTCATAAAACTCTTATTGAAAAAGGCTGGCTCCGCGGTATTGAGTTTTTTAACGACAGTGAATATTATCCTCTTGTAATGACATTCTGTAAACAATATAACCTGGCAGTGATGGCTAACAGCGATAATCATGGTGTTATAAGCGAGAGTTATACCGAACCATTTTATACCAATCGTCCCATGACCCTTGTTTTTGCAAAAGCGAGGACTCAGGATGCACTGAAAGAGGCTTTGTTTGCCGGGAGGACTCTTGCATACTTCAGAGATATGATAGCTGGCAGGGAGGAATTCGCAGAGCCATTCTTCTACCAATGCATATCTGTCGGAAAGCCTTATTTTGAAAATGAAAAGAGTATCTACTTCGAAGTTACAAACAGGTCGGACGTACCGTTTTATCTGGTTAATGGTATCGCGGAGGCTCCACAATCAATATCACTTGCAGCTAATGGAGTGACAAGAGTAGTTGTAAGCAAGAAAGTTGCTGCTCCGCTGATATATGATGTAAAAAATGTACTAATCGGAGAAGATGAGGTTCTGAAAGTTGAATTGAAATACTAAACAAAGGTTAAAGGGTTGAAGAGTTGAAAGGTTGAAGAGTTGAAAGGTTGAAGAGTTTTAAAAAATTTAAACCTTTCAACATTTCAACTTTTAAACCGATTAGAATCTTTCCTTTGCAAGCTTCAGGACATCGTCATCTTTTACTATCGGCCTCAGCCTGAACGAATACTCATATTTTTTCTCAAGCAGACGGTACTTTGGATGTATTTCAGCTCCCCATGAATCATCCCCTCCGACACCCATTTGGCCAAGATCGATATTCAGGTTTACGAGTTCGCGAGGTTTGACATCAATTGTATGAGTATTTGCGGTTTTAGCATCCTTGCGGTATTGTGATAATTTTCCAGGTGATTCAAAATCATCGTGAATATTCTTAAGAGCTGCAAAACAGATAAGTGGATTACCGCTTACAAGAAGACCTGTTCCGTTTTCATCAGTAAGAGTCAGCCATCGCGTGTCGGTTTTATATCCATTTTCCTGGGGACGTATATACGGAACATACTGATCGTCAACCGTGCTTTCATAAAGCCCGACGTCAGCTGATGTTTTTCTGTCGACATAGTTTTCCTGAGGTCCCCGCCCAAACCATTTAAGGTTCATGAATTCTTCGGGTACCTGCATCTGCATACCCATTCTTGGTATCTCAGGGACTTTATCAGAAACTTTCGAGAACTGGTTTTTGATAATTACATCCGCCGAACTGAAAACAGTATAGGTAGTTACATATCCGGCAATCTTTTCTCCATTTACACCCGGAATGTCATATTCAAATGTTATTACCGCTTTATCCATTTCAGGCTGGCTGATATTCGCTTTTTTGACTATTGCCTTTTCGCCGGCTTTCTTCCAGACTCCAAGTTTCTGGTCCATATCGTAACCATAATCGTTGTCGGTTGGTGGTCTCCAGAAGTCAGGTTCCGGTCCTTTATTTATCATAGATGTTCCCTTATATGTAAGGGACTCCATCGTGCCCTTCTCAAGATTAAAAACAATTTTTATATCGCTTCCGCTAACAGTAAGCATTTTGCCTTCAGTATTCGACTGAAGAACAGCCAGCTGATCCATTTTAGCGGCTACAGGTTTGCCTTCAATCGGAAGCTTAAACTGGGCAGTAGCATACACATGATCTTCAGGCACATAATCCCATTCATCACTTCTGGATACTCTA
>Ga0207931_1000788_pt1 | contig 11305 bp, 12 predicted proteins | sample NGESurdeep092012_2_FD_184478 | JGI IMG/M metagenome (GOLD analysis project Ga0207931, IMG submission 184478) | Arctic peat soil microbial communities from Barrow, Alaska - NGEE Surface sample 415-1 deep-092012 (SPAdes) | ecosystem: Environmental > Terrestrial > Soil > Wetlands > Peat ...
TCAAGGGATTCTCCATAGTCAACAAAGCCCCCCGGAATGGCCCACCCGAAGGGAATATTTTTCCGCTTAATGAGCAGAATACCTTGGTTGTCCAGTTCAATAATGATATCCACTGTGGGAAGGGGATTAAGATAACCTTCTGTTTCTGCACCGCAGTTTTCGCAACTCTTTTTGGTTTTGGTGCTCATTATACATCCAAAATATTTTGAAAATGCAGCGATTATATTAAATCAGCAACGCTCACTTTTTTACTTTGATAACCTCTTCTCAAGGGCATTCAATTCATCTTTGAGACCTTGCGGAAGCTTGTCGCCAAATTGACTGTAGTATTCTTTAATACTTTCAACCTCAATGCGCCAATCATTAACATCCACCTTCAGAAGTTCTGCCATATCCCCGGAAGACACGTTGAGTCCTGAAGTATCGATGGCGCCGGGCGCAGGTACATAACCGATGGGAGTCTTAATGGCTTTTCCCGTTCCCTCGATCCTCTCGAAAATCCATTTGAGGACGCGGCTGTTTTCACCGTAACCCGGCCACAACCACCTGCCGTCGGGTGTTTTACGGAACCAGTTTACATAGAAGATTCTGGGGAGCTTACTTGCATCCCCTTTATTCCCCATTTCAAGCCAGTGTTTGAAATAATCTCCCATGTGGTAACCGCAGAAGGGAAGCATCGCGAAGGGATCTCTGCGCACTTCGCCGACTGTTCCCGCTGCCGCCGCGGTTTTTTCGGAACTTGCGATGGAACCCATAAAGGTGCCGTGCTGCCAATTGAAAGCCTCAAAAACAAGCGGGAGGATAGTGGCGCGACGTCCGCCAAAGAGAAATGCGGATATGGGGACGCCCTTCGGGTCTTCCCATGCAGGATCGATTACCGGACACTGGCCTGCAGGAGCGGTGAATCGAGCATTGGGATGGGACGCTAGTCGACCACAACCCCGTGTCCATTCCTGCCCTTTCCAGTCAATAAGCTTTTCCGGTGCTTCTTTTGTCATTTCCTCCCACCAGACGTTACCATCAGGGGTCAATGCAACATTGGTAAAAATTGAATTTTTTGTCATGCTCAGCATGGCGTTCGGATTGGATTCCATGGATGTACCCGGCGCAACGCCGAAGAAACCGTATTCGGGATTGATGGCGTGAAGCATTCCATCCTCCTTGCTGAACTTCATCCAGGCGATATCATCTCCGACGCATTCCGCTGTCCATCCGGGAATTGTGGGTATCAGCATAGCGAGATTGGTCTTGCCGCAGGCGCTGGGGAAGGCGCCGGTTAAGTATCTTTTAACACCACTGGGAGAAGTAATGCCCAGTATCAGCATATGTTCGGCCATCCAGCCTTCATCACGTGACATTACCGATGCGATGCGGAGGGAAAAGCACTTTTTGCCCAAGAGTGCATTGCCGCCATAACCGCTTCCGAAAGACCAGATTTCCCTGTCCTCAGGGAAATGAACAATATATTTCTGCTCATTACACGGCCATGGAACATCTTTTTCACCGGGATTGAGGGGCTTGCCGATAGAGTGCAGGCAGGGGACAAAATCTCCATCCGGTCCGAGGACATCAAGAACAGCTTTCCCCATACGGGTCATGATTCTCATGTTGCAGACGACGTATGGCGAATCAGTTATTTCTATACCGATATGGGCGATAGTGGAACCTAAAGGCCCCATGCTGAAGGGGATAACATACATGGTTCGCCCTTTCATGCACCCGTTAAAAAATCCTATGAGTGTATTTTTCATCTCGACAGGGTCGCACCAGTTATTCGTAGGTCCGGCATCTTCTTTCTTTTTTGAACAGACAAAAGTCCTTTCTTCGACCCGTGCTACATCGGCAGGATCTGATTTACAAAGGAAACAATTTGGTCGTTCCACCTCGTTAAGTTTGATAAAAGTACCGGACTTAAGCATAAGATCACACATTGCATCGTATTCTTCCTGTGATCCGTCGCACCAGTGAATGCGATCCGGCTTGCACATATCCGCCATTTCCGTTACCCACTTAATAAGTTTCTGATTTGATGTCATAACTATCCTTCCTTATAGAATGAATTAATTTTATTTTATCTATTGCACTGCAGTGAAGTGCCGTAGAAACCTTTGTTTTCATAATAGAGTTGACATGGACGATATCATGAAAGCGACGAAAGGTTTGCACTGACTATTAACTTGGCAAGTGCCTAATTTAAAGCGCAGAGAGTATAGAGAAGAGGGGTTTTAGTGTCAAGAAGAAAACAATCTCAATGTGCGGATTCATATGCTTCAAAAATGTAATTGAAAGTAATTGTTATTATTAATAAATATATCATGCAGGTATTTCGTTCCGCTTCTTGAGAATAAATAACAATGCGCGATCGGTTTAATCCTGAAATGAGTCTTGACAATTGAAAGGCAATAAATTAGCTTACGCATCGAAAGAAGACTTTCGGGAGATAAATGATGATAGGCGTTATTATAACAACCCATGGCAATCTGGGAAGCGAGCTAATAAAAGCAGCTGAGCTCATTAAGGGGAAATTGGAAGGCGTAAGCTACATCTCTGTTGATCAGACAAATGGTATGGAGGAAATAAAAAAGCAAATAAGCTCATCCATTAAAAAGCTGGAACAGGGTCAGGGAGTATTGATACTTACAGATCTTTTCGGTGGTACGCCTTCAAATATTTCTCTGTCTTTCCTTAAAGAAGGAAAATTGGAAGTTGTAACCGGTGTTAATTTACCGATGCTGTTGAAACTTTACGATAAGAGACAGGAAATGACTCTTAAAGATTTTGCCCTATATATCAAAGACTATGGTAAAAAAAATATATATTTAGCAAGTGAGGTATTGAGTAAAAAGGTGGGATGAAAATCATCTCATAGTGAAGCTCCACGCAGCCTGCTGCGGGGAAATAACTCGCGACGGATTCCATCAATATTAATTTATCATAACCATTCCTGCATGAATAAAATACACGAATTACCACAAGACATTGCTCTCCACTATGTTTTTCTAAGGGTGTACACGCCACAGACAAATGAATCAACAGTCAATTGAAATCACACGCATGGTGATGAGAGATATCGATGATGTCTTGACCATTGAGAATTCATCTTTTTCTGCACCATGGTCACGGGATGTATTTGTACGGGAACTTCAATTGCCTATTTCTCGAAACCTTATTGCGAAGCTATACAAGACTTATTTTTATGAAATTGCGGGATATTTGACGTACTGGGTAATTGCCGGAGAGGTTCAACTTCATAAAATAACAGTGAAGAATGATTTAAGGAAAACAGGAATCGCGTCAGCGCTTATGACTGAGATGATCAGACTTGCAAACATAGAAGGTGCTGCCTGTTGTATGCTCGAGGTAGGCAGATCGAATGAAAGTGCGAAAAAATTATACGAAAAATTTGGTTTTACGGTGACCAGTGTAAGACCACACTATTATGCTGAATCCGGAGAGGATGCCATGATTATGCGCGCGGACCTAAAAAAAAGTTTGCAATTTATTCATAAACCATAAAATATGAGTTTATCATGAATGGCATAATCGTTAAAAACAAGCGAATAGCAGATGGGCATTTTTTACTCTCCATCAAACTATCAGGATCATTCCAAACACCTCGGCCCGGACAATTTGTCATGGTGCGGGATAAAGGGCACAGTGATCCTCTTCTGGGAAGACCGTTCAGTGTTTATGCATTTGAACGGAGAGAAACTAAAGTAATAGTTGAAATACTTTATAAGGTTGTCGGGAAAGGAACGTTATTTCTGTCAATGCTCAAAAGGGGTGATTCGTTAGAGATATTCGGTCCGTATGGTCACGCATTCGATGTTTTTCCGCATGCTGAAAAGGTCGTACTTATAAGTGGAGGAATCGGGATCGCGCCCATTGCATTTCTGGCGTCGAATTACAGAAGGATTGTCGATGCCGGAAACGTAGAGCTTATCTTTTATTGTGGTGCAAAAACTGCGGTGTCGCTTGTTGAAGTCGAAAAAATCAAAGAATTATCTTCCGATATTTTTATAAGTACGGATGATGGCAGCATAGGGTATCATGGAGTTATTACTGATGTGTTCTCTAAAAATGTATCAATGTATGATCCGGAAAATTCGATAATTTATGCATGTGGACCCGGACCTATGTTGAAACGGTTATCAGATCTACTGGTAAAAAATCCAATTCCTTGCCATGTACTGATCGAGGAACGTATGGCATGTGGTGTTGGGGCTTGCCTTGGCTGTACGGTAAGATCAAAAGATAAAAACGGGAAGGACGCGCATGTGCGTGTATGCAAAGATGGACCGGTATTTAACATAGAAGACATTGCATGGAGTTGATGTTTCACCGAGACCTTAAAATATATATACAAAATGTCATTGCGAGGAGCGAAGCGACGCGGCAATCTTATAACGTATACAATTTCTCCCTTCGGTAGAAATGACAGTGAATTCATGAAACGCCCATCTATGAAAAGAAAGATGAATCTATCTACTACTTGTAAGCCGATGATGGTGGTTAATATTGGAGGATTAACTCTTAAGAATCCGGTGATGACTGCTTCCGGAACATTTGGCTACGGTGAGGAGTACGCTCCGTATCTTGATATAGACCGTTTGGGCGCCGTCATTGTAAAGGGCATATCACTGGAGCCGAGAGCCGGCAATCCACCACCGAGGATTATGGAAACTCCCTGCGGGATGCTCAACGCCATTGGATTGGAAAATCCCGGTGTAAATATATTCATAAATGAAAAGCTCCCTTTCCTCAGAAAGCTCAAAGCTGCTGTTATTGTCAATGTCTATGGCGAAACCATTGACGAATTCAAAAAGGTTGCAGAAATATTGAGCTCGACAGCAGGAGTTCATGGTCTGGAGATTAATATTTCCTGCCCTAATGTGAGAAAGGGCGGAATGATCTTTGGCGCTGATCCAGATATGGCGCATGAGGTTACCAAAGAGGTAAAACGTGTAACGGAATTGCCTGTTATAGTCAAATTAACCCCCAATGTAACCGATATTTGTTTGATTGCGGAAAGTGTAGAGGACGCAGGAGCAGATGCAATATCTCTCATTAATACTTTGACGGGTATGTCTGTGGACATTGAACAAAGGACTCCCCATCTGGGGAACATCACAGGCGGGCTTTCCGGGCCGGCTATAAAACCGATCGCCCTGAGGATGGTCTGGCAGGTGGTTAAGCGTGTTAAAATACCCGTAATCGGTGTTGGAGGTATCGTGACTGCTCGCGATGCTTTAGAATTTCTGATCGTGGGCGCACGAGCAGTTCAGATTGGCACTGCTAATTTCATTAATCCGCGCGCTACACTTGATATTATCGATGGCATTGAAAATTATCTAACAAGTCATAATATACCGGATGTCAATGAATTGATCGGAACGCTCAATGAGGGAGGTAAAATATGTTAAAAACTTTTCTTTCAATATTAGTGAGCATACTTATCGTTTCGAACGCCTATGCGGTCCAGTCCACTATTATGGATACGGAAGGCTATGCCTGCATGGGGGAGGATAAATCGAGAAAACAAACCGAACAGACGGCCATGGCAGATGCAAAGAGAAACGCGGTTGAGTATGCTATCACCTATGTAAAGAGTGAAACGAAAGTCAAAGACTTACAGATTGAAGAAGATATGATCAAGGCATATTCTAAAGCGTCCGTGAAGGTTTTGGAAGTGAGGGAAAACCGCTGGTACAAAGACGAACGATCAGGGGATTGTTTCAAGACAAAGATAAAAGCAGAGGTGATTCCGGATGAGAAGGTGGTAAAAGAAATCATCACCGGTAAGGTTTCTTACGATAATCCCGGTTTGCCGTTAAACGTCCGCCTCTGGACGGATAAAAAAGTATTTAAAAAGGGAGATAAAATAAAGATATATATTCAGGGAAACAAGCCGTTTTATGCCCGTGTCCATTACAGGGATGCAAAGGGGGAAATTGTGCAGCTTCTCCCCAATCCGTACAGGACTGAAAACTACTTCAATGGCGGTGTAATATACGAAATACCATCAGGTAATGACAGGTTTGAACTTGAGGTTAGTCCGCCCTTTGGTGAAGAACATATTATTCTCTATTCGAGCACGTCTGCCTTAGGTGATATCAATTTATCGAAAGGAAGCGGTGTTTATCAGGTGATGACCGGAGAAAAGGATATTGGAATTAAAACGAGGGGCATTAAACTGAAAGAAAAAGTTGATGGCGGCAAGTCTCACACCTCCGAGTTTTTCGAGGAACGCATGACGATAAAAACAGGGCAGTAGTATCAAACCGGGTTTAATGTGTACACGGCAATAAATTGATAGGTGAATGAAAATGGGAAAAATAAGAATAATTGCCGAAGGTGTTTATCTCATCGGCGGTCCGGATGTCTCACGTTCCGATGATGCAACGTCGTTTATCATCGATTTTAACGGTGAATTGGTGATGATTGATGCCGGTGCAGGCGGCAGTTCACGAATACTGCAAAAAAATATTGAAGATGCGGGATTTGATCCGAAATCAATTTCAACCCTGATTCTCACCCATAACCATATCGACCATATAGGTGCAGCTCCGTATTTTAGAAAACAGTTCGGATGTAAGATCGTAATGCACGACCTCGATGCAGACGCTCTTGAGGAAGGCGATAGTGTGAGAACGGCAGCAAGTTGTTACGGGACATCATTTTCGCCGACCTCAATCGACAGAAAACTCACGGGTGAACACGAAATTATTCGTTTCGGTGAAGAAGAACTTCACTGCATTCATACACCGGGGCATACCCCCGGTTCACTTTCCATTTATCTTGACAGAGCAGGTAAGCGCATACTGTTCGGCCAGGATATACATGGGCCATTTTTAGATATTTTCCGATCAGATATTGGCCAGTGGAAAAAATCGATGGAAAAACTCCTTTCCCTCAATGCAGATATACTTTGTGAAGGACATTTTGGAATCTTCCAGCCGAAGGAAAAAGTTGAAAATTACATCAAAGGATACCTGAAAAATTATATGTAAAAATCCGAAGAAAAATACCAAACAGTATTATTAATTTCTTAATTACCTGATTGCTTACTTCTTTTTTTCTTCCAGTTTCCGTTTCATAATATCGCCGAATGAACCCAGCGACGCTGGGGCTTTCTCAACATATTCACGATAATAATCTTCAGTGTCTTTTTCTATTTTGATTGATCCACCCTCCTTCGGTTCCATATCCGGTATGGAAAGGGATATCCTTTTTTGATCCCTGTCTATCGCATCAATCCGAACTTCGATTGCCTGGCCTTCTTTTACGGCATCACTGGGATGAGTAATTCTCTTGCCCTTTCCCAGTTTCGAGATATGGATAAGGCCGTCGACTCCCGGACCAAGGTTTACAAAGGCGCCGAACTTCATCAGACGCACAACGGTTCCCCTATGAAAAGTCCCTTCGGGGTATTTTGCCAATACTTCATCCCAGGGATCGGACAGAGTCTTTTTCAGAGAAAAGCTGATACGGTTGTTTTGCCAATCCAGCTTAGTAATGGCCACATCCAATGTCTGACCGATGGACAGACGCTCGTGGATATCCTCCACCCGGTCCCAGCAGATCTCAGAGATCGGGAGAAGTCCCTGTAAACCGCCAATATCGAGAAAGGCGCCAAAATCCCTGATGGAAACGACGGTTCCCTTTACGATCATCCCCTCATTAAGTGTAGTCTTCAGTGCTTCTCCTTCTTTTTTCTTCTGTTCTTCCAGAATGGCTCTGCTGGAAAGAATGATATTGCGGCCACGCTCTCCATATTCAGTAATTCTGAAAGATAAGCGACGGCCAATATAGTCTTTCGCATTATCAACCCGCTGGATGTCCATCTGGGAATACGGGCAAAAACCCCGCATATCGCCTACCAGCTTGATATCGAATCCGCCTTTGATTTCTTTTTCTACAACACCCTCAATGGGAATCCCGTTTCGCCAGACCTCTTCTATGTGGGTTCGTGCTGAATCACCTGTGCCTATCCTGGTCGTAAAGAGTTTTTCATTATGCTTCGATGAGAGGAAATAGGCTGTAAGTGAATCGCCTTCCTTTACAGACAGATTGCCTTCTTCATCGGCTAATTCTTTTCTGTCCATATATCCTTCACTCTTCCCTCCCAGATCGAGGAAAATCCAATCCTGGGTAATTTTGACGATGGTAGCTTCAATCTTCTCACCCGGTGTTAAAAAATCTCTTCGCACCTTGGTTTTGTCGAATAACTCCGCAAAACTCATTTCTTCATTTGGCTCATTCTTTCTATCTTCGACCATATGACATTATTCCTATTTTAATTTAATTATCATTATGTATGACTGAATTCTTAATGTTATTCTGGAAAGATACTCAGGCATGAATCAATGACATGACCGATCATATAGTGTTCTGCCGTATTTTTCAATTGTATAAAATGACAGCGGGATTCCTGAAGGGGATAATATTGCCAAATAAACGAAATGGCTTCGTCTGCATTGCATTACCTTTTGCTAAATGCCCAGTATATTTAGAGGAATATCTTCTATGCTGATTAGTGTCAATATATTTTTACATGTTTTTAATTCATCCCGTCCAGAGGATATTTCAAATTGAATTCATTCCACTATTCGTGAATACGGTAAAATATCAATCCGACTTATTTCAAAATTTCTTGTATGTGCATTAATGGATATAAAATATGTCTTAAATACAGCATTTTAATATTGCTTTTTTTAAAAACACTATTTATATATACGCGCTAAGAAGCTGTTATTGATACAAGGGGATAAATGATGCCGCTTTTGGCGGATGAAAACTAATAAAAGGGAGGATGAAGGAATGAACAAAGGAGATATCATCGATGTGGTTGCAAAAACTACCTGCAGCAAGGCAGAGGCAGTCAAGGCCGTAAATGCTTTCCTTGAGGCAATTAAGAAAACACTGAAGAAGGGAGAGAAGGTAACTCTTGTCGGCTTCGGGACGTTCTCAGTTGCTAAAAGATCTGCCAGAAAGGGAAGAAATCCTCAGACCGGCAAACCGATCAAGATTGCGGCAAAAAAGGTCCCTAAGTTTACAGCCGGTAAGGCATTAAAAGCTTCTGTTAAGTAAGTATTTTATATAATAGTGAAGTTATAAACGATAGATATTAGACAGGAAAGGGTGGGAGCAATTCCCACCCTTTCCTGTTTAATGAAGAATATACTCTATTTGTCTCGAATTGAATGTGACCTGCCAAGTAACAAATAAGTTATTAACTTTTTATTACAATGTATTTTTTACCCTCGGCCAGTGATTACGATAGTTGGACTGAACCCCTTACATTGCACAGGCTAGGGCAACACAATTAGAGTATCCTGACAGGGGTTATGGGTTAATGTTAACATCTTCTCAAACTCACAAGGAGGGCGATAGCCTAAAGAGGAATGCAAGCGTTTCTGGTTATACACATCCTCAATGAAATAGGGAATCCTTTTTTGAACATCTTCCATGGTCCGGTATTCCCAAAGTTGAACCTCCTCTGATTTCAGGGTCTTGATAAAGCTCTCGGCATACGCGTTATCATAGGGATTTCCCTTGCGGCTCATGCTGATCTGAAAACCATAGAACTCAAGCTCTTTTACATAATCAGCAGAGGCATACTGAACGCCTTGATCTGAATGATGAATACAACCAGATTTTTGTTGTCTGTTATGTATGGCCATGCGCAAAGCATCCAGGGTCAGGTTGGTATCAATTTTTCTGGATAGGGCATAACCGATAGCCTTCCTCGAATAGACGTCCAGAATAACCGCAAGGTAAACAAAACATACCAGGATATGGATGTAAGTGATATCGGCCACCCAGACCTGATTTATGCCATTTATTTTGATGTCTCTCACCAGGTTCGGATAGATCCGGAACCCGTGATTACTGTCTGTTGTGCTGATCCATTTCTTTCTGGGACGACACTGCAATTCCTTCTCGCGCATGATCCGGGAAACCTTCTTGTGGTTGACTCTCCAGCCTTCACGGTGGAGTTGCCAGGTGACTCTCCGGTATCCGTATCCGGAAAACTCCAGGCAGATATCAGCAATGTGGTCTTCCAACGCCTTATCGGGAGATTTCTCCTTCTTCTGATGATAAAAGCTTCTTCGGGGCATATTCATGAGTTCGCACCCCCTTTGAATGCTTTGGACAAGGGTGCGATTCTGGGCAACGAACTCTCTCTTTTCTCGGTTCGTTTGAGGTTGTTCTGCACAGCTTTTTTTAAAAACTCATTCTCCAGGGTGAACTTGCCAAGCAAACACTCAAGCTCTCGAACTCTCGCTGCCAGTTCCGCTTCCCTGGATGGTTCGGCATTCAGTTTGCCATCGGCATATTGCCTCTTCCAGGTGTACAACTGGCCGGAGGAAAGGTTATAACGCCTGCATAGTTCCGCAGGCCCAACTGTTTCACTGAGCAGCTGCTCTACAAGTGATCTTTTAAAATCCTGAGTGAACCTTCTATACTTCATGACATGATCCTTTCTCACCCCTATGGGGTGATGATCCTGTCTAATACTCTATCATGTTTTGTGCAAGACGTGGGGTTCACTCCAATGGCGCTTTTACTATTCTACCTTTTACGGGAGTGAGTTTGAATTTGGTAAATTTGTCTGTATCGGCACCGGAGCATGTTCCTATTCCAACGATTTTATCAAGCATATCAAACGTGGGGATTGAAATAACACACTCCTTTGTTTTCCGAAGAGCCGTAAAAGAATAATTCCATTCTCCAGTGGTTATGGCAAAGACCGGTGTGAAATCCAAAACCATTGTCCATGAAATCGTCATGATGTTGTTTTTCTTTCCATCATTCGTTGTTACAAGGACAACGGGCCCAGATTCCATCAACGTGAAGGCTTTGCTAATATCCAATTGTTTCATGTGTGCACTCCTTTATATCCTTTTTCGCCTAACAAGCCTGTTGAAAAACTCCAAAATATAATTTTTATACTATTTTCAGGTCACCCCTTCCCATTGAACGATCGTCGCTTGTAGGGCATTTACGTGGTCATTTTTTTATGCATCATCCGCCAAGTACTACTTGCCGACTTTTTTTACAGTCTCAACATAGAAAGCAGCCGGATCGTAGCGATCGGCCGGATTTACTTTGCAATTTTTCAACTATTATCGACTGTAATGTAACATAAAATAGCAATATTAGGAAAACAACATTTCAGGAAAAAGTGCTTGCTGACTACACTAAATAATAAACGGAATCAAGGCTGTTAAGTTTTATCATTTACCAATGAAACATGTGATAGCCACTTCCTTAGTTCCATTGCCCTCAGGGGTAGAACGTT
>Ga0207931_1000789_pt1 | contig 11302 bp, 9 predicted proteins | sample NGESurdeep092012_2_FD_184478 | JGI IMG/M metagenome (GOLD analysis project Ga0207931, IMG submission 184478) | Arctic peat soil microbial communities from Barrow, Alaska - NGEE Surface sample 415-1 deep-092012 (SPAdes) | ecosystem: Environmental > Terrestrial > Soil > Wetlands > Peat ...
GCACCGCGACGTGGTCTGAGGCGGTGTTGGAGCCGGCGTTGCCCGCGCGCAGGGTGCCCGCCAGCGCCTCGCCCGTGGTCGCCTCGAAGCAGAGCAGCGGGTGGAAGCCGAAGCCGCCCTTGTAGGTGCCCGCCGCGCCCTCCTTCTCCGAGTGTGCGGTGACGAGCGTGGCGTCGATGTCGAGGATCAGGCGTCCCGGGGCGCCGGGGCGGTCCCAGGCACGCTTGCGCGCCGCGGCGCGGGCCTCCCGGATCCCGGCGAGCGCGGCCTCGTCGAGACGTTCGAGGCAGCGGTAGGCGGTGGCGTCGGAGGCGACCGGCCCAAAGAGTACCTCCTGGTCGCGCAGGGCGCCGAGGTCGCTGAGGCAGTCGCCGCCGTCGGCGAGCATCACGGCGAGGTCGCACGCCACGCGGCCGGGCTCGTGGCGCACCTTGCGCGAGTGCACGCGCAGGGCCGCCCTCAGCGCGGCGGTGAGCCCCAGCCGGTCGGCCAGGGCGGACAGCAGAGCGGTGCCCGCACGCGAGGTCAGAGCGGACTTCTCCGAGGCCACTTCAACGGGGGGCAGCGGCGTGGTAGCGTTCACCTGCACGGTGATCCTCCTGAGCGGGGTTTGCTCGTCTCATCAACTCGCATTATCCCTGCTCGGGAGGATCTTTAATAGCCCGATCGGCCCTTGCTTCAAGGGCGCTCGTGAAGGATCCGGGCTAGTGCGCGCCGTGGGCTTCTGTCATACTTCCGCGCCATGAACGCACTCTTCATCGCGTGCTCGGACGGGCGCATAGCGGCGTCCATCGCTGCGCTGCAGGAGAAGGAAGAACAAGCGGACGCCGACCGCTTGCTGGTGCCCGGCGGACCGCTGGTGTTCACGCGCCCCGGCCTGGAGCGGCGGGTCGCCCTCGACTGGGTTCGCACTCAGCTCGAGGTCCGCTCCATTCGCACCATCTACTTGATCTCCCACCAGGACTGCGCCGCCTACCAGCGTACGCTGGGCGGGTTCGGCTTCGACCAACAGGAGCTGCTGGAGCGCGACTTGCGGCGTGTCGAGACCCTGCTCGAGAACACCTTCCCGGACGTCGAGGTGCGCTGCTTCGTCATCCCCTGGCGTGAGAACGGCCGAGGCCCCGGCTTCGGGAACGCCGAGCCGGTCGAGGACTGACGGGCGGAAGCTGAGGCGCGCAGCGCCGCCGGGGACGCCTCCGGGCGATGCAGCGGCCGCCGACCGTAGCGCCTCGGCGCCGATCGTGTCTTTGCCCAAGAAGGGCCGCAGCACCTCCGGCACCGTGATACTGCCGTCGGCCCGCTGGTGATTCTCCATGATGGCGGTCAGCGTGCGCCCGACGGCGATGCCGGTGCCGTTGAGCGTGTGCACGAACCTCGGGCCCTTCTCGGTGCGGTAGCGGCAGTCGAGGCGCCGCGCCTGGTAGTCGGTGCAGTTGGAGCAGCTAGTGACCTCGCGGTACTGCTGCTGCCCCGGCATCCAGGCCTCGCAGTCGAGCTTCTGCGCCGCCGGGGCGCCGAGGTCGCCGGCGGCGATGTTCACGACACGGTAGGGGATGCCGAGTCCCTGCAGGATCTCCTCCTCCGCCGAGAGGATGAGTTCGTGCTCCGCCGTGCTCTGCTCGGGCAGGCAGAAGCTGAACATCTCCACTTTGTCGAACTGGTGCACGCGCAGGATGCCGCGTGTGTCGCGCCCGGCGGCGCCGGCCTCGCGGCGGAAGCAGCTGGAGTAGCCGGCGTAGCGCAGCGGCAGCTTGCCGGCCTCGAGGAACTCCTGCATGTGCATGGCCGCCAAAGGCACTTCGCTGGTGCCCACCAGGCAGTCGCCGTCCACGGTCTCGTACACTTGGGCGCGGTCGGTGGGGAAGAAGCCGGTTCCGTACATGGCCTCTTCGCGTACCAGCACCGGGGGGATCACGGGGCGGAAGCCCTTGGCGCCGATGATGTCGAGGCCGTAGCGCACGAGGGCGAACTGCAGCAGCACGAGGTCGCCCTTGAGGTAGGCGAAGCGCGACCCGCTCACCTTGGCGGCGCGTTCCATGTCGATCACGTCGAGGGCGAGGCCGAGATCGAGATGGTCCTTGACCTCGAAGTCGAAGCTGCGCGGCTCGCCGACGTGACGGAGCACGACGGAGTCCGCCTCGCCGCCGGCGGGCACGTCGTCGAGCACGAGGTTGGGGATCTCGAGGAGCATGGTCCTGAGTTGTTCCTCGACGTCGGTCAGCTCGGCTTGTCGCCCCTTGATGGTCTCACCCAGCGCACGCATGGCGGCGATCGCCTGCTCGGCGTCGCCGCCGGACTTCCTGACCGCGGCGATCTCGTCGCTGGCGCGCTTGCGCTCGGCGCGCATGCTCTCGACCTCGGTGAGGAGCTTGCGGCGGCGCTCTTCGAGCGCGAGGAACGCGTCGAGTGACCCTGCGGACGCTCCCCGGCGCGCGAGGGCCTCGCGGACCACGTCCGGGTTCGAGCGCACCATCTTGACGTCGAGCATCGGGACTCCTCGCGGTCGTGTCGTTTGCCGCCCATCGTATCGCACCGGCTCGACCCTCGCGCCACTCGCGTGCTACCCTCGGGCGACATGCACATGCGCGCCACCGCGCGGGAGACCAGGAGCTAGTCCATGAGCACCTCCGCCTCAGGTACCCACTGTCATCGCCTCGTCGCAGCGACGGTCGTCTTCGCGCTCTGCGCGCTGCTGCTGCCCGCGGCCATCGCTCTAGGTGCCTCGCCGGAGCCGGCCGCCTCGCAGGACACGGCCGGCGGTTCGCCGGCGCCCGCAGCCGACCCACCGCGGCCCACCACGATCACCTGCGTGCTCTCGCGCGCGAGCGTGGTGTACGGGGGCGAGGTCACCGTCTCCGGCGTGGTCGAGCCCATCGCCGTCGGCCAAGAGGTCGCCATCGCTCTCGACGGCGCCGACGTGGCGACGGCCGTCACCGACGCGACCGGTGACTACGCTGTGGATATCACTCCGCGGCGCAGCGGCGATGTGACCGCGCGCGTCGTGGCCGACGGCACGCTCAGCGAGCCTCAGCACATCGCGGTGAAGCCTTTGGTGACGATCGTCAGAGGCACGCCCGTCCCGTTCCTGAGTCTGCGGTTCGTCCTCAGGGTCGCGCCGTCGGCCTACGCGGGCATGGTGACGGCTCGCGTGGTGCACCGCGGCAAGCTCGTGGCGACCGTCAGGGGTCGCTGCCGTGACGGTCGCGTCGTGCTGAAGGCGCCGCTGCGTGGCATCGGCCGGTTCGACTTCACCTTCGCCCTTCCGGCCGCGAACGGCTTGGCAGCGCGGAGCGTCGACAAGCGCGTGGAGGCCAAGTGGCGCGGACTGTCGGTCGGATCCAGCGGCGCTGCCGTCAAGGGGCTTCTCACGGCTCTGAACCGTCTGAAGATCCGCGTTCCCAGCATCGGCACCCGGTTCACCGGTTCCTGCAAGGACGCGGTGATGGCTTTCCAGAAGGCGTACCGCCTGCCGCGCACCTATGCGGTCGGCTACGACGACTGGCGTAAGCTCGACGGCGCCGTGCCGGTGAAGCCGCGCTACTCCGGCCCCGCCACCCATCTCGAGGTCGACAAGGGCCGGCAGATCCTCATGGTCGTCAAATCAGGCAGGGTCTACGGTCTGATCGCGGTGTCCACCGGCGCCACGGGCAACACGCCCGAGGGCTCGTTTCACATCCAGCAGAAGCACCCCTACACCACCTCGGGCTACGGCGGCATCCTCTTCCGCACGATGGGGTTCGTGGGGAACTTCGCCATCCACGGCTACGTGCCCGTGCCGCCGTACCCGGCCAGCCACGGCTGCATCCGCGAGCCGATGTGGGCCGCTCCCTGGGTTTACGACCGGTCGTTCGTCGGCGAGCGCCTGTACGTCTATCACTGACGCGCCATAGCGTCTAGTCTCCCACCGCGGGGAGACGCTTCTCCAGCTGCAGCGTCTCGGGCTGCGCCGGCGACGCGGCCGGCACGAAGTCGTGGCCGCGGTACAGGCGCAGCGACGGATGGTCGCCGGCGGGCACAAGTGCCGTGAGCCGCCGCAGGCGGTGGTCGATCGCCAGTCCTTCGGCCCAGTCGACGAGCTGGTTGGCCACGCCGCGGGCCTCGAAGGCTGGGCTCACGCACACGCAGCGCACGGCCAGCGCGTCGCCCTCCTCCTCGACCGCGACGAACCCGGCCATCTCGCCCTCCGCCTCGGCGACGAAAACGTCGGCGCGCTCGAGGAGCTCGAGCAGCTCCGCTGCGTCGTAGCGCTCTGGGTGGCCGGCCCCGTCGGCCAGCGGATGCAGGGTCTCTTCGGCGAGCAGGACGAGCATCCCCCGGTCGTCGACGCTCACGTCTCGCACAGAGCACTTTACGCGTTCCATGTGGACCTCCGGCTGGGTCAGGCGGGGAACGAGCCCAGGACCTTCACCCACGGCAGCTTGCAGGCGAGGCACTTGAGCGCCTGCTCGATCGGCGGGTCGCTGAGCCTGCCCTCCATGTCGATGAGGAAGATGTACTCGCCCAGCCCTTGCTTGGAGGGGCGAGATTCGATCTTTGTGAGGTTCACGTAACGGTGAGCGAACTCGGAGAGGATGAGCAGCAGTGCCCCGGGCTGGTCGGGGCCGATACCGCACACGATGCTGGTCTTGTACGCCGCCTCGAGGTCCTGGGCGGCTGACTCGCGACTCAGGTAGACGAAGCGCGTGCGGTTCTCTACCGAGTCCTCGATGTCGTCGCGGACGACCTGACACTCGTACATCTCGGCCGCGAGCCGGGTGCCGATGGCCGCCCACGGGCGCTTGACGCGCCGTACCGTGCGCACTGCTTCGGCGGTGGAGTTGGCGGCCTCGTGCTCCACTTCAGACAGGTGCGCGTCGAGAAACTGGCGGCATTGCCCGTAGGCGTGTGGATGGCTCAGGATCTTGGTGATGGCCGCGAGTTCCAGAGGCTCGCGGGCTATGAGCTGGTGGCGGATGGGGTGCGTGATCTCGCGCGCGATGGAGAGATTGTCGAAGCCGAAGGCGAGGAGGTCCAGGGTGACGGCGACGGAGCCTTCGAGCGAGTTCTCGATGGGCACCAGGCCGAGCCCGGCTTCGCCGCTCTGCACGGCCTCCATCACTTGACGGATGGTCGGGTAGGGGAATGGGTTGAGTTCACCGTCGGGCGGCTTGGCGAGAAGGGCCTCCTCGGTGAAGGTGCCCTCCGGCCCCAGGAAGGCGACTCTGCCAGTGCCGTTGGTCACGCCCGTCCCTTCGTCTGGCCGTCAAGACCGTCTCTCGTGCAGCTTTCCGCTAGGGTATCAAACACGCTCATCATTCCGTGGGCGAACGATCCTGAGTTGAAGCCGGCATCGACAATGAGGACCGCGACAGAACGAGGACCGTGGGCGATGACATCCGCCGGCGGCGCTCAGGCGGGCGGGCGGGGCGGCGGCAGTTCCTCGCCGGTGTCCCAAGTGAAACTCCCGTCGTCTACGGACGGCTCCGCGCCAGGCGCATCCAGCTCCGCCAGCGCCTCGAAGGCCTTCAGGGCTTCATTGTCGGGTGGCGGACCGGCCTGCGGCGGGCGCTGCTCGTCGGTGGGGCGTGGCGCACGCACGGCGCGTGCATCCTCCTCGCCGCTTCTCAGCGGCTGCGGCACGGCGGCCTCCACCGCCCGTTCCTCCTCGGGCGAGAGGTCCCGGTCGGCGACGCCGTTGGTGAGGTACTTGACGTAGATGCGCGCGAAGTCGCGTGCGGCGATGGCGCTGAAGACGACGCCGGAACGGTAGCTGTCGACGAGCGCGAACGACGCGCTCTGCTCGCCGCCGGCGTCGCGGAAGGCGTCGTAGCGCACGATGGCGCGGTTCGTTAGGGAGCGGTCGAGCTGTGCCTTGTGCTCGACGAGCTGGTCGGTAAGGATCTCGACGGCATCGCGGAGGTTGCGCACCTGCGAATCGAGGTGCACGACGTGACCCACGATGTCGCGTTGCTCGTGGTGCCCCATGACGAGCGTCTGTGCGCGGCGCAGCCGCCGCACGCTGGTCCAGAGCACCAGCACGAGCACCAATAGGACCAGCGAGAGAGCGACGCCGGCCAGCGCCGCGTAGGGGGCGATATCGCGCACGGTCTGCACTATGGACCTACTTGAGCTGCAGGAGGAACTTGTACTCGCCGGTGTTGTTGGACAGTACCCGCTCCTCGGGCACCGGGCCGGCCTTGACCTTGAGGGTGCAGATCTTGCTCAGGGCCTCGCTGGGGATGGCGAAGCCCTGGATGGTCACGCTCCGCGCCTGGCCGGGTGCGACGGTGGCGATTGAGCCCTCCTGGACGAGCGGGTTGCCGCCCCCGGGCAGCGCCAGCGTGGCGACCACCGGCACGTTCTTCTCGGCGACGTCACCCTGGTTCTGCACTTTGACCACGAAGGAGAGCTGCGCCGAGGCCGGGACGTTCACGGTCTTGCCCCCGGCGAGGGGCACCTTCCCCGACTCGGTGGTGGCGACCACGCTCACCAGGCCGACGCCGTGGATGCCGGAGAGCTTGGATGAGCTGCGGACGCGGCTGAGCATCGACTCCAGCCGCAAGCGGTCGAAGGTCTTCGCTTTCAGGTATGAGGTAGAAGTGGGCACGGGGACGTCGGTCACGCCGTCGTCGCTCATGACCTTGCGCGTCGGCGTATAGAAGAGGTCCATGTAGTAGGCATCGGGGCCGGCGAAGTACGCGGCCAGTGCGGAAAGCCCGGCGGCCGTCACTTTCTTGCCCAGGGCCGCTATCATGGCCGCGCGAAGGAGCTTGAAGCCGTCCGAGCGCACCCTCATGCCGGCGGCGAACACACCCTGCTCGGCCTTGAGCGTGTCCGGCGGCTTCAGGCGATCGGCGCGAACGGCTATTTCGGCCTGCTTGTCGCTGAGTTCATCGAGCTTGCCGATCAGCTGCTTGCGCGAGAACTTGGTGGGGTTGGCGACCAACTGGTCCAGCTGTTTTCCCAGCGCGGAGGAATCGGTGATCGCCGTGGACACGCCGTCCAGATACGAGCGATAGGAGCCGACCTTGCGGTTCTGCTGGCAGCTGCGCGCCCACCAGGCCAGAGCGAAGACGATGAGGAAGAGGATCGCGGCGAGGATGACGATGCGCTGGATCCGGGTGCGGCGGCGGTTGGAGCCGCGGCGTGCAGGTCGTGCGGGAGATGAGGTGGCGTCTGGTGGTCTCTGACCGGTCGCGTCATCGTCGAAGAAATCCACTCTGCGAACCCCCATTCGTCAGATGGTTGGTGGGCGAGGCGGGACTTGAACCCGCACGCACGTAAGTGCACTAGACCCTGAACCTAGCGCGTCTGCCAATTCCGCCACTCGCCCAGCAGGCTCTTACAGGGTTCGGATTGTACCATACCGAATACCGAGACAAACGAAGGACCTCACCAGCCACCCCATGCCCGTTGCAGCCCACAGCACGACACCCCTCTACGTCGACTGGCGCGATCGCTACCAGCTGATCGGCAAGATCGGCAGCGGCGGGTTCGCCGACGTCTACGAGGCACTCGACCTGACGCTGGACAAACGCGTGGCGCTCAAGGTCGTGGCCGATGGACGCGGCATGTCCGGGCGTCTGGTGCGCGAGGTGGAGGCCGCCGCGGCGCTCTCGCACTCCAACATCGTCGCTCTCTACGACTGGTTCGGCGACGGAGAGCGCAGCATCCTCGTATGGGAGCTTGTGGACGGCGATTCGCTGGACAAGCTCGCCGGCGGACTTGATGACGGGGACGTCGCCGCAGTGGGCGTCGAGCTCCTCGACGCGCTGGCGTGCGCGCACGGACAAGGCATCGTGCATCGCGATGTCAAGCCGCAGAACGTGATGCTCGACGCCGACGGCCATGTCAAGGTCATGGACTTCGGCATCGCGCGGCTGATGGACGCCGACACGCTCACCCGGGACGGCGATGTCATCGGTACGGTCGCCTACATGTCGCCGGAGCAGGCGGCCGGCCGGCGCGTGGGGCCGCCCAGCGACGTGTATTCCGCCGGCATGGTGCTCTACGAGCTTCTCGCCGGCGAGAACCCGCTGCGCGGCGCGACGCCTGCAGAGACGCTGTCCAACGTGGCCGCCGGGCGCCTGCCCTCGCTGGCGGCACTGCGGCCCGACCTGCCCCAGGGTCTGGTCGGGCTCATCGACGACGCCTGCGCGCCGCGGCCGGCCGAACGCCCCACCGCGCAGGAACTTAGCGAGGCGCTCGGGGATCTGTTGAAGAGCGGCCGCCTGCGCTCGCGCCGGTTGGAGGGCGTCCGGCGACTGGTGCGCCCCTTCGTCCGGGCGGGTGTGGCCGCGGAGCGCGTCGGCGGGGCCGGCCTCGCGGCCCTCACCAGCGGTGGGATGCTGGGCGCGCTGCCCGCCTACCCTCAGAGCTGGACCTTGCCGCTGGTCGCGGTCAGCACGGCGATCTGGGCCGTGGTGCCGCAAGCCGGCCTGGCCTGGCTGCTGGGCATGCTGGCATTTCCCGTCTTTGACGCGTCGCTTAGCCTGGGCGCCGCCTATCTGGTGTTCGCCGTGGCTCTTTTCCTGCTCACGCGGACGCGGCCCATCACGGCGCTGTGGCCTGCCCTGGCTCTGGCGCTCGTACCGTTCTCGCTCACGCTGGTGGCGCCGGCGGTGGCGGCCGTGCTGGGCCGCGTGCGCGGCCCTCTTGCGGCTGCCTGGGCCGGCGCCGCCACGCTCGCCTACTTCCTCATAGTGCGCGTTCCCCGGGGTCCCTTCACCCTGTACCAGCCCCGTTCGCGTCTCGCCGACGGCCTTGCCACCGCCGGCGACCCGTTGAGCGCGACGGCGCACGCTTTGGCCGCCGTCTGGACTCCGGCTTGCCTGCTGCAGATGCTGGTGTGGGCAGGGCTCGCCGCAGCTATCGGCTTCGCCTTCATATGCCGGCGGCTGGAGATGCGCCTCTGGGTCTGGGCGCTGGCTTTCGCCGCGACCTTCGCCGCGTATCGCATCGTACCGATCAGCGTCTGGGGATACCCGGCGTCGCTTGCTCCACTGCTGCTGAATGTGGTGCTTGCCGCCAGCGTGATAGTCTTGCCGTTAGTTCTGGCGAGCGGCGACGTGCCCGAGGAACGCGACGATGAACATCTTCAAGGGGATTGAGAAGAAGCTCGAAGGCCTCGTTGAGGGTGGCTTCGGGCGAGCCTTCAAGGCCAGCGTGCAGCCGGTGGAGCTGGCGCACAAGCTGGCCAAGGAAATGGGCGACCACAAGACCGTGGGCGTCTCCAACGTGTACGTGTCCAACGAGTTCGACATCTACTTGGGCAAGGGCGACTACGAGAACCTCACGTCGTTCGCCGATTCGCTCAAGGCCGAGCTGGCGAACTACGTGACCGCGTTCGCCCGTCGCGAAGGCTGGACATTGGTCGCGCCTCCTCGCATCGAGCTCCACCTCGACGAGGATCTGCGCGTCGGCGAGTTCGGCATCGCGGCGCGCACCGTCAACGAGCCCGCGGACACGCCGGACGCGCTAGTGGCGCCGCCGGCGACGACTCCACCTCCGGCGGTCGTCCCTCCCGGCCCGATGCTCGACCAGACGATCCTGTATCAGGAACCGGCAGCGATGCCCGCAGCCGCGCCCGCCGCGGCGCGTGGAGGCGCGCCGCGCGCCGCGCTGCGTGGCCCCCAGGGTGAGTGGGAGCTGCGCGACGCCGTCACCGTGCTCGGGCGCAGCCGCCGCTGCGACATCGTCCTCACCGACCCCAACGTCTCGCGTCAGCACGCCGAGATCCGTCGTCAGGACGACGGGTTCATGGTCCGCGACCTCGGCTCTACCAACGGTGTGCGCATCAACCGCCGCGACGTCAAACAGGCCGTGCTGCAGCACGGCGACCGTATCGAGCTCGGGACCACCGAGCTTCTGTTCGAGAGGCTCCCGTGATGCGGACCTCGAGGTGAGTGCGGGCACCTCGCGCAGAGCCGGCGCACGGCGCAGGAGACACCCATGATCGATATCGTCCTGCTCGTCCTCAAGATCGCGATCCTTGTCCTTCTCTACCTCTTCATCTGGCAGGTCGTGCGCTCCGCCGTGGGCAATGTGCGCGCCGCCGGTGCGCCGGCTGCGCCACCTGATGTCGCTTTGCCTAGCGGCGAGAGGCCCGTCGCGGTGTTCACGCCGCAGGAGCGCGAGACGCGCCGGGGGGATCGGCTCACGGAGCGCACCATGGCCGGGGAAAAGCTCGATTTCACGGCGAACATCAACCCACGTCTCGTCGTCGAGGAGAGCCCTATCATCCCGCCCGGCGTGATCTTCCCGCTGGAGGGCTGGATCATGGTGGGACGCGCCTCCACCAGCGGAATCGTGCTCGACGAGCAATTCGTCTCGCGTACCCACGCGCGTTTCGTCCCGCGCGGCCAGTTCTTCTTCGTCGAGGACTTGGGGAGCACCAACGGCACCTTCGTCAACGAGAAGCAGGTGGCGGAGGCGCAACTGAAGCTGGACACCCGGGTGCGCATCGGCGAGACGATCTTCCGCTACGAGGAGTGACCAGCTGGTGACTCTCGTCGCCCGGAACTCCGCGCTCAGCGATATCGGTCTTCACCGCAAGGCCAACGAGGACGCCTTCGTCGTGGCGCCGCCGCTGTTCGCCGTCTGCGACGGGATGGGGGGAGCTCAGGCCGGTGAGGTGGCCAGCGGTATCGCTGCCGATACTCTGAAGGCGGGCGTCGGCGAGGGCCTCCCTCTTCTGGAGGCGGCCGAGGCGGCCAACGCCGCCGTGTATGCACGCGCCGGGGAGAACGTCGCGCAGACCGGCATGGGCACGACCCTCACGGCCGTGGTGATCGAGGGCGACACCGGGCACTTCGCGCATGTCGGCGACAGCCGCGCGTACCTTCTCCGTGATGGAGCACTTCAGCAGTTGAGCGAGGACCATTCCCTCGTCGGGGAGATGGTGCGCGACGGCCGCCTCACCGAGGAAGAGGCGGTCGTCCACCCGCACCGCAGCATCCTCAGTCGCGCGCTGGGCACCGAGTCGCTGGCGCGCATCGACGAGTTCGAGGTCGACCTGCGCAGCGGAGACGTACTGCTGCTCTGCAGCGACGGTCTCAGCGGGCCCGTCCCTGCCACGGCCATCCAGAAGGCGCTCGCCCGTGACGATCCAGCAGACGCCGCCGCGAGGCTGATCGCCGAGGCGCGCAAGTGCGGCGGACCCGACAACATCACCGCCGTGGTGCTGCGGCTCGAGGACGCGCCCGAAGCATGCGCGGACGTGACCGAGGAGCAGACCCTGATCACGCCCGTAGACGAAGTCCCTGCGGCCGCCGACGAGGCCCGCCGGGACCCGGCCGCGGAGGGCGCGGCGGAGCCGGATCCC
>Ga0207931_1000790_pt1 | contig 11284 bp, 14 predicted proteins | sample NGESurdeep092012_2_FD_184478 | JGI IMG/M metagenome (GOLD analysis project Ga0207931, IMG submission 184478) | Arctic peat soil microbial communities from Barrow, Alaska - NGEE Surface sample 415-1 deep-092012 (SPAdes) | ecosystem: Environmental > Terrestrial > Soil > Wetlands > Peat ...
CTGCTGCTCGTCGGCTACCTGGCGTTCAAGTCCGGATACGTCCCGAAGCTCATTGCAGTCCTGGTCGCCATCGACGGTCTGAGCTATGCCGTCGACACCTTCGGCACAGTCCTCTCCCCCGGCCCCTGGACCGACACCGCCACCTTCACCTTCATCGGTGAGCTCCTGCTGGGACTGTGGCTCGTGATCCGCGGCCGACGCCTCACCGTCACCGAACCAGGGGCCCACAGCCGCCCCACAGCCGCCCCGATCACCACCGCCCGATGAACGGCAACGCGATCTATTCACCCGAAGTACCGCACCACATCCGAGGATGTCCCGGGGCAGGGTTCGGCCGGACGAAGCCGGCAAGCGGTCCGTCAAAGACCGGATCAGCAGACGAGACCGACCGTGCTGCCCAGAGGGGTCGGCACCGAATGATCAGGCTGCCGAAGGCAGCCCCCGGCAGATCGACCCAACCCACCAACACTCACCCCGACAGGGGAACATCTCGACACCGCTCATCGCGCTCGCCGGAGCAGCATCACCTAGTTCCGGGACGGCCTTCTCCGGCGTCCTGGAATTGCTCAAGTCCTTCGAAGAACTAGTGGACCCACGACCAGCAGGAACCAGGCCCAACCCCGCAGCGCAACCCTGCAACATCGGCAGAGCAGAGGAAACGACATGAGCACCAGCAACAGCAAACCCGAGATTCGCTCACTGGACAGAGGGGAGGGTGCCGTGGCCTACGAGGTCAACGGCACCGGCCCACTGATCATCTGCATCCCCGGCATGGGTGATCTGCGCAGCAGCTTCCGGTTCCTGCGACCCCAGTTGCTCGTCGCCGGGTATCGGGTGGCGGTGATGGACCTTCGCGGTCACGGGGACAGCGACCATTCCTTCGCCGAATACGGGGATGGGCCGACCGCCGGGGACATCGAGGCCCTCGCGCTCAAGCTCGGTGGCCCGGCGATGCTGGTGGGCAATTCCATGGCGGCAGGGTCGGCGGTCCTTGTCGCGGCACAACATCCAGAACTCGTCAGCGGACTGGTGCTGCTCGGCCCGTTTGTCCGCGAACCGGAAAACTCCGGACTGACGCGCCTGGCCACCAGGGTGCTGATGGCCCGCCCGTGGGCAGCCTCCGCCTGGAACCTCTATCTGCCCAAGCTCTACGCCGGGACCCGGCCAGCCGACTTCGCCCAGTACCGGGCGGCGCTGACCACAGCGATGCGGCGGCCCGGGTACGCCAAGGCATTCTCCCTGACGACCCGCACCCGGCACGACGACGCCGAACAGGCCCTGCCCATCGTCAGGGCACCTGCGCTGATCGTGATGGGCGAGCAGGACCCGGACTTCCCGGATCCCGCCATCGAGGCCCGCTGGATCGCCGACACGCTGCATGGTGAACTCCTCATGGTCCCGGAAGCTGGGCACTACCCCCACTCACAGCGCCCCGATCTCGTCGGGCCCGCAGTGACCACATTCGCGCGGCGACTCGAGCACGAAATCAACAACGGCACCGGCCATGTGAACAACGGCGACCCGCGGTGACCATCGACAGTCGCCCGGGCCACCGGCGGTGACGCAGATCGCTCCGGTGGCCGGGCCTGGAGGGGACCGCCACTGCTGCCCCTGCCTGCCAGCCAGCACCCGGCTACCTCACGAACACCGGAAGTGTCGGCGATCGAGAACCGACACGAACACCCCCGCATCGCACGACATTCACCCCAGGAGAAGAGATGGCGATCAATACGGTCGAGGCAATCCAGGTCGGCGACACCAGCCAGCGGATCCGCGTTCGCGGGGCTGATACCTCCACAAGGTCCCGGCCTGCCGATGATCAACGAAGTGACTGGCTCATCGCCATGGGCGGTTTGTTGCTCCGTCTGTCACTTGGGCGGGGAATCCCGGTGTGACAGCGGATCAGGTTGCGCGGCGGGCCCTTTCCAGGCCGTCCAGGATAAGGTCTCCCGAACTCGTGGTCGTGGTCGTAACCGGGCTGCAGGACGTGCTCACGGTCAACTCCACGACGTGGGGGTAATCCTGGGCGGCGGGCCGCGCCAGGATCATTTGGGCAAGCCTTTTGTCCCATCGTTTTGGACGGCAGGTTCGTCTCCTGCAGCGCGAGCCCGTAGATGTAGCTGAGCCGACCTGGTCGCTGCGGGAATTCGCCGGCACGTTCTACGTCAACCCGCGAAAAGCCCAGACTCCGCCTGGGCCTTCGCCAACCGCTTCATGTTCGTGCTGGCCTACGCCTTGGACAGGCCGATGGAAGATCTTCGTCCTGACCGCCGCGACCGTGTACGGCCTGGCGATGTTCGCCATCGCCTTCGCCAGCAACTTCAACGGCTACCCCGTCGGCATGGCCATCGGCGGCCTCGGCATCGGCCTGTACATGGCCGTCGACCTCGCGCTTGTTGCCGACGTGCTGCCCGACAAAGACAACAATGCCGAGGATCTCGGCGTGCTCAACATCGCCGGAGCTCTTCCCAGTTCCATCGCACCGGCGATCGCGCCCGTCATCCTGGCGGTCATTGGCGGCAGTGACGGCAGTGACGGCAGTGACGGCGTGTTGTACGCGGTCGCGGGATCTGCTCGATCATCGGAGGCGCCGCAATCCTGCCCGTGAGGGCGTCCGATGAACGGCTCCTTCATCGATGATGCGCGTCCCACCAGCACCGCACGCACCTTCGTGGCCAGGCTTCTGGCTCGCCGGGCCACCGGAAGCAGCAACTCCTCAGGCCTCTTGCTGAGAAGGTAGCCGCTTCAGCCTCCGGCCTACTGGTCCTGGTGCGGTGGCATCCATGTCTCGCCGTCCGTGAGCACGGTGTCCCAGAAACTGCAACAAAGGTTGTCGGGCCCACGCTGCACCGGCCACCATAACGACATGAACGACATGAACGACATGAACGACATGAACGACAACGACATTGACAGGAAAGAGTTCGACGTTGTGGTGATCGGCGGCGGCGCTGCCGGCCTGTCTGCGGCATTGGTGCTGTCCCGAGCCAGGCGCAGTGTGGCGGTGGTGGACGCCGGGGCGCCTCGCAATTCGCCCGCAGCGCATATGCAGGGATTCCTCTCACGGGACGGCATGCCACCGGGAGATCTGCTGGCTGCGGGACGCGACGAGGTACAGGCCTACGGAGGTCACCTGATCGCGGCCACGGTAGCCAAAGTCGACCGAGGCACCGGACCAGGGTTACGAGTCCATCTTGCCAGCGGGGGGCAGCTGACCGCCCGGCGGATCGTCCTGGCGACAGGGCTGCGTGATGAACTTCCTGACATTCCAGGTGTCCGCGAGCGGTGGGCCCGGGACCTGTTGCATTGCCCCTACTGCCACGGATATGAGGTCCGCGACCAGCAACTCGGTGTGTTGGGCGGAACACCCGACGCCGTCCAGCACGCACTGTTGGTGCGCCAATGGTCGTCGGACGTCATCTTCTTCCCGCACACCGACACGCTCACCGCGGACGAGCGTGAGCAACTCATCGCCCGGGGCATCGGCATCGTCGAGGGCGGGGTCGCCCGGCTCGTCGTGGACGATGACCAACTCCGCGGAATCGAACTCGACAACGGCACGATCGTTGCCCGCACAGCGGTTTTCGTCCGCCCGCGTCTCATCCCGAACACCGGTCTCTTGGCCGAGATGGGATGCGCAGTCGACGACATGGGCTGGGTCAAGGTCGATCCCTTCGGCCGCACCAGCGTGCCGGGAGCGTGGGTTGCCGGGAACGCCGCGAATCCCCGCGCCCAGGTCATCACCGCCGCCGGCGAGGGATCCTCGGTCGCCATCGCTGTCAACGCAGACCTCGTCGGAGAAGACGTTCAGCTGGCTGTAGCAGCCTCGCGCTCGGGCGCCCTGACCTCCTGATCACCGGTCTGGGTACTGGGCACCGCCCGCGAAGCCGACCACGACCTCCACCCCATACCGAAGACTACAAGGAGTACGAACATGTCTACTGATCGCACGACACCCCGGCCCACGCCAGCTCCTCCACCGTCCAAGCACCAGCTGACGCTGATGATCTGGCTCGCGGTCTTCCCCACGCTCACCGTTCTCAACCTCGGATTGAGCAGCCTCCTGACGAACGTCCCGATCGTTCGGCGGACCTTCATCCTCGCCACGATCGCGGTGCCGATCGTCACGTACACACTGATGCCGCGCCTCCATCAACTCCGCGCCCGGCTGGTGGAACGCCAGTCCGCATCATGACCCTTGGATCTTGGAACCCGGCGGAACCACCGGTGGTTACCGTCAGCGACGCAACGTGGGTCGGCCCGGGCAAGAGGTCAGAACCCGTGGGGCTCCGGCAGCCTGATCCCATCGAAGTGCCCGCTCCCTGCTTTCACGGCAAATGCCGTCGCGGTCAACCCGGCTGGCTGCCGTCACAACCAAGGCCCCGCCGGCCGGCCGGCATTGCCGCGGTGGGGTGGAAGGAGACAGCGAACGCCCTGGTGCACGGCAGAGGAGCCTGGTGCACGGCAGAGGAGTTGGTTGACGTCCGGCTGGGTGCTCTACCCTCGTGCGCATCCCCACTGCGATAGCCCCTGACGGGAGCTGCCTTGGCAAACCCGCTGGTCGAGACCAAGCTCTACCTCCCCAGGCTTCGACGGAGTTTGGTCGCCCGTCCTCGACTGAGCGGGCGTCTGAGCCGTGGGTCAGATGCCCGGCTGACGTTGATCTCGGCCCCCGCGGGTTTCGGCAAGACGACAGTGCTCACCACGTGGCTCTCCGCGACCGTCACGGAAAACCGGTCGGTGGCATGGCTCTCCCTCGATGAGAGCGACCGCCAACCTGCCACGTTCTGGACCTACGTGATCACCGCCCTGCAGACAGCAGTGCCCGGCGTCGGAGCGAGTGTGCTCCCACTCCTGCAGTCCGCCCAGCCGCCGATCGAGTCCGTCCTCGCCGCGATGCTCAACGAGCTCTCGGCCGTGCCGAACGACGTCGACCTGGTGCTCGACGACTACCACCTGGTCGACGGGCCTGATGTCCGGGCCGGCATGGTGTTCCTCCTGGAGCACCTTCCCCCGCACGTCCACCTGGTGATCAGCACCCGGGCTGACCCCCTCCTGCCATTGGCTCGGCTGCGGGCCCGCGGCGAGCTGGTCGAGGTCCGCGCCGCCGACCTGCGCTTCACTCCCGACGAAGTGGCGGCCTACCTCAACGACGTCATTGGGCTGGGCCTCGCGGCGAAGGACATCGCCGCGTTGGAGGGACGGACCGAAGGCTGGATCGCTGCGCTCCAGCTGGCCGCGCTCTCCATGCAGGGACGTGACGACATCGCCGGTTTCATCGCCGGCTTCGCGGGCGATGACCGGTACATCGTGGACTACCTGGTCGAAGAGGTTCTACAGCGTCAGACCGACCAGGTTCGGACCTTCCTGCTGCGGACCTGCCTGCTGGACCGGTTGAGCGGCCCGCTGTGCGATGCCGTGACCGGTGAACCCGGCGGAAGGGCCACCCTGGAGGCGCTGGACCGCGCCAACCTGTTCCTGGTCCCGCTCGACGACAGCCGTCACTGGTACCGCTACCACCACCTTTTCGCCGACATGCTGCAGGCACACCTACAGGACGAGCGGCCCGACGAGATCGCCGACCTGCATCGCCGAGCCAGCCACTGGTACGACCAGCATGGGCAGCCGTCACCGGCGATCCGCCCTGCACTGGCCGCCGGAGACATCGAGCAGGCGGCGGATCTGGTCGAACTGGCCATCCCGGCGCTGCAGCGGAACAGGCAAGAAGCCACCATCCGTGGCTGGCTCGACGTCATCCCCGACGAGATCGTTCGGATGCGGCCAGTGCTCGCGGTTGGCCTCATCGGGGCGTTGATGGCCGGCAACGAGTTCGAGGGAGTCGAAGCGCGTCTGCGTGATGCGGAGCGGTGGCTGGAGCGGGCCACCCACGACCGCGAGGGGCCGGAAGCGCGATCGGCAGGAATGGTCGTCGTCGACAAGGCAGAGCTCTCGCGCCTGCCCGGGACGATCGAGATGTACCGAGCTGCGCTGGCGTTGGTCGGAGGTGACGCACCCGCCACCCTCCGGCACGCCCAACTGGCGATCGACCGCGCGGCCGATGATGACCACCTCACCCTGGCCGGGGCCTCGGCCCTGTCCGGGCTGGCGTTCTGGGGCCGCGGAGATCTCGACGCCGCGCATCGCGCGTACTCCACCTGTGTCGAGCGGCTGCTACGAGCCGGGCATATCTCCGACGTCCTGGGATGTTCGATCACGCTGGCAGACATCCGAATCACGCAGGGTCGCCTGGGCGATGCGCTCCGCACCTATGACCAGGCATTGCAGCTCATCTCCCAGGAAACAGGGACAGTTCTCCGGGGAACGGCGGACATTTACGTCGGCATGAGTCAGATCGCCTGCGAGCGTGGCGATCTGGAGGCCGCCGCCCAACACCTCTTACGCAGCCAGGAGCTTGGCGAGCACACCGGGCTGCCGCAGAACCCCTACCGCTGGCGGGTCGCGATGGCCCGCATCCGGGAATCCCAGGGCGATCTGCCCGGCGCACTCACCCTGCTCGACGAAGCGCAGCCCGTGTACCTGGGCGACTTCCTGCCGAATGTGCGGCCCGTCCCGGCGCTGCGGGCACGTGTGCTGGCCGCGCAGGGCAACGTTGGCGAAGCACTCGTCTGGGCCCGGGAGCAGAGCCTGTCCGTGGACGACAACCTCACCTACATCCGCGAATTCGAGCACATCACCCTCGCCAAGGTGCTCCTGGCGCGGTACACGACCGACGGTGACAAGAGCCCGCTGAACGAAGCCACCCGCCTGCTGCAGCGCCTGCTGTCGGCCGCCGACGCCGGCGGCAGAACGGGCAACGGTATCGAGATCCTGGTGCTGCAGGCGCTCACCCACCACGCCGGCGGCGACACCCCGGGCGCACTGGCGCCGCTGGAACGAGCGCTGACCCTGGCCGAACCGGAAGGCTATGTCCAGGTGTTTGTCGGTGAGGGACCACCGATGACGTCCTTGCTGAAAGCGGTCGCCCGACGGCGGGCCGGGTGGGAGTACGTTCGTCGGCTCCTGGCCGCCTGTACCCATGACGGCGCGACAGTCCCCGTGGAGACCCCCGTCGGACAGGCCAGCCGCGTCAGCGTGGGCCTCGTCGAGCCCCTGAGCGAACGCGAACTCGATGTGCTGCGGCTGTTGGCCACCGATCTGGACGGACCCGACATCGCACGTCAGCTCTTCGTGTCAGTGAACACGATGCGCACCCACACCAAGAGCATCTACGCCAAGCTCGGAGTGAACAGCCGACGGGCAGCGGTCCGTCGAGCTGAGGAGCGGGGCCTCCTCTCCCGCACCCGCGACCGCTGACCCCTGATCGCTGCCGCAGGCGCCCATCGGCCGGCGCCCGTCCATGGTTACTCCGGCCACCCATCCGGTGATCACCCGTACGTCAAGAAGCGGCCGAGTGGCGGCCCCTGGCGACGCACGGCCCGGCATCGCGGCCTCAGTTACCACATCCCGATCGCCGGGTCACCACATCAATCACCACATGTGGTGATGTCGGCTCACCACATCTGCTTCTACCTTTCGATCAATACCAAGGAACGTCCGAGATCCGGCCGGGAGATTCATCCGGGTAGGTAACAGCGAGGGGAGTGCGATGAGTGAAATATCGACCGCCAGCGAGGCCGGGCGGTACGAAATCCGCCTCAAGGGGCACCTCGACAACCGCTGGGCCACCTGGTTCGACGGGTTGACCCTCACCACCTGCAGCGACGGCACCACCACCATCCACGGCCTCGTCGTCGACCAGTCCGCGCTGCACGGCCTACTCCAGAGAGTGCGGGACGTAGGCCTGCCGCTGATCTCAGTCACCCGGGTCGAACCCAACCAGCCCGACCTTTCCACCAGCGAGCACCGCTAACTCAGCAACCCAGAACAGGAGAACGACATGTCGACCACCGCTCACACCACGAAAACCGCAGCACCGAAAGGAGTTCCGATGACCTCACTGAGGAAGACCTCGCTGACCGCGGGCGTCCTCTACCTGATCACCTTCGTCTCGATCCCGACCCTGTTCCTTTACAGCCCGGTGAAGGAAGCGAACTACATCGTCGGCTCCGGCCCGGACACTCAGGTCCTCATCGGCGGCCTGCTGGAAATCATCGTGGCCCTGGCCGGCATCGGCACCGCCGTCACGCTGTACCCGGTGGTCAAGAGGCAGAACCAAGGAGTCGCGCTGGGATTCGTCTCCATGCGGACCCTGGAAGCCGCCACCATCTTCGCCGGGGTCGTGAGCCTGCTCTCGGTCGTGACCGTGCGACAGGCCGGCGCCGGAACAGATGCACTGGTCACCGGTCAGGTGCTGACCGCCCAGTACCACTGGACGTTCCTCCTCGGACAAGCACTCCTGCCGGGAATTAACGCTGTGCTGCTGGGCTCCCTGATGTACAAATCCCGCCTCGTCCCCCGGTGGCTTCCCGTGCTCGGCCTCATCGGTGCGCCCATCATCTTCGCCTCCGTCATCGCAAAGTACTTCGGGGTCTACGACGAGCTTTCCGTGTGGTCCGGGCTCGCGGCACTCCCGATCGCCGTGTGGGAGTTCTCCCTCGGCGTCTACCTGACCGTCAAAGGCTTCAAGCCCTGCGCCATCACAGCCGAAATGACCGCAGCCGCCACCCCGCCCACCAACCGCGACGTCACCGCCTAACCACCAAACGGTCATGTCGGTTCACTCCCAAGACAAACCAAAACCCTTCACTGCAATCCCTTTCCCGCTCGTCGCCATCCCATCAGCACCGCGGCGGCCGATGCCCGGCCACCGCGGTGAGGACGACAAGCTCCCGCAATTCCACCATCATCACGACAGCCGATGCCCGGTTTGCCGATGGCGGCCCAGGGAGCACATCGAATCGAAATGTAACCCCGAGCTCCGAGCGGAAGCTTCCCGCTGCACCAGATGAGCGCAGCCGCGGCACCTCGAAGCGGTGCATTTTCACCAATTTCCGAAAGGCAAAACCGTGATCGAAGTAGAGAATCTCAGCAAGCGCTATGGCGACAAACTCGCCGTGGACGGCCTGAATTTCGTGGTGCAACCCGGAATCGTCACCGGGTTCCTCGGCCCGAACGGTTCCGGGAAATCCACCACCATGCGCATGATCGCCGGACTCGACCAACCCACCGCCGGCCGGGTCACCGTGAACGGTGGTGACTACCGGTCCGCCGCCGCCCCGATGGCCGAGCTCGGGGTGCTGCTCGAAGCCAAAGCAGTGCACACCGGCCGATCAGCCCGGAACCACCTGCTCGCCCTGGCGCAGACCAACGGCATCACAGCCCGCCGGGTGGACGAGGTCATCGACATCGTCGGCCTGCGCGACGTCGCCGGCAAACGGGTCGGCGGGTTCTCCCTCGGCATGGGTCAACGGCTGGGAGTCGCATCGGCGCTGCTGGGCAACCCGCAGACCGTGGTGCTGGACGAACCCGTCAACGGCCTGGACCCCGAAGGGGTCCGGTGGATGCGCACCATGCTCAAGGACCTGGCCGCGGACGGGCACACGGTGTTCGTGTCATCGCACCTGATGAGCGAAATGGCCCAAACCGCAACACGTCTGGTCGTCATCGGCCGTGGCCGGCTGATCGCCGACACCACCGTCGACGAGTTCGTCGCGCGCGCCTCGAATCATTCCGTGACCGTCCGCACACCGGAAGCGGCCCGGCTGCGGGACCTTCTCCTCGGCCCGGACATCACCGTCACCACCGACATCGGCCAACCCGACGTGCTGGGGGTCGACGGCCTGACCGCCGAACACATCGGCACGATCGCCTGGCAGAACCGGATACCCATCTTCGAACTCACCGTCCAACAGGCCTCCCTGGAAGAAGCATTCATGACTCTGACCAACGACTCCGTCGAATACCGCTCCACCGAGATCGCGGCCACCCAGATCATCGAAACCGCGACGGTGACGTCATGACCGACACACTGGCCCCCGTATCGGCAACCAGCTCCGCTCGCACCCGGTTGCGGGTGACGGGACCGCGGGTCGTGCTGTCCGAGTGGACGAAGTTCCGTTCGCTACGCTCCACCGTCTACACATTGCTGATGGCCGTCGTGTTCATGATCGGTCTCGGCGCCCTGATCACGGCCATCGCCGCGAATCAGCCCGGCGGCCTGGAACCCGGCCAATCCCCGATCTCGACGTCGCTGTCCGGCATCTTCTTCGCCCAGTTGGCCATCGGTGTCCTGGGAGTGCTGCTGATCAGCGGTGAGTACAGCACCGGCATGATCCGCTCCTCCCTGACGGTGGTGCCCCGCCGGCTGCCGATGCTCTGGGGGAAACTGGCCGTGTTCGCCGGCGTGGTGCTCCTGACCATGCTGGTCGCCAGCTTCACGGCGTTCTTCGTGGGCCAGGCGCTGCTGAGGGGGCAGCACCTGGACGCGTCGCTGTCCGACCCGGGTGCGCTGCGGGCGGTCGTCGGCGCGGCGTTGTACGTGACCGTGGCCGGCATGACAGCCCTTGCTTTGGGTGCGTTGCTGCGGAACACCGCGGCCGCGATCACCACGTTCGTTGCGGTCTTCTTCGTGGTCCCGACACTGACGCTCCTGCTCCCCGCCTCGCTGACGGACCACTTCGTGCAGTACCTGCCATCCAACCTCGGCGGAGTGTAGACCGGCGGCAGTTCCGGTTTGGCCCATGCGTTGGCGCCCTGGACCGGATTCGGCGTGCTGGGCGGCTACGCGGCCGTGCTGATCGGGATCGCCGCCTGGCGGCTCCGCCGAGTCGACGCCTGAACCAAGCCGAGTTTCAGACCGGGGATCAACCCCCGGGATCAATGCCGATCCCGCAGCAGAGCGGCTGAAGGCGATCATGTCGGCCTGGAATTGCCTGGCGCCCGGCGGCATTCTGCTGGTCATCGCCCACCACACCGACAACCTGGCCGACGCGTCGGCGGCCCGCAGGACCCGGACGTGCTCTACAGCGACCGGGATGTGATCGCCGATCTGGGCGCGATCGATTGCTCGGCCAGAGTGGAACGCACCGAGCGCTCGGCCCGTGCGGTGGCCGGGAATGACCGTCCCGCGCTGGACACGGTGGTCCGCGCCCGCAAACTCGGGCCCGACTCCTAATCCGCCGGTGCCCAGTGCAGCTGCCGTGAGCGCGTGGTGCCAATCGCGGCCTCGGGTGCTCCACGCGCCAAGGGTCGGGTGGTTCTGAGGAGCCCTTGTCAACAGGTTCGGGACCTAGGTCCGTAGCGCGGCCGAGCACCCGATCAATACCGTAGGGGGTATCGATCTGAGCTGCCTCACGCTTCTTCGTGGAATGCCTCCAGGGCGGTT
>Ga0207931_1000793_pt1 | contig 11267 bp, 10 predicted proteins | sample NGESurdeep092012_2_FD_184478 | JGI IMG/M metagenome (GOLD analysis project Ga0207931, IMG submission 184478) | Arctic peat soil microbial communities from Barrow, Alaska - NGEE Surface sample 415-1 deep-092012 (SPAdes) | ecosystem: Environmental > Terrestrial > Soil > Wetlands > Peat ...
AATGACTTCCAGCGGCGCCAGGCGCGTGAGCCGCTTCTTGACGTTGGCGTGCCCCCAGATCACCGTCGGCAGCGTGCGAGAATGGCGTTCGTACAAAGTCTCGGCGCTGCGCGTGTGGTAGGGGATGGTGATGAGGAGCTCAAGACGCTGCGCCGCGCCGACCATGACGTCCAGCTCGGCCAGAAGCGGCGCCCGGCGGTCGTCGTTCTCGGCGGGCAGCAGGGGATCGACGAGGGCCAGTACGTCGCCGTCCACCAGCGCGTAGCTCACCACTTCTTCGACGTTCGGCCGATACTCCGGGTGCGGAGCCGTCCAGCGGTGGATGCCGGGGGCGATCTGCTCCATGCCCTCCTCCTCGTTTCCCTTTCTCCTATCCTATGCCAAATGGCGACGGGTGGGGCCCGCGCGATTCTTACCTGTGGCGGGTGGGTAGTCACCGTTCGACATCGTCAAGAGACGTCGCGCCGCCAGATAGCGCGTCTGGTTTCCGGAGGTCCTCCATGCCCGCGAGTCGCGTGTTCCTGCAAGGACCGTTCAAGGTCGACTTCAAGAAGGCTTGGTTGCCGGACGCCGAGCGGCGCGCCGCCGGCGCGGAGGCCCGGAAGCGGGTCGGCCGCCAGGCGCTCGGCGTGTGGGAGCCGGTGGACGAGGTACGCGATCCCGTCGACATCGTGATGGCCGTCGCGGCGCCGCGTCAGGCGCGCCTGATCCCGCTGCGCACCGCGCGCATGGCGGTGTCGCCCTTCACCTTCTACCGAGGCGCCGCGCAGCTGATGGCCAACGACCTCGGGACTCAGCCGCATACCGGCATCTACGCCCAGCTCTGCGGCGACGCTCACCTCTCCAACTTCGGCATGTACGCGTCGCCGGAGCGCACCCCCGTGTTCGACATCAACGACTTCGACGAGACCAGCCAGGGGCCGTGGGACTGGGACCTCAAGCGCTTGACCACCAGCTTCGTCCTCGCGGCTCGCGACAACGGGATGGCCAAGCGTTCCGAGGAGGCCGTGCGCACCGCGGTGGGGGCATATGTCGCGGCGCTCAACGAGATGGCTGGACTGGGATGGCTCGAGCGCCGCTACCGCATGATCCGCGCCGACGCGCCGGTGGCCGACGGGATCGTCTGGACCGGCAAGATGACGGCGCTCGTGAACCAGGTCGTTTCCAAGGCCGCCAAGCGCACCCAGGCCTGGACGGTGGGGAAGTACACGGAAGTGGTCGACGGCGTGCCGCGGCTGCGCACCGACCCGCCGGTGATCACCGCCGTCAGCCGCCGCACGGCGGCCGCGGTGACGGCTGCCCTGCGCCCGTACCTCGAGGGGCTGTCGGTGGAGCGCCGCGCCTACCTCGCCGCGTACCACGTGGTCGACGTCGCGCACAAGGTGGTCGGCGTCGGCAGCGTGGGCACGTATGACTACATCGTCCTGCTCGTGGGCGACGGCCCGCACGACGAGCTCGTGCTGCAGGTCAAGGAGGCCGAGCCCTCGGCGGTCAAGACGGCGCTCGGCGAGAAGCCGGTGCTGGCCAACGGCGAGCGCGTGGTGGTGGGCAGCTGGGTGATGCAGGGAGTCAGCGACCCCTTCCTCGGCTGGACGCAGATGCACGGGCGCAGTTTCTACGTGCGCCAGCTCAAGGACATGAAGGGGTCGATCGACCCGGCGATGCTCACGGGACGAGCGCTGGTCGCCTACGCCAACCGTTGCGGCTACACCTTGGGTCTGGCCCACAGCCGGGCCGGTGACCCGGACGTGATCCTCGGCTACATCGGTAAGGGCGCAGCGCTCGCGGACGCGATGAGGGACTTCTCCGAGGCCTACGCCGACCAGACGGAGCGCGACTACGGGCGCTTCATCGAGGCGATCCACGAGGGCCGCATCAAGGCCGCCGAGCTGGAGCCGGTGGCACCCGAGGTGACTGCCCCCGCGCCGCCGGCGAAGGCGGCCAAGGCGAAGGCCAAGGCCGCGAAAGGCAAGGCCGCCAAGCAGAAGGCGTCACGAGGCGCCAAGCGGTGAGGCGACTGCCGGCGGGCGGGCGAAGATCCCCGCCATGAGTGAGCTCTTCCTGGGCGTGGATGTCGGGTCGTCGAGCACCAAGGGCGTGCTCGTGCGGCTCGGCGGCGGCGTGCTGGCCGAGGCCGAGCGGCCGCACGATATCGCGCACCCGCGGCCGGGCTGGGCGCAGCAGGATCCCGAGCGCGACTGGTGGCAAGGTCTCGTGGCCGTGTGCCGCGAGCTCCTGGCGCGAGGGCTCGGGGACGTGGCCGCGGTCGGCGTCAGCGGCCTCGGCCCCTGCGTGGTGGCCGCCGACGCCGCGGGGCGGCCGCTGCGCCCGGCCATCCTGTACGGTATCGACACGCGCGCCACGCGCGAGATCGCCACACTCACGGAGCTCCTTGGCGCCGGCGATATCCTGGCTCGCTGCGGCTCGCCACTCACGAGCCAGTCGGCCGGACCCAAACTGACGTGGCTGGCTCGGCACGAGCCCGAGGTCTGGGCGGCCACGCGGCGCTTCTTCACTGCCGGCTCGTGGCTCGCAAACCGTCTGACCGGCGAGTACGTGCTCGACCATCACTCCGCCAGCCAGTGCGGCCCTCTGTACGACGTGCGCAGGAACCGCTGGGCCGACGACTGGGCGGCGGAGGTCGCTCCGGGTCTGCCGCTGCCGCGACTGGCGTGGGCGCACGAGACCCTCGGCGTCGTGAGCGCGGAGGCGGCGGCGGCGACCGGGCTGCCGAAGGGCATCCCGGTCGCCTCCGGCACGATCGACTCGTGGGCCGAGGTCGCCGCCTCCGGCTTGCGCGGCCCCGGCGAGGCGCTGCTCGTCTACGGGACGACGATGTTCCTGATCGAGGTGGGGACGGGGGCCGTTCCCGACCCGCGCCTGTGGAGCACGACGGCGTTCGTGCCCGGCCAGCGAAACCTGGCGGCGGGCCTCGCGACGGCGGGCGCGCTTGCCGTCTGGGTACGGGGCATCGCCGGCGACGTCCCGTTCGAGACGCTGTTCGAGGAGGCCGCCGGCGCCGGCCCCGGGGCCGGCGGCCTCCTCGCCCTGCCGTACTTCGACGGCGAGCGCACGCCGCTCTTCGACCCCGACGCCCGCGGCCTGCTGATCGGACTTACAATCTCGCACACGCGCGGCCACGTGGTGCGCGCGTTGCTCGAGGGCGCGGCCTTCGCGGTGCGCCACAACCTCGACGTCATGCGCGAGGCGGGCGCCCGCATCGGCGGCCTCCGGGCCAGCGGTGGAGGCGCCCGCGGCCGCCTCTGGCCGCAGATCGTCAGCGACGTGACGCAGCTGCCGCAGGTGCGTCTGGCCGGCCATGCGGGCGCCGCCTACGGCGATGCTCTGTTGGCGGCCATCGCGGCCGGGGCGGCCGGGCTGGACACGGCCTGGGCCGCAGTCGCGGATCGCGTCGCGCCGGATCCGGCGGCGGCGGCGCTCTACGACGAGCTCTACGGCCTCTACCGCCAGCTCTACCCCGCCACGGCGAGCCAGGCGCACACCCTCGCCGCGCTCCAGCGGCGCGCGAATGGGCCTGAGGACGACGAGGCGGGGTAGAAGGGGCGCCATGACCGCAGCCGCCCCCGACTGGAAGTACGAGGTCGCCGTGCCGCCGGAAGCGCAGCTCGGCGAGGGTCCGCGCTGGGACGCGGCGACGGGCACTCTGCTCTGGGTCGACATCCTCGGGCAGCGCGTGCACCGCTATGACCCGGCGACCGGCGTCGACGCCACGTGGGCGGCGCCGGGGCTGGTCAGTCTGGCCCTTCCCCGGCGGGGCGCCGGCGTCGTCGTTGGGCTGCCCGGCGGGTTGTACCTTCTGGACGACCTCGCCGGGGCGCCCGTGGTCCCGCTGGAGGCCGACTTCCTCGAAAACCGTACCAACGACGGGGCCTGCGACGCCCGTGGACGCCTGTGGGTCGGCACGATGGCGCTCGACGAGCGTTCGCCGAGCGCCGCACTCTACAGGGTGGACCCCGACCTGCGCGTGACCCGGATGCTGGCCGGCACGACGATCTCCAACGGCCTGGGCTGGAGCCCCGACGGCGCGCGTTTCTACTTCATCGACAGCCCGACGCGGCGCGTCGACGTGTTCGCCTGCGACCCCGGGACCGGCGCGCTCGGCGAAAGGCGGCCGCTAGTGACCGTAGACATCGACGGCGCCGTCCCCGACGGGATGGCCGTCGACGCGGAGGGCTGCCTCTGGGTGGCCCTCCACGGGGGCTGGGGTCTGAACCGCTACTCCGCGGAGGGGGAGCTGCTGGACGAAGTCCGCCTGCCGGTGGCCAAGGTGACCAGCTGCTGCTTCGGAGGCCCCGAGCTCAAGGACCTGTACGTGACGACGCGCCGCGAGAGCCTGAGCGACGCCGAGCTGGCGCAGCAGCCCCTTGCGGGGGCGCTACTGCGCCTGGACCCCGGCGTCGCCGGCCTACCGACCAACGCGTTCGCGGGATGACGAGACGCGCGAGAGAGGAAGAGGCGATGAGACTCAGCGGGAAGAAGGCTCTGGTGACGGGGAGCTCGAGCGGGATCGGGGAGGCCATCGCGCTGCGCTTCGCCCGCGAGGGCGCCGATGTCGCCGTGCACTATCACCACAGCGGCGACAGCGCCCGGGCAGTGGTCGCGGAGATCGAGAAGCTGGGCCGCGCGAGCGTGGCGTTGAGCGCCAACGTGGGCGTGGCCTCCGAAGCCGAAGGAGTGGTGTCGTCCGCGGTCGACGCCCTCGGCTACCTCGACATTTTGGTCAACAACGCGGGCGTCGAGATCCGCGAGCCGTTCCTGGTCGTGAGCGAAGAGCACTATGACCTCGTCCTCGATGTGAATCTGAAGGGGGCATTCTTCGCCGCGCAGGCGGCCGCCCGCCACATGGTGGAGCGCGGCAAGGGCGGCCGCATCGTCAACGTGTCGTCCATCCACGAGGATGTGGCCTTTCTGAACTACACGACGTACGCCGCGTCCAAGGGCGGCATGCGCATGTTCACGCGCACCGTGTGCCAGGAGCTGGCGCCGCACGGGATCACCGTCAACGACATCGCCCCGGGGGCGATCGCGACGCCGATCAACCAGCGCACCTTGGGCCACGGAGAGCTTCTGCACGAGCTGCAGGCGGTGATCCCCGCCGGCAGACTCGGCGAGCCCGACGAAGTCGCGCGGCTCGCGGTCTACCTGGCGTCCGACGAGGCCGGCTACATCACCGGGAGCACCTACTCCATCGACGGCGGCATGAGCCACTGGAACAGGGGGCTGTGACATGAGCGATCCGACCAAGCAGTTCTTCGACGACCTGGCGGCGCGCGGGCACGTACCTCTGCTCAAGAGCAGTTCGGGCACGCTTCGTTTCGACCTCGTCGGTGGCGGACGCACGGCACACTGGTACGTCACCATCAGGAAGGGTGACGTGAGTGTCACCCACGACATCGTGGAGGCCGACTGCGTCGTGCGCACCGGCAAGGAGCTCTTCGACCGCATGGCGGCGGGCACGGCGAACGCCACCGCCGCCGCCCTCCGCGGGCTCATCGCCCCTCAAGGCGACCTGAGCCTCATCATCCAGTTCCAGCGGCTGTTTCCCGGACCGCCTGCCGATTGCGCCGACCGTAGCGAGGCCGGCTACGCGAGGAGGGCGACATGAGCGACGATCTGGTCAAGATCCTCGAGGGCAACACGTTCGTCGTGAGCGACGCGCGGGGTGACATCGAGGCCTCGCTGACCGACCCGACCGGGCTGTTCTCGTTCGACACGCGTTTCCTCTCGCGTTGGGTGCTCACCGTTGACGGTCAGCGCCTCACTGCGCTCTCCACCGACGATCTGCAGTACTTCGAAGCGCGCTTCTTCCTCGTCCCGGGCACGGGCACCGTGTACGTCGACGCCAAACTGTCGGTGATCCGGCAGCGCGCCGTGGGCGACGGCTTTCACGAGGAGCTCACGCTGCTCAATCACGACGAGAACGCGGTCGATCTCGAGGTCCGCGTGGAGGCCGCCAGCGATTTCGCCGACCTGTTCGAGGTCAAAGACGCTCTGCAGAAGAAGGGCGCATACTACAGCCGCGTCGAGGGCGATCGTCTGGTGCTCGGCTACGAGCGCGAGACGTTCAACCGCGAGACCTGGGTCTCGGCTACGTCGGCGTGCAAGGTGGACGAATCCGGGCTCACGTTCAAGGCCCATGTCGATCCCCACGGCGAGTGGACGACCGACCTGCACGTCGTCACCGCCAGCGTCGCCTGGGGCGAGACGCGCGACAAACCCAAGTACGAGCGTCACGCCAAGCATGCGCGGCCCAACCAGGAACGCAGCCTCGAGAAGTGGGTCGACGACGCGCCGACGCTGCAGTGTGACTGGGATTGGCTGAAGATGATCTATACGCGCAGCCTGATCGATCTCGCGGCGCTGCGCTTCTCACCCAGGACCTCCGGCGGCCTCAGCCTGCCGGCTGCCGGCCTGCCGTGGTTCATGACCATGTTCGGCCGCGACAGCATCTTCACGAGCCTGCAGGCGCTGCCCTTCACGCCCGAACTCGCCGCCACCACGTTGCGCGAACTCGGCGAGCGCCAGGGCAGCCGCCGCGACGATTTCCGCGATGAGGACCCGGGCCGCATCCTCCACGAGATGCGCTACGGCGAGATGACGGCGTTCGAAGAACGTCCCCACTCGCCGTACTACGGCTCCGTCGACGCGACGCCGCTCTACGTCGTGCTGCTCGACGAGTACGAGCGCTGGACCGGCGACGCCAAGCTGGTGCGCGAGCTGGAATACGAGGCTCGCGCCGCCCTGGCCTGGATAGACGACTACGCCAATCTCATGGGTGACGGCTACATCTGGTACCAGCGGCGCAACGAGAAGACCGGCCTCGAGAACCAGTGCTGGAAGGATTCGTGGGACTCGATCTCCTACCACGACGGCACGCTGCCGGGTTTCCCGCGCGCCACGTGCGAGCTGCAAGGCTACGCTTACGACGCCAAGGTGAGGGGCGCCCGCCTCGCGCGACTGGTTTGGAAGGATGCCGCGTTCGCCGACAAGCTCGAGAAGGAGGCCGCCGACCTCAAGCGTCGCTTCAACCGCGACTTCTGGGTCGAAGAGGGCGGGTATTTCGCGCTCGCCCGCGACACGGACGGGCGCAGGGTCGACGCTCTGGCCTCCAACAACGGCCACCTGCTGTGGAGTGGCATCGTGGACAAGTCCAAGGCCGGGTCGGTGGCGCGGCACCTCATGGGGCCGCGCCTCTACTCGGGCTGGGGAGTGCGCACGCTGGCTGAGGGGGAAGGCCGCTACAATCCCATCGGCTACCACGTGGGCACCGTGTGGCCCTTCGACAACTCGATCGCCGCCTGGGGCCTGCGCCGCTACGGGTTCAAGGAGGAGGCGGCGCGCATCGCCGCCGGGATTCTCGACGCCGCCAACTTCTTCGCCGGCCGGCTGCCCGAGGCGTTCGGCGGCTACCCGCGGGCGATCACCAAGTACCCGGTGCAGTACCCCACCTCCTGCAGCCCCCAGGCGTGGTCCACCGGGGCACCGCTACTGCTTCTGCGCACGATGCTCGGCCTCGAGCCGATCGACGGTCATCTGATCGTCGACCCCGTGCTGCCAGAGGGGATCGGCCGGCTCGAGCTGCTCGACATCCCCGGGCGCTGGGGTCGTGTGGACGCCTTCGGCCGCGGTCGCGTTGACGCGGACAAGAAGCCTCGCGAGCGGCAGCACCTCGGCGTACTGGACCACGACAAGCGCCCGCGGCCACGCGGCAAGAAGAAGTAAGGGGCTGGCCGGACGTTCGCGTGGCGTGCGGCGGCGTCTTCGTCGCGCCGCTCGACGGCGCCGCGCCGATCAGTCGTCGGGCGTGGAGGGCGGCCGGGCGGCGTCGGCCGCCCCGCCGCCCTTGCGCTTTCGGACCGCCTCGCGCAGCAGGAACTCCACCTGCGCGTTGACGCTGCGCAGTTCGTCGGCGGCCCACTTCTCGACGTCGGCCCACAGCGTGGGGTCGATGCGCAGCAGGAACTGCTTGCGCGCGGCCATGTGTCAGCGCCCTTCTTCCGCCGGCCTCACGTGTACAGCGTGCCGGTGTTGACGACCGGCGTGACCTGGCTCTCGCCGCAGAGCACGACCATGAGGTTGCTGACCATGGCGGCCTTGCGCTCCTCGTCGAACTCCACGATCTTGTTCTTGCTGAAGTCGTCCAGCGCCATCTCCACCATGCTCACGGCGCCGGTGACGATCTTGCGGCGCGCGGCGATGACGGCTTCGGCCTGCTGCCGGCGGAGCATCGCCTGGGCGATCTCGGGGGCGTAGGCGAGGTGGGTGAGGCGGGCCTGCTCCACGGTCACGCCCGCCTGCTCGAGCCGCTCGGTGAGCTCCACGCGCAGAGCCTCGGAGACCTCGTCCACGTTGCCGCGCAGCGTGATCTCGGCGTCCGTGTCGGCGAAGGTCTCGCCGGAATCGTAGGGATAGGCGCTGGCGAGGTGCCGCACGGCGGTCTCGCTCTGGGTGGCCACGTACGTCTCGAAATCGTCGACGTCGAATACGGCTTTGGCCGTGTCCTCGACGCGCCAGACCACGACGGCGGCGATGTCCACCGGGTTGCCGCGCTTGTCGTTGACCTTGAGCTTGTCGCCGTTCAGGGTGCGGGCGCGCAGGCTGATCTTGTAGCGGCGCAGGGCGTTGCCGCTCTGGCCCTGGCTCTGGTCGGACCCGTCACTGCCCTTGGACAGGGAGCGAATCCACTTGGACTGGCTCGACGACGACTGTCCCGCCGGGCCGTTGGCCCAGAACGGGTTGCCCCAGTGGAAGCCGCCCTGCTTGCAGGTACCCTTGTAGTCTCCGAAGAGGATGAGGACGCGCGCCTCGTTGGGCTGGAGCGTGAAGAAGCCGGGGCTGCTGAGGATGGCGAAGAAGAGTGCCACGCACCCGCCGCCGATGAGCCACCAGTTCGGCGTCGTACTTCCGCCTGAGCCTGTCGTGCCGTTGACGAACGCCTGCCAGATGAGCACGGCCGTCGCCACATACAACGCGATGGTGACGACCAGCATCGGCCACCCGCTCATCACGCTCTTCTCGCGCTCCTGGGTCGAGACCTTGGCCTGTGCGGACTTCATGATTCCCACCTCCGTCGGACGGCCGCGCCGGCGAGCCCCAGCTCGCCTGTCGGCGCGCGGCCGCGCTGTGTTGTGTGCGATACCGAAGCAATATCACAGTGGTATCCCATTGTCCAGCGGGCGGGCCGGTACGGTCCATGACCGTACGCAGAAGCGGCGGGGCGCCCGCGCGAGCTCCTCGCCGCTTCTGATCCATCCGCCCCGCCGGTCTGTGCCGCCGGCGCTGCCTCTGCCTCAGGCGCTCAGGTCGCCGCCGCGACCCTGGCCATCAGGGCGAGCGCCAGAGTGGTGACCACGAGCGCCCTCGACACGGCCCATTTCCTTCCTGATCCTCGCGAAGTCTGCATGCACCCTCCCCGGTCGTGTGCGCGGCCAGCCTGCGGCGGCCGCGCGGCGTTCTCGCAGTGCAGGAGTTCGCGGTCGGCGCCGCGCGTCCTGCCGGGGTTTGCCGACGCCCTCGTCGGGCGAAGCTCACTCCATACTTCAATCACACGAAGCGAGGGACATCATGGCGAACACCATCGTCTGGGCGGATATCCCAGTGACAGACATGGACAGGGCGCGGACGTTCTACGGCGCCGTTCTGGAGGCCGAGATACCACTGATGGACGGCGCGAACGGTGATGTGGCGCTTCTTCCGATGGAGCGGGGCGACGCCGGCGCCGACCTGGTCAGGAGCGATTCGCAGAAGCCGGGTGCCGGCGGCTGCACCATCTACCTCAACAGCAACGGCGACCCCGAAGGCATGATCCAGCGTGCCGTCGCCGCCGGCGGCCAGGTCGCGATGCCGGTCTCCGACATGGGCGAGATGGTCGGCTTCATCGGCTTCTTCATCGACAGCGAGGGCAACCGCGTCGGCGTGCACAAGCCGCCGCAGATGACCTGAGCCGGCGAGGCGCTGAGGCGACGCCGCCGCAGGCGAGCGTCGCATGACATGAAGGCGGGCGGCGCGGGCTGAGCCGGCGAGAGCCGGCCGCGCTCGCCCCGCCCGCCCGACCGCGGGCGCGGCGTCGCTCTGTGCTCCGATAGAATCGGCTGGTGAGCTCCGTCGCCCTGTCCACCTCGGCCGACCTTCCGCCGGTCTCGCCTGCCCCGGCTTCGCGCTACCGCTTTGTCGCCCTCGGCGTCGTGTGGAGCGCGTACCTCGTCGTGTTCCTCTCGCGCCTCTGCGTGGGGCCGCTCTCGCCATTCCTCAAACAGGCCTTCGACCTGAGCAACGCCCAGATCGGCGGCCTCACCAGCGCCACCGCGGTCACGTATGCGCCCACGCTGGTGCTGGCCGGGTGGCTGGTGGACCGCATCGGCGTGCGCCGCGCCCTCGTCATCGGCTCGCTCGTCACCGGCGTCTTCGTGGGAGCCGTCGCGCTGGCGCCGTCTTACGGTGTCATGCTTCTTCTGCTCGCCCTCTCCGGTCTGGGCTGCGGGTTCATCTACCCGTCCGCGGTCAAGGCGGTCATGGTGTGGTTTCCGCCTCAGGAGCGCGCCACGGCGATCGGTGTGAACCAGGCGGCGGTCAACATCAGCGGCATCCTCGGCGCGGTGATCATGCCGGCGCTGGCCCTGAGCGTGGGCTGGCGGGCGGGCTTTGTCGTGGCGGCGGCGATGGCCTTCCTTCTGATCATCCTGGCGGGGTGCGGCCTGCAGACAGACGAGGCCAACAAGGACCTCGCCGGAGCAAACAAGCACAGGGCGGAAGCCGAGGCGATACTCGCCCGCTTCAAGGCTTTCCCCACGGACTGGGAAGCGATATTCAACGTTACCAGGATCACCCAGGCCGAGATCGATAGGGCCAGGCAGCTCGTGCAGGCGCGTGAGCAGGACCTGAACAACCTCGAGAACACCCTGTCACAGTGGGGCAAAGACCTGGACCTGATTACCAAGCTGGACGTCGAGATGAAGATAAAAGAATACGTCAGGCTGAAGAAGAATGCCATCAAGGGTTGGAAGGACTACGTGGAAATGTACCTAACGCCACTCATCAAAGCCTACAGCGGGATGGTCGAAATCCTCGCCTACGGCCGGCCCGCCTCGGAACAGGATGCCAAGATACAGGAGATAACCAACCAGGCGAGCGAGTCGGCGCAGAAGCTCGAGGAGATAAGAAACCTGGACAAGCAGGCCGACGATTACTTCAGCCAGAACAAGCTCGGCAAGTAGACTCCACCCGGCTACCGGCCCTTGCGCATCAGC
>Ga0207931_1000794_pt1 | contig 11262 bp, 9 predicted proteins | sample NGESurdeep092012_2_FD_184478 | JGI IMG/M metagenome (GOLD analysis project Ga0207931, IMG submission 184478) | Arctic peat soil microbial communities from Barrow, Alaska - NGEE Surface sample 415-1 deep-092012 (SPAdes) | ecosystem: Environmental > Terrestrial > Soil > Wetlands > Peat ...
TCGGCGTAGAGGGCTTGGGACGGAATTTCCATTCTCAACCGAGCACTGGATAATTGAGCCGCTTTCTGATTCCGTTATCTACATGGCGCTCTATACCGTCATCCAGCACATACGCGAGTGTGACCCGAAGCGGCTAACGCCCGCCTTCTTTGACTACATTTTCTTAGGCAAGGGCGACGCAACGGACGTCTGCCAGCAAACAGGTTTGCCAGAGACGGTGATCAGAGCTGCGAGAAACGATTTCATCTACTGGTATCCGAACGATCATCGGCACACTGCTATTGCCCACATTTCCAACCACTTGAGCTTTTTCTTGTTCCATCACGCAATACTGTTTCCGGAGACTTGCTGGCCAAAGCTTGTTACGCTCAACGAGCTTCTTGTTCGCGAAGGGGTGAAGATGTCGAAAAGCAAGGGCAACGTAATTCCCATTGCGACGGTCCCGGAGGTCTATAGCGCGGACCTCGTGCGGCTCTGTCTGGTGTCCATTGCCGACCTGAATTCAACCATTGACTGGCGGGAAAAAGAAGTCGAGATGGTCAAAAAGAGGCTTCTGCGGTTTTGGCATGCAACGAAGAGTGATATCGAAGCGGGGAGGCCGGAATACAATGGACAGCTTTCTTTTGCGAGTCGATGGATACTGGCAGCGACTAAGGCGATGGTATCAAAAACGTCTGAAGCCGCCCATCAATTCTCGTACAGAAAGTACGTCACCGAAGCGTTTTTTGAACACTTAAACCGGGTTGAAGAGTACAAGTCGATGATTATGGACGGGAACGAGAAGCGTCGCACGCTTTGGGATGTCATTGATATATGGCTCCGCGTGCTGGCGCCCGTTGTGCCTCATATTGCTGAGGAGCTATGGGAGAGAATGCTGAAGTCTGGTTATATCTCCCTCGCAGAATTCCCGCTGTACGACGATCTTTATGCCGAAACACTTCCGCAAAAGAGCTTCTTGGATGGGGTGGTCAGTGACATCTCAAATATACAAGGCGCAATAAAGCGGGAAACCGAATCAGTTTTTATCTACCTTCCGGCTCAGTGGAAATACGCCCTCTACGCCGTCGCGCGTGGGCTTGATGATCCCTCGGTCAAGAACATCATAGCCGGGGCCAAAGACGACCCCCTTCTGCGTATGTATGTGAAAGAAGTCGCTCGTATCGCACCCGATCTTGCCAAATCGTTCGCTCACGAAGCCCCATCTGCTGACGCGCTGGACTTCAAGGCCGAATCAGAGACTCTTCTCGCCGCCAAGGACTACATGTCACGAAAATTTGGAAAACACGTGCATGTCTGCGAAGAAAACGACAACGTGTACGATCCAGCCAATCGCGCGAGGCGAGCGCTTCCTATGAAACCGGCAATCTACGCCGAATAGCGTGGGCAGAGTTGGAGCAGGTCAGTCCTCTTTGGCGCGTTTTACTGCTTGTTGAGCCTTTTTTGCACGCTGTTTTGCCGTGTATCCGGTTGCTTTTTCCAGAAAACAGCGGAACCGCGTGTTCGTATCGATCATTACCGCTTCGGGAACGCTGGTACTGGGTTCGGTATCGACGAGTAACGTGTCAGCCACACGTATCGTCACCGTCTTCAGTGCCCCGTAGCTTAAGCGGTACTCTTCGTCGTGCACGTTGATATCGATGTCAAAGCACGCTCTGAGTGCGTCGACAACCCGCTGATTAGCATCCTTCTTGAATCCTCGTTTGAACGCATATTCTTGAATTGTGGTCACGACCTATGGCTGTGAGGCCTATACGTTCTTTAAGGCACATTGTTTATATGCGCTCCGCAAAGGACGCGCTTATCCAAGGTGCCGTTTTGAGATCAAGAGAAAAGTCGTGTAATAGATAGATAAACTATTTAGTTAGTAATGGGTCATTGTTTAAAAAGTGAGCAATTGTGGACGCTGATACATTATGAAAGCCGGAACGACTGATAACGAATACGTTAACATGATTATCGAGGAAGAGGTGAGCTCAAAGAGCCCCGTAATCCTCGAGGGATTCCCCGGAATCGGCCTCGTTGGCAACATTGTGGCCACACAAATAGCATCAGAGCTCAAGATGAAGCAGATAGGAACTATCGAATCTCGCCTGTTTCCGCCCATTACCGTGCTCTTTGAAGGACTCACGCACGCCCCAGTCAGAATCTACGAGGATCCTCAAAACAACTTCATCGTAGTGCTATCGGATATCCTCATTCACCCAATGATTGCTTATGACATAGGCAAAACAGTTATTGGCTGGGCGCAGAGTCTGAACGCGAAACTCAACATACCGATCGCTGGCATCGCCACGATGCGCGAAGAACGCACCGTTTATGCCGCCGCAACTGGCGCCGAACAACTCAGTCTCGTGAAGGATAAAACCGAGACCTTGGTGACCGGAAGCATCTCGGGTATCGCCGGAAGCATAATGAATGAGAGTCATATTAACAAGCTCCCGGCGCTTTGCCTCTTGGGAGAAACCCAAGGTCCTACTCCTGATCCACGCGCAGCAGCTCGCGTCATTGACGTGGTAAGCAACGTATTGAACGTGAACATCAGCACGCAGAAGCTGGTTGAGGAAGCAGAGCAGATCGAAATAGAGCTACACAAGCTTGCTGAGCAGGTTCAAGGGGCAGAACAGGCGGAAACGAAAGGGCCAACTCAGGTCATGTACGGGTGAGCACATGAGACATCTAGCTTTGACCGGTATATCAAAAGAGTCAATCGACGACCTCATTATAAAGCGCGTTAGAACTTTTGAGTTGCGCAGTGCTCATAACATCCCAATTGTTTTCGAAGCTGACGTTGGTGCCGAAGTGTTTGTGACGGACACGAGTCGTCACGACCTTGCGATCGGTACGACCGGGGTTTTAGCGCGCGTGCGCAACAAAACCATTTCAATGCAAAAAGTCTCACACCGGGTGGGCGACTTCTATGAAGAACGTGAGGTTATGTCGGCCCGGGTTCAGCTCGAGCTGCGCGAACACGCGTGCCGGCTGCGTGGCATCGAGGACGAAGGTCCAGGTAAGATCATCGCAGTCGAGACCGCCGAAGAATGCCACTTTGAAGGTCGATGAACTGATCTGAGCTTAAACTGGGGTCGGCTCCGTGCAAGTTGCGACCCGCACGAAAACGCCTTGCGATACTTGGAGAAGGCATCTGTGTGAAGCGCAGATGCCGCTGCCTTTTTTTTCATTGTCCAGAACAGATGCTTTAGAGGCTGGAGTCCTGCTGCTGAAAGCGACCCGTCGCGCAGTCGCCTTATTTAACACATTTATAAGTATGAGTTGCGAGCATAGAACAAAAGGGGCCCGTGGCTTAGTCAGGATATAGCACCGGCCTTCTAAGCCGGTGGTCGAGGGTTCAAATCCCTCCGGGTCCGTTTTCTTTGCATCTCACGCGGCCTTAGAAAGCGTTTCCGAAGTTATTGGTTGGTAATCACTCACATTGCAAGGCGAACTTGTGCCAGCCGAACAGAAATCAGAAGCCGTCAGTCAGCGTTCGTTTCTCTTCTCGCGACTGGGGCTTTGGTGCCTCGAGTGTGACGTGAAGTGCGATCTCGGTGCACGCCGTGAAACACCACAAAGACTAAGTTGATCTTCGGCGAATGCCCGCTGTAGCTATGCTCGCATAGTCGCTACGCGAAAAGGGGAAGCTATGATCTTCAGCGCTGATGAAATACTCGAAACGCTCGACATGATTCTCTACGAGCATCTCGACATACGGACAGTCACTGTAGGCATCAACTTGATGGGCTGCGTGCGAGACGACCCTGAACAGATGGCCCAAGCTGTGCACGATCGGATCGTGTCTGTCGCATCTAAGCTGCGCTCAGAAGCCGATCGAGCGGTGGCGCGGTATTCGTTGCCGATAGTAAACAAGCGTATCTCGGTAACTCCTATTGGTTCCTTGATCGATGTCCATCCAAAATCTGGTCCATTGATGGCACGCGCAATGGATGAAGCTGCATCCGAGTTGAACGTCGACTTTATCGGTGGCTACTCGGCCCTCGTCCAGAAAGGCTTTACAATCGGGACTGAGGCACTTGTGAGCTCGATTCCGGAGGCATTGAGCACGACAGAAAAGGTGTGTGCCTCCGTGAACATCGCTACGACCAAAGCGGGCATCAACATCGAGGCCGCGCTCCGAATGGGTAGAGTCATCAAGGAGCTTGCTCGCATCGATCCGCAGCTTTGCACCCGTTTGGTTACCTTTGCAAACGCGCCACCTGATAATCCGTTCATGGCCGGCGCCTTTCACGGTCCAGGCGAACCCGAATCGGTCGTGAACGTGGGTATATCAGGTCCCGGCGTCATTAGGGCTTTGGTGGATAGAATGGGAGATTGCGATCTTGGTGAGCTTGCCGAGGTTGTCAAACGTGCCGCATTCAAGATAACTCGCGTGGGGGAGTTGGTAGGTAAAGAGATAGCAGCACGAATGAATGTTGATTTCGGAATTGTCGACCTCTCGTTAGCGCCTACCCCCCAGAAGGGGGACTCTGTCGCACAGATCATCGAAGCAATGGGGGTCGAGCGGTGCGGAGCGCCTGGAACGACGGCTGCACTTGCTATGCTTACTGATGCGGTCAAGAAAGGGGGCGCGATGGCGTCGTCACGCGTAGGGGGCCTCAGTGGTGCGTTCATACCGGTCAGCGAAGATGCTGGCATGGCTGAAGCAATCCGCGTCGGCGCCATAGGGCTTGAGAAACTTGAGGCACTGACGTCCGTATGTTCGGTTGGGCTTGACATGGTGTGCATTCCTTCGGCGACACCCGCCGAGACAATCGCAGGAATAATTGCTGACGAGTGCGCGATCGGGGTCATCAACCACAAAACGACGGGTGTGCGGCTTATCCCCGTAGGAAAGGAAGGAGACTTGATTGAGTTCGGTGGGTTGCTCGGGGCTGCGCCTGTGGTGCCAATCAATGCATTTAGCTCCAAAAAGTTCATTAAAAGAGGCGGATCGATTCCGGCACCGCTTACGAGCCTCGGGAATTAACGATAACGCTGGCGCTTGCTCTTTGTAGAGCAGATTGACGGGCCCGCTGGGATTTGAACCCAGGTTCTTGGATGTCTCCACAAAGGCTCCGAAGTCCAAGAGGATAGTCCACTACCCTACGAGCCCACAGTTATCCGAAGGGGCTTATCGGTATTGAAATTAACTCGGAAAACTTCAAATAAGGTGCCCCCTTAATACTTTAGCGCATCTGGGGGGCCTGCTAGCTCAAATAAACGCGTAAGTGTTCTGCGACTTTTCATGACGAACATCGAGACAGAGAGAAAGCTAATCGAAATCCTACGAATTCTCGACGAAAGTGACGAGGCTATCGGAGCGCGGATGATCTCCGCAAGCTTAAGTCAACGAGGGTACCCGATAGGAGAACGCGCTGTGCGCCACTATTTGGTGCTGCTTGATTACAAAGGCTTTACGACTAAAATCGGTAACGCAGGCAGAGTTATCACCGAAAAAGGCCTGAAAGAGTTGAATGAAGCGATCGTCGGAGATCGGGTCGGATTTGTCATAACCAGGATCGACGAGCTGGTTTACCGGACGAGTTTCGACCTAAAGCTGAGAAATGGCGACATCATAGTCAATGTCGCGACTATCGACAAGAATGACTTCGATGTCGCAATAGAAGCGGCAGCTGAGACAATAGATAGCGGATACACTGTTAGCCCCTACGTGCGTGTTTTAGAGGAGGGGGACAAGGTTGGTGCCGTCTTCATCCCGTATGGGGCAGTGGGACTCGTGACTATGTGTAGCATGACCGTCGACGGCATATTGATCAAACACGGGATTCCGTCTAGCATCAAATACGGGGGGCTTCTCGCAATCAACAACAGCCAGCCGATCGCCTATACGGATCTCATCTCATATGGCGGGACGTCGCTCGACCCGATTCAAATATTCACCGCACGACGAATGACCTCTATTTTGGCTGCAGCACGGAGCGGAAAGGGCACAGTGCTCGCGAACGTTAGAACCGTGCCAGCTATCGCATCTGAAAAATCCATCGAGCTGCTCCAGGACGCTAAAAAAGCTGGCATCGTCGGCTGGATCGAGAGCCCGATTCAAGAAGGTTCGCTTGGAATCTGCGCTGAAAATGACGTTGTCGAGATCAACAATTACGCCGGAGCAAATCCAATGGCGGCACTTTATGAGCTGGAAATAGCCGTGAAAGTACATTCGATCTCAGCTCTCATGGATGTAAAGCTCCTTAATCAACGATTGTAAACACCGCTCAGTCGACCATGCCGCGTAGCGCTGCGATCCTCCTTTCCCCGTAAATCTTGGCGTGCTGGAAATGTTTATATTTCATTACGGCCTAAAGCGGAACGTAATTTCCTACCGAGAATTACGAACAGGAGTTTTTCCATGGCAGAAACGAAGGACAAAGACTATGTTGTAGCCCAAGTCGAAGAACAGGGCATAAAGTTCATTCGACTCTGGTTTACGGACATCCTCGGCGCTCTGAAAAGCTTTGCAATAACAAGCGACGAGCTTGAAGGGGCTCTCGATGAAGGAATGGGCTTCGATGGCTCATCAATCATCGGCTATCAAACGATTGAGGAGTCAGATATGATTGCGAAGCCGGATCCCAGCACCTTTGCGATATTGCCCTGGCGGCCAAAAGAAAAGGGCGTCGCGCGAATCATCTGTGACGTTCTTGAACCGTCGGGGAGGCCTTATGAGGGAGATCCTAGGTACGTCCTCAAAAGAAATCTCCAGCGAGCAGAGAAGAAAGGTCTCACATTCAACATTGGGCCGGAACTTGAGTATTTCTATTTTGCAAACAATCAATGCGCCGATATCATTGATACCGGCGGGTACTTCGATCTTACCCCTTTGGATCAGGCGACTGATCTTCGGAGAGACACGATATTTGCGCTGCAAGACATGGGCATTCATGTCGAGTATAGTCACCACGAAGTTGGCCCTAGCCAACACGAGATTGATCTCCGCTACACGGACGCTTTGACCATGTCCGACAGCGTCATGACGTACCGCCTCGTCGTTAAGGAGATCGCGCTCCGGGCAGGCTACTATGCCACGTTTATGCCGAAGCCCATACTTGGTGAGAACGGAAGCGGCATGCATACGCACCAATCACTGTTTAGGGGAAAGAAGAATGCATTTTTCGACCCCAATGATATGTACCACCTGTCAGAGCAGGGTAAAGGCTTTATTGCCGGCCAGTTGAAGCACGTGAACGAATTCTGTCTCGTCATGAGCCAATGGGTCAACTCGTACAAGCGACTCGTCCCCGGCTATGAAGCGCCCGTTTACATTTCGTGGGCGCGGCGAAATAGATCCGCACTGATAAGAGTGCCAATGTATAAGCCCGGAAATGAGCTCGCGACGAGGGTAGAACTGCGTTGCCCCGATCCGGCCTGTAATCCCTACCTTGCCTTTGCGGTAATGCTCGCAAGCGGGCTCGACGGAATCGAAAAGGGCTACGACCTCCCTGACCCCGTCGAGAAGGACATCTTCAAAATGACGCCGCAACAGCTCGATGCGCACGGCATTGGCTCACTCCCTGAGAACTTGGGACTCGCCATAAAAGAGACCGAGAACTCTGAACTCGTGCGACGCGCACTCGGCAATCACGTCTTTGACCGCTTCATCCAACTCAAAAAGAAAGAGTGGGATGAGTATCGCATCCAGGTGTCGGAGTACGAGATCGGACGGTACCTGCCAGTCTTGTAAAGAGCGTTTTGGGGCGGAGAACCGGCGGGCTGTTCCGCTCTGATCGCCTTTTTTTGTTTTTTGCTTTCTATCGGACGAGATCGACCGGGATTATCTCTTCGTGAATCGCCGTCGAGAGAATCACGCCTGCAGCCCCGAGATCTTCGAGCGTATCCAAGTCTTCACTGTTCTTTATTCCGCCAGCGACAACAATTGGATGTCCCGAAACGTCGATCGCCCTCTCTATGAAATCAAAGTCGACCCCGTGCTTCGTTCCCACGAGATTGATGTTCAGCACGAGCAGTTCACTCATCTTGTAGAGGTTCATCTTCTCGATAACCTCGAGAGGATCTCCGGAAAGTGCTGGATCGGGGGATATTGCACTTCCCTCCCTCATATCGATGCTAACGGCGATCCGCATCGATTGAGCTGCTCGAATCACGTCGAGGCGCCCCGTTTCGGTGCCAATTATCGCTGTATCACCGATTCGCTCGGCTTCTCGGACGTCATCGAGCCGCCGGATACCTATGTCTATGAGGGTTTTTGTGCGTGTGCCTATGCGTTGGATAATGAGTGAGTTGCTGCCCGAACCAAGGATCCGATCGAGATCCGCGATGTACGTCCTCCTCGGCTTAATGGCGTCAACGACATTTAGCGGATCTGACGTCGTGCAGATTTTGCTATGGCGTTCAATGGGTTCATATCGTTCTCTATCGCCTCTGTAGCCTTTTACGACGACTCCGCCTCGAATGTCCATTGCAAAGATAATATCCATCGGTTCGCTCCGCACTAAGCATATCGTCCGCAGGCAAAAAACGTATTGGTCTCGCCTGATTTCGGGTAGGTGCGCGGACTGCGCGGCGGCGGTACACATTGAAACGTCTGCGGGTCGCCCTATGCACCGCTTGCCCGAACAAATGAGGTCAGACTCGGGCTAAAAGCTCCTGTTTCTTGGCCGCGAACTCCTCCTCGGTGATGACTCCTTGCTCTTTGAGATGGGCCAAATTGCCGAGCAATGTGCAAGCATCGGAGGCCTGCCCTTGTCCGCCGCGTCGTGCTTCGAATGCCTCTGTGAACCCAGCGCCGATAATGGCAATTGGAATGGCAAACGTGGCTATGCCTAAGAACATTGCAATAACTGCCAAGAATTGCCCGAGCGGTGTCGTGGGGACGAGATCGCCGTAGCCAACGGTGGTCAGGGTCTGCGCCGCCCACCACCCAGCAGCAGGAATGCTTGAAAAATCGCGCGGGTCTGAGCCATGCTCAATAATGAACATGAAACTGGAGAACGTTATCAGCAAGATTCCGTCGATTGCCAGCGCAGTAACGAGCTCGTTTCTTTTCGCTTTCAGAATATCGGTGACGAACTTGAATACACTAGAGTACGTTAGCAGCTTGAGGATGATGAGAATTATCGCCGCGTTTATGAGTACGTCCGCTCCTGGCAAGAACGGCTTGGCATAAAAAGGCACAATTACAAGCAGATTTACCAGCAGGGATGTTGTAAAAAGGCATTTTAGTCTACCCTTGATCGGACCTGCGAACCGCGGATCTACGGTACACGACCAGACACGAAGCAGCAGTTCGATCGTAAAAACCACGATTGCAAAGGCAAACACTGCGTTGAAAAGATTGTGGTATCTTTGGTATACGTCGCTGTAGCTCGCTAGTATGATGACACCGACGAGTAACCAGATCAATGCGATCAAAAAGAAACGTACGCGCGTAGCTGTGGAAACGTCCCGACGACGCGCCGCAACGATGCGGGGAGCCTGGCCTGCAGAGGGGGGCTGGAAGATCGTATACACACGGCGCTTCAGTTCGTCATTCTGCTTGGACATGCCCGCTAGGTTCTGAATCGAAATAGTGCACCCAATAGTCAACGTCAATTTGCGTATAAATGCGTTGTGATCTTTAATGAGCGCTGTTCCGTGATTTGAAGTCGAGGGGCGCGGCGGCTACACTACGAGCTGGCACAAAGTTGATTCAAATCAAAGAGGGGCGTTAGATGATAGCTGCCAACAAGCGCAATTCAAGAGCGCGGGCCCACCGCAGATAGATACCGTACAGTCGGCTTTGTATTGTAAGGGCAACGTAAACATACAGCGAGGCGATAGTGTCACGCTGAAAGTCGACAAGTAGGACAAGACGCTAGTTTTTGAAGTAAAAGCGGTTAGAAACCCGATGATGCGATATAGATACCTTGGTGTGCTTTGTGAGCCTGAGCGCCGACCACAAAAAAAGAAAAAAGCGCTTAGAGCGATTGCATAAGATTTTAGCAGCCCTTTCTAACAAATCTTTTAAAAAACCGCTTTTGACAGTTTTCCGGCTAACAGACTTCAGCGCCATTTTCACCGATTCAGCAACTGCAGATTCAGTGCCAGGGTTGACCAGTGTTAACCGAAGATTCAGCAGTGCCGATTTGACTAACTTTTATATAGAATTGAAACTAACTATAAGTTAGTGTTACGATCCATTGCGACCGTGACACGCTAAGAAAGAGCAATGGACGAAGCAGCACTCCTTGACATTCTCGGCAATGAAAATCGCCGCAATATCTTGAAACTCCTTTCGCTGCGGCCTTTTTACGTGACCGAGATCTCGGAAAGACTTCACGTGGCGCCCAAGGCCGTGATCAGCCATCTGAGCATGCTCGAGCAGGCTGGCATCATCGCGTTCATTGTCGACGAGCGAAGGCGGAAGTACTTCCACATCGCCGATAACGTGCTGCTTGAGATCCAAATCTCTCCGTTCAGCTATGGCGTTGAGACTGCGAACCCTGGACAGAGGGAACAAAGCGTTATTGAGGTCTCAACTCCGATAGGCGAGATACAACTCAAGACGCGAAGTCTAGGCGACGTAGCTGAGACACTCGATAGCCTTAGAAGGGCAAACCGCGAACTGATGGGGGCCCAGCGAAGGGTACAAGAGTTGATGAATGAAGTGATGGAACGTGGCGCACGGAAGATCGACGGAATATCGCACGACTTCATTGAATATGACATCCTTTCGCTGCTGCTTACCGGGCCAAAGACCGCCCAGCAGCTATCAGCAGGGCTCGCGATACCTCACCAGATACTGGCAGAGCGCCTACGCGACCTCGAGAAACGAGGGAAAATCAGCAGAATAGATGCCAAGACGTATTGGTTGGCGAGGTAGGAATGTACAAGCTCATAAACGCATCACGCACACGAAATAGGAGATAATTGAAAAATGACAGAAGAAATAACCCTCAAAGTCGTCGAGGCGTATCATCGCGACGCGGGAAGAGGTATCGCCCGAATCGACATGGATACCATGCGACAACTCGGGCTCGTAAGTGGCGATATCATCGAGATAATGGGCCGCAACAGAGCGGCCGCAGTGGTGTGGCCGGCATACCCAGAAGACCGCGGCCTCGGCATCATCAGAATCGATGGTAACATTCGCGGTAACGCACACGTGGGCATAGACGACAAGGTCGTCATTAGCAAGGCAAAATCGAATCCGGCCGTGAAGATCACGCTGGCCCCCACCCAGCCGGTGCGTATCGTCGGCGGGGAGGACTATCTCATGCGATTCCTCGAGGGGCGTCCGGTGCAGAAGGGCGAGAC
>Ga0207931_1000795_pt1 | contig 11257 bp, 9 predicted proteins | sample NGESurdeep092012_2_FD_184478 | JGI IMG/M metagenome (GOLD analysis project Ga0207931, IMG submission 184478) | Arctic peat soil microbial communities from Barrow, Alaska - NGEE Surface sample 415-1 deep-092012 (SPAdes) | ecosystem: Environmental > Terrestrial > Soil > Wetlands > Peat ...
CGACGCCACGAACATCGTCACGCCGCTGGCCAGCGTCCTGACCAACGTACAACTTGATCACCAGCAGTGGCTCGGCAATACAATTGCAAAAATCGCCGCTGAAAAGGCGGGCATCATCAAACCCGGCGTGCCGGTCGTCACGGCTGCGGATGAACCGGCGGCGTTGAATGTCATTGCCGGAATCTCACGTGAGAAAAATGCGCCGCTCCTCAAAGTGGGACGGGCTTCCAGCCTGTCTCTGAATTCATTTCGACGACTTTCAAACCCGGGCGGGCAGACTGAAAGCAGTGAGACAGGCAAGATGCCTGTCCCGCCCTTGCTCGGTGAACATCAACGGATCAACGCCGCACTCGCAGTGGCAACTGTCGAAACGCTGCAAAATAAAATCCCCGTGAACGCTGCGGTCATTCGCGCCGGTCTGGAAACGGTTCAATGGCCGGGGCGATTGCAGTTGATAACCAAATCGTCCGGTCAAAAAATCCTGCTGGATGGCGCGCACAATGTGGCGGGCGCACAAACACTCGTCGCCGCCCTCCAACAATATTTTCCCAACACCAAACCCGCACTCGTGCTCGGCATTTTGCAGGACAAGGATTGGCAGCGCATGTGCGAAGTGCTGTCGCCGCTGGCCGCGCGAATTCTGCTCGTGCCGGTGCAAAGCGAGCGCACCGCCGTGCCGCATGACCTGGCGGAGATTTGCCACCGCACGAATCCAGCCGTGCGCCTGACCGAACACGCTTCATTGGGCGATGCCTTGCGCGACTCAGCCAACGATTCGTTTGTGGCCGTCACCGGCTCGCTTTATCTCGTCGGCGAAGCCTTGGAGCTGCTTGACCCAACGAAGAAATATGATGACGAGCGCGGGTTAAACGAATGGGGCAAGCCGCATCAAACCCCGGAAAACTCAACCAAATTGGCGGCATTCGACCCGGCCTAAAGATAAGCAGGCGTGAACCGAATCAAGGCGGCGACTTATATCATCTGATGCCGCGTTGACGTGACTGGCGCAGGGTCACTAGACTGCTGCCTTAGCATGGTGCTCTCACAATGCAGCCATTTTTGGTGTAGAGAACTTTTGCTCCTGATGAAAATTACAGCCAACATTTTTGGTTCGTCGCTGGGCAAAAAATACGTGATGGCCGTCACAGGTGGTTTGCTTTTCTTGTTCGTCGTGGCGCACATGGTGGGCAACCTGCAAATTTTCCTCGGCCCGGAAGCCATTAATCGTTACGGCCATTTCCTGCAATCGAACGTGGAAATCATCTGGCCGGCGCGAATTGGATTGCTCGTGCTGGTGCTGTTGCACGTTTGGAGCGCGGCGGCGCTCACTCGGGAAAACCGCGCCGCGCGCCCGGTGCAATACGCGGATTGGAAGCCGAACTCCGCCAGCTATGCTTCGCGCACGATGCTGATGAGCGGCCTCATCATCGCCGCGTTTATCATCTATCACCTGTTGCATTACACGGCGCAGGTGAAAGCCATCAATCTCACCGGCCAGGATTTTCACACGCTGCATGACGAGCAGGGACGACACGACGTGTTCCGAATGATGGTGACCGGTTTTAGCAATCCGTTCGTCGCGGGCTTTTACATTCTTGCCATCGGGCTGCTGTGCCTGCACCTGAGCCACGGCGTGAGCGCAATGTTTCAATCGCTTGGCCTGAAAAACCACGCGTACGAACCATGCATCAGCAAAGCGGCGAAGATCATCGCTGTAGTGATTTTTCTCGGTTACGTTTCGATTCCCATCGCAGTGCTTTGCGGTTATGGAAAGGAGTGATGCTGCCAATGAACCTCGACGCTAAAATCCCCTCCGGCCCAATCGCACAAAAGTGGGACAAGCACCGCTTCGATATGAAGCTGGTCAACCCGGCCAACAAACGAAAGTTTGACGTCATCGTCGTCGGCAGCGGCCTGGCAGGCGGTTCAGCAGCAGCCACGCTCGCGGAATTGGGCTATAACGTGAAGTGCTTCTGTTATCAGGACAGCCCCCGGCGCGCCCATAGTATTGCGGCACAAGGCGGAATCAACGCAGCCAAGAACTACCAGAACGACAATGACAGTATTTACCGCCTCTTCTTAGACACAATCAAGGGAGGTGACTTTAGGGCCCGCGAGGCAAACGTGTATCGTCTCGCCACGGTCAGCAACAATATCATCGATCAGTGCGTAGCCCAGGGCGTTCCTTTTGCCCGTGACTATGGAGGATATCTCGATAACCGTTCCTTCGGCGGTGCACAGGTCTCCCGTACCTTCTATGCAAGAGGGCAGACGGGGCAGCAGTTGCTCCTCGGCGCTTATGCGGCGCTTATGCGCCAGGTAAAGCTCGGGACCGTTAAGATCTTCCCGCGCACCGAAATGCAGGACCTTATCGTTGTTGACGGCGAGGCAAAGGGCATCACGGTCCGCGATCTGATAACCGGAGAAATCCGCTGCCATGCAGGCGATGCCGTCCTTCTTTGCACCGGCGGTTATATAAGGGTATTCAATCTATCAACAATGGCCATGGGCGCCAGCGTCACGGCAGCATGGCGCGCTTACAAGAAGGGCGCCTTCTTCGCGAACCCCTGTTATACGCAGATCCACCCGACCTGCATCCCCGTTTCGGGGACGCACCAGTCGAAGCTGACTCTGATGTCTGAGGCGTTGCGCAATGACGGACGGATCTGGGTGCCCAAGAATAAAGGTGATAAACGACCCTTTAATGAGATACCCGAAAACGAGAGGGACTATTACCTTGAGCGCAAGTACCCGAGCTACGGCAACCTCGCACCCCGCGATATTTCCTCCCGCTCCGCCAAAGAGGCCTGCGATGACGGCCGCGGCGTCGGTGCTACGGGCTACGGTGTTTACCTTGATTTTGCCGATTCCATGAAACGTCTCGGAAAGAATGTGATCGTCGAGCGCTACGGCAATCTCTTTGATATGTACCTGAAGATAACCGGTGAAGACGGCTATAAAGTGCCGATGCGCATCTACCCGGCGGCCCATTATGCCATGGGCGGTCTGTGGGTGGATTACAACCTCATGAGCAACCTTCCCGGCCTCTTCGTCCTCGGCGAGGCGAATTTCTCCGACCATGGCGCAAACCGCCTCGGCGCAAGCGCCCTCATGCAGGGACTGGCGGACGGCTATTTTGTCATACCCTTCACCATATGCGGCTATCTTAATGCGACGAAGCCCGGCAAGGTGAAAGAGGACCATCCCGAATTCAAGAAATCCATGGAGGAAACGGCGGCGACCAACAAGAAGCTTCTCTCCATTAAAGGGAAGAAGACCGTGCATGAATTGCACCGCGAGCTCGGTGATGTCATGTGGGAACAGCTCGGCATGGCCCGGAGCGAGGCAAGCTGCAAGAAGGCTATCGAACTGATACCAAAGATACGGGAAGAGTTCTGGAATAACGTGCTCGTCCCCGGAAGCGGGAATGATTTGAACCAGCAGCTTGAAGATGCGAACCGCGTTGCCGACTCCCTCGAATTCGGAGAACTTCTTGGTTACGACGCCCTGAACCGCGACGAGTCGTGCGGCGCACACTTCCGCGTCGAGCACCAGACTGCGGAAGGCGAAGCAGTACGCAATGACAAGGATTACTGCTATGTTGCAGCATGGGAATTCAAAGGTGTTGGCCAGAAGCCCGAATTGCATAAAGAACCATTGACATTCGAAACGCTGAAGTTGGTGGAAAGGAGTTACAAATAATGAATCTAACACTTTTTGTATGGCGCCAGAAAGGCCCAAAAGACGCAGGAAGGATGGAACAACACCTTGCAAAGGACGTCAGCCCCGATATGTCATTCCTCGAGATGCTCGATGAAGTCAACGAACATCTGATCAAAACGGGCCAGGAGCCGATAGCCTTTGATCATGATTGCCGCGAAGCGATTTGCGGGGTATGTTCACAGGTCATCAACGGCGTCCCTCACGGACCCCAGGAGAAGACCACGGTCTGTCAGCTTCATATGAGACAGTTCAAGGACGGCGACACCATTTATATAGAACCGTGGAGGGCCAAGGCATTTCCTCTTGTAAAGGATCTGATCGTTGACCGCAGCGCCCTTGACCGCATTATGCAGGCAGGCGGCTATACATCCGCCCATACGGGGGGAGCTGCCGATGCAAGCGCGATACTCATACCCAAGGGCGATGCCGATGTGTCTATGGACGCAGCGGAATGCATCGGATGCGGCGCGTGCGTCGCAGCGTGTCCCAACGGATCGGCGATGCTGTTTACCGCCGCGAAGGTCACACAGCTTGCGATGCTTCCCCAGGGTCGGGCGGAGGCCGCGCGACGTGTATGCCTGATGACGGAACAGATGATGAAGGAAGGCTTCGGCAACTGCACGAACCATTATGAGTGCCAGGCCGCATGTCCGAAAGGAATCAAGGTTGCATTTATCGCCAAGCTGAACAGGGAGTTCATCAAGGCCCAAATGCCGTAATGAAGATAGTTGCCCGTCCCGCACGAGCGCGGGACGGGCAACAAATCATGATTCAGGTAGACCGTTCTCCCGATACTCCCTGCATAAAAAAGATCGCTTCTGTCACTTCTTATCGTACCTCCGCAATTCGTCACAATTTTATGCTTTCAAGACGAATTTTATTTCAGATTTAAATTTTTTTAGACAGCCTGTAAGTATCTGTGGTTGTGAATAAATGCACAACTTCATCTTGCTGCGGATCCCAAATTATCTTTATATCATAGCGACTATATACTTCATTACCGTTAGGCAAATGCATTAACAAAAACCATCCCTGCTTTTCTAACTTTTCTCTGTCTATTTTTTGTCCAACTTTTAAAAGTATATCTTTAACCATATCTCCCTCAAAAGGTTATAAGGTTGGATTTAATATCTTTTAGAATACATAGTATTGGGAAATGATTCCACATCATTTTGTGTTATTTGTCTAAATAACCGATTTTTTTGAGTTCAGGGGATATCTTATACCAACTCATCTTCAACAATAAATGATGTCGGACGGTCCCGCCTGTCTTTAATATTAATGAATGAAATTAAATTGTAGTATATTCTATCTGTACCGTACCGAAGTTAAAAGGGTTCTTTATCGAGCGGCTGCACCGGTTCGGTGAAGTAGTGATGGAATGACACAGGCAGGAGGCGGTAGTCTGCCGCGAGCGGCTCAGGCGGGAATGGCAGGGAGTTTTTTGTATTCCAGAAGAGTATGGGTTCGTCGCTGCCGCTGCGTGCATTTGCAATGAAAGCAGCGCATGCCTTCCCCGTATAGGTGCCGTCGAGGCTGATTCCGTCGCTTTCCCGGAGAAGCGACGCGGCAGCCATGGCCTCTTCTGTATACAGGCCATATTTTTCGCCGAAGTATTCATGGTAAATTGTGAGGTCCTCCGGCTCTATTGTGTATAATGGGAAGGATGTGTCCAGTTTCTGGAGCAGTTCGTTGGTTTGACGAAACAGAATGCGGCACTTATCCATATCCGCCACATAGTCAGGTACTACGCGCACGGCATGTACATGCGTCCTGATCCCTGCGGCCTTTAATCCAAGCAGCAGTCCGGCGGTCGTTCCCATGGTACCCAGGGCAAGGTATATCCGGGAAGGGAGGGGAAGTATACCTGTGTCGATCTGTTCAGCCAGTTCAAAGCCGGCATTGACATAGCCAATCGTTCCTATCGGTGAAGAACCGCCGAGCGGTATGATAGAGGGCGCTTTACCGTCAGCCCCCTCGTAGCGCCGTACTGTCTCCTCAAGTGCTTGCAGATGCTCCTGGTAGGTATCATGGTGAATGATCTCGGCGCCATTGTAAAGATTCATAAGCAGATTGTCCCGAATTGATTGGGCATTAGGCTGATTATAAAGCAGGAGCACGGCCTTCAACCCTACTTGCTTCCCATAGAGCGCTGTAGCAAGGGCATGATTCGACCCGGCTCCGCCCGATGTAATAACCCTTTCCGCACCAAGCTTCAGCGCATCCGCCAGCAGAAACTCCAACTTTCTTACCTTATTGCCGCCATAGGTGAGGCTGCTCAGGTCATCACGCTTGATGTACAGGTTATCTCTGCCTAAACGGCGGCAGAGACCCGAAAGCTTCTCCACCGGAGTCGGGAATTTACCGAACGCAATCCGGGGTAGTCGAAAAGTAAGGAGTGGATATCGTTTAAACAGGGAGATCATAATTCCCCTTCCATAATCTCAGTAATAGCTTTTATCGCTTCCGCTGCACCTAACGGTAAGGATATATGCCTTTCATCGGGAACCGAGTAATCACGGGGATTTATTCGTATCAACGTCGCGTTATGATTTGTCGCCACCTGTGCTGATAAATTGCGAACCGTTGCAACGGCGTTCCCTGCGCCGATCTCAACAATCGCAACAGGTAACCTTTGGACAGAAACTTCCTGGAGCCATCTGCGGAGTCTGTCCCTCTGAATATCTGTTCGCTGTGCATTCCACGACCAGTCACCGAACATCAGGATATTGGGCCGGGCGATCCCGCCGCAGTTTCTACAGAGGGGAAGAGGTTCCATGGCCTCAAAAACTTCTTCGTCAATGGTAACCGTAATTTCACTCCCCTCCCATATGTCATCGCTGCATGGCTGAACGCACTGAAAATGATGAATGGAGCCGTGACACTCTTCGATCCGGCTATCGTCGTATCCGGCCTTCTGAAACTGTCCGTCCACGTTGGATGTAAAGACAAAATATCCCCCCGGTTTCTGTCGCGCAATGTCGAGCAATTGTGCATAACCGGTGTGAGGTACGGTACTCCGGTAAAGGTTGAGACGGTGTCCGTAAAATGCCCATGCCAGTTTGGGGTTGCGGCAAAACCATTCAGGATTTGCCATCTCCACAAAGGATTTACCTAACTTCGCTAGAGGAGGATAAGCCCTCCAGAATCCTTCATTGCCTCTGAAGTCCGGCAGTCCTGAATCAATACCAATCCCCGCTCCGGCAGAAATCAGAAGCGCATGGGCATTGTTCAGTATATTTGCAGCATTTTTTAAATTTTTTTTCAGCATCATCTTTCTTATGAAAACAGGTGAGACGCCTGTCCTCCTATTGGATTTTCATAGCGTGAGAGCTTTGAAAAACTTCCACTTTGTCATTTCGACTGCAAGGAGAAATCTTATAAGCAATTGATAAATAATAAGATTGCCTCGTCGCGTCGCTCCTCGCAATGACATCAGGCGTATATTTTCAAAGGTTTTCCAATCATACAGACGGAGAGTCTGTCACTATGGTGGGTGTTCTTAACGTATACAAACGCTCAGAACTTCTATAAAATCTGTCTCTCCCCTCAGTACTTTCAGGATACCGCCCTGCAGCAGGGTATGCATCCCCTCGGCCATGGCGCTTTTCCTTATGGCTGCGATAGATTTCCGGGTGATGATCATCTGCTTGATTGAGTCCGTAGCTGTAAGCAGCTCAAAAATACCGGTCCTTCCCCGGTAGCCGGTACCGTTGCATTCCGGACAACCCATAGCCCGGTACAGCGTAAAATCATTATTATAGGTGACGTTAATGCCGGAGAAAGGTTTTTCACCATAGTGGCGCACCAACTCATCAAACTCCTCTTTTTCCGGACGGTAAGCTTCCTTGCAGTATGTGCACAGACATCGCACCAGCCGCTGTGCCAGGACACACAGGAGCGAATCGGCAAAGGCGAACGGGTCTATCCCTATATCCAGAAGCCGGACGATCGTCTCCGGAGCGTTATTGGTATGAAGCGTGCTCAACACGAGATGGCCTGTTGTGGAGGCCTCTATACCCATCTTCGCAGTTTCATAGTCCCGCATCTCTCCTACCATAATCACATCCGGGTCGGCCCGCAGGAAGGCCCGCATGGCGCTGCTGAAATCCAGGCCGATTTTATGGTGTACCTGAACCTGGCGTATACCCTGCTGTGTAATTTCTACGGGGTCTTCCGCTGTCCATATCTTCGTATTGGGTCTGTTGATCAGGTGAAGGGCCGCATGGGCGGTGGTGGTCTTGCCGGAGCCCGTTGGACCCACTATCAGGATCAAACCATAGGGCTTTTTTAAGAGGGCTTTGAATCGGTCATGGGTATCCTTTTCCATCTGGAGTTCATCCAGGATCATGATTTTCCCGCGTGTCAGGATCCGAAGAACCACATCTTCCACATACCCATGAGTAGGAAGTGTGGCAACGCGAAGTTCCATCTCCTCCACACCAGGCCGGCTGTACTTGATCTTCCCGTCCTGGGGAAGCCTTCGTTCGGTAATATCCAGGTTCGACATTATTTTGATCCGGGATACAATGGGTGACCGGTAGTCGTAGGGGAGCGTTTTGTAGGGTATACATTCACCATCTATACGGAACCGCACATTGACCACGCGGTCTTTAATATCCGGCTCGATATGGATGTCCGATGCTCGCCGGACATAGGCCTCTTGGATCAGATCATTGACGAGATTGACGATGTTGCTGTCCGACTCGTCGACGGCAAGTTGTTCCTCTTTCGAACCATCGCCATCCCCGGTGGTATCAGTAGTCCTATTGGAAGAAGGGGACTCCCCGGTGTCGTCGATACCATAGAAGTGATCGATGAACCTCAGAATATCTGCCTTTGAGGCCAAACAGTAATCTATTGCCTTTGTTTTTAAAAGGTTTTCGATCATATCCCGTTTCAAAATATTCCCGGGATCATCTACGATTACGGTAATCCTTCCTTCACGATTTTCCAGTGGTACCCAGAGCTCACGACGGAGATATTGGTATTTCAGTGTGTTGAGCAGATTTATTGGAACTGCATAACTTCCGTCGAAGGTAATTGTGCGATAGCTTTCCGGTGAAGATGGTTTTTTGATGACACCTTGCCGGCCCGTGCCAGGAGGCTTCCCTCGTTCCGTTGGTGCTCGACTGTTCATCTGATTAACCTCACTGCAAAGTTTACTTCATGAGGACTGTTTGGTCTGTTTTCAAAAGTCAAAATGGTGATTGAATAAATGTATACAGATAATTACTAAAATGACAAGTCAATTGTGGTTGGACAAAAACGACCTTGACTGAATACCACTGTCATGCTATTAGCGCGAACATTATTTAAGATTACTCTGGGCTCAAGATTTCTGTTTGTCTTTATTATTGATTCCCGACCTCTATAACGAAGTTTAAATCAAGCCGTACATATCATAGATACCAATGCAAGGTTCAGTGACTGATATTCAGAGGATAACCGAACCGGAAGTAAGAGATGGAAAGGTGACAGCCAAATCCGGGACTTCTGCCAAAGGAAAATCGCAAAACCGCAAAAAACATTATGATCCTGTTATCATCAGCGCTTGGTGCAAGTCGTGCGGCATCTGCAGTGAGTTCTGTCCAAAAACCGTTATCGGCTGCAACGATATGGGTGCGCCTGTGGTTGAACGTCCCGATGATTGCACCGGATGCCGCTTTTGCGAATTCCACTGCCCGGATTTTGCAATTGCGATAAGGGAGCGTAAATCCGGCGCCGGGAGTACCAAGCCATGAGCCGAGTGGCGTCTAAAAAGAAAATACGGCTTTTACAGGGTAATGAAGCTATCGTTGAGGGAGCCCTGGCGGCGGGGTGTCGATTCTTTGCCGGTTACCCCATTACCCCTGCTTCAGAAATCAGTGAACGAATGTCCGTCCGTTTGCCGCAGATGGATGGCACGTTTATTCAAATGGAAGACGAGATTGCCAGTATGGGCGCCGTTGTCGGCGCATCATTGGCCGGAGTCAAGAGTATGACGGCAACGAGCGGTCCCGGTTTTTCGCTGATGCAGGAAAACATCGGATTTGCATGTATGGCCGAAGTTCCCTGCGTTGTAGTTAATGTTATGCGCGGCGGTCCCAGTACAGGACTACCCACGCACCCCGCTCAGGGAGATGTAATGCAGGCTCGCTGGGGGACTCACGGTGATCACCCCATCATTGTTCTGGCTGTTTCAACAGTGCGTGATTCCTTTGAAATTACTGTCCATGCATTTAATTTGTCGGAGAAATACCGTGTTCCCGTTATCATCCTTTCAGATGAAGTAGTTGCTCATACCCGGGAAACCGTCACGTTGCCTTCTCCTGATGAAATTGAAATCATTGACCGAATCAAACCTGCGATGCCTTCGGAATGGTATATCCCCTACGAGGATAACAGTACGGGTGTGCCGCCCATGGCTGTTTATGGAGAGGGTTATCATTACCATGTTACAGGTCTTGCACATGACGTTCGTGGCTTCCCCACTCAGAGGTCCGATGAGATAGATGCATTGACAAGGCGTTTATTTCGTAAGATTACCCAGGGATTTCATGAGATTCAGCAGGTCACCCTCTTTATGATGGATGATGCAGAATTGGCCGTAATTGCTTATGGTTCCGTGGCTCGCTCTTCCCGCCAGGCAGTCATGGAGGCTCGCCAACTGGGCATCCGTGCGGGACTTTTACAGCTTGTTACCCTGTTTCCATTTCCTCGACATTACATTGAGAACGTTCTCCGGCAGTGTCGTGCGGTACTGGTCCCTGAAATGAACATGGGACAGATCAGCAGGGAAGTAAAACGGGTTAATCAAACAGATGCAAGGGTGGACACATATAACCGTATCGATGGCCAATTGATTACCCCTGAAGAAATTTATGGCCAGCTAATAAAAATGTAACGAGAGACAAATGCCGGAAGAAATAACCAGATTAACGCACAAATATCTTCGCCATGACAAGAAATTTCCCCACATATGGTGTCCCGGGTGTGGAAATGGCATCGTACTGGGTGCGCTGATTCGGGCCATCGATCGATCCGGTTTGAAGAAGGATGAAATTGTGCTGGTATCGGGTATTGGATGTTCAGGTCGCATGACCGTATATGCTGATTTTAATACCCTTCATACTACCCATGGGCGCGCTCTGACGTTTGCTACCGGTATAAAATTGGCCAATAATGCACTGAAAGTTATTGTCATCATGGGGGATGGTGATGCGACGGCAATCGGAGGTAATCACTTTATCCACGCCGCACGACGAAATATGGATTTGACGGCAATTATTATAAACAACCATACCTACGGTATGACGGGGGGTCAGCAATCCCCCACAACCCCGCATGGGAGTTTTACAACCACCACACCTTACGGACACATAGAAAATACTTTTTCGATTTCGGAATTAGCGACGACTGCCGGAGCATCGTTCGTCGGTCTCGGAACAACATTTCATGCGCAGCTTCTGGATAAACTGATCGAGAAAGCCATCCTCCGAAAAGGGTTCAGTGTTATAGAGGTTCTCTCAAATTGTCATGTCCAGTTTGGGAG
>Ga0207931_1000796_pt1 | contig 11237 bp, 10 predicted proteins | sample NGESurdeep092012_2_FD_184478 | JGI IMG/M metagenome (GOLD analysis project Ga0207931, IMG submission 184478) | Arctic peat soil microbial communities from Barrow, Alaska - NGEE Surface sample 415-1 deep-092012 (SPAdes) | ecosystem: Environmental > Terrestrial > Soil > Wetlands > Peat ...
AAGGCAAATATCTTTGCTATAAACTCTTTGGTTTTTTTCATAAGCAATTTTATAGGTATACGGCAATATTTCCTAACAGCGGCATTCGTTGCGGCTATATATAAATTATGAGAATAAGTCAAATTCATATTATTTATAATGCTGATGTTAATATTCGTTGCTGTTATAGGAAGGGTGGTCAGGAATCCATAATCCGTATGGGAGGATTTCTTACTTGATTGGCTGAAACTGCTGGACGGTTTCTATAAAGTGTTTGTGGTACTTCATCAAAGAGAATTGTTTCTTATAGATCAGATAAAAATATCTCTCCATGGCACAGTCGTTGATGTTGACTATGGTGAGTATTCCCTGCTTTAGCTCCCGCTCTATGGCAAACACAGACAAAATGGACACACCCAGGCCAGCCAGAATTGCTTCTTTAACTGCTTCGGAACTTCCCATTTCACACACAACATTAAAGCGGGAGAAATTGATATCAAAATGCCTTTGAAGGCATTCTTCGACAATGTCACGGGTTGCTGATCCCCTCTCCCGGACAATAAAAGGAGCCCTGGCCAGTTCTTCAACTGTGACGGATCCGCGTTTTGCGAGGGGATGATCGACGGGAACCGCAAGCACCAGTCGATCCTGCCAAAGACGATTCACGACAAGCTTTCTGTTTGCCGGTTCTTTCCCGATAAATCCCAATTCCGCCTGGTCGTTCAGCACGATCTGGAGCGTTTCTTCAGAGTCGTGCGTCTGAATATGAACCTGCATGTCGGGATAGGTTTTTTTCAAGAGGCTAAGCAGCCGGGGTAAAATATAGGTGGCCGGTATGGTACTGGCGGAAATATAGATATGCCCAGATTCCTGCTCTTTAATCCGCTCGATCCTGTCTTTCGCGTCTTCCCGCAAGCGTAGAATCCGCTTCGCGTAATCACAGAGAATCTGGCCTTCCGGTGTAAGGGATATACCTGCGCTTCCCCGATTGACCAGCCGTGTTCCAGCTGCTCCCTCAAGGTTCTGTATCTGCTTGGTCAACGAAGGCTGTGAGAGGAAAAACCTGCCCGCGGCTTTCGTAAAACTGCCGGTCTCCACCAAGGCAATGAGAATTTCCATTTGCTGAATGGTAATGTCTTTAAATGTATCGGAGTTCATGGTTGCTCAATATCATAATCGCTCATTGCAATCAAATCCGGATTTTCGGATATTTTCAGACGTTTATTTCCGGTTATAACACAAACCATTGACGTGTTTAACCAATTGCTGTAGGATGCACGGCCATGGAAGAAGAAAGAATTCGCCTCACTGAAACAGTTCACGGGGCCGGTTGAGCCTGCAAGATCGGTCCGGGCGACCTGAGTGAAGCATTGCGAGATTTGCCGTTGATTTCAGATCCGAATTTGATCGTTGGGATGGAGCATTCGGAAGACGCGGGGGTTTATAAACTCTGTGACGATCTGGCAATTATCCAGACGGTGGATTTCTTTACTCCCATCGTGGATGATCCCTATACATTCGGTCAGATTGCTGTAACCAATGCCCTTGGCGATGTCTATGCCATGGGCGGGAGGCCGCTTACGGCAATGAATATTGTCTGCTTCCCGGTAAAAAAGATGGATATTTCCATCCTTCGCCGAATTCTTCAGGGCGGACTTGATAAAATGAGGGAAGCCGGAGTGCTCCTCGTAGGAGGGCATAGTGTTGAAGATGATGAATTGAAGTACGGGCTTTCAGTGACCGGTGTGATACACCCCGATAAAGTCCTGCTCAATAGAGGCGCAAGGGCGGGTGACAAACTGATTCTCACCAAGCCGTTAGGTACCGGTATTGTCAGTACAGCGCTGAAGGGCGGGTTGGCCAACGAGGCACTCGTAGCGAAGTCAACAAAGTATATGACCGCCCTGAACAAGAGTGCGGCAGAGCTCATGCAGGAAATGCCTGATATTCATGCCTGTACCGACATCACCGGATTCGGATTCCTGGGTCATGCCTGTGAAATGATAGAAGATTCTGACGTGGGCATGATGATTCGCGCATCTTCCGTTCCTTTTTTTCCCGAAATTCAAGAGTTTGTCGAAATGGGAATCGTGCCGGGGGGGCTATACCGGAACCGGCAGTATCGCGCAAAGTTGATAGAGGTTGATCCGGCTTGTCCCGGGTGGATGGTGGATATCCTTTTTGATCCGCAAACTGCCGGAGGGCTGCTTATTGCCTTGCCCGAAAGCCAGGCGGAGGACTTAATCAGGAAGATGCATTCACATGGCATCGGTGAGGCGGCTATTGTTGGTGAAATTATTACGGAGCCGAAAGGGAAGGTTCGTGTCATATGAAGCGTATTGAATCGTTTCTCATTAAAGAGGAGACTTTGCACAACGTTATCAAGCTGAAATCCATGGTCCAGAAAGATGATGCCCTTGCCATTCTCATGTACGGCAGTCCCGACCCTGATGCTGTAGCGTCAGCCATGGCCCTTCAGGAACTCCTGAGACAGATAGCCGGGCTTTCGAAATGTACCTTCATCGCAACTGAGCCCGTTGCTCGACAGCAGAATGTTGAATTCATCCGGGCAATGAAGGTTGACATTCATCTGTTAAGAGGTATTGACCTTAGGGCATACCGTTTGAGAGCCCTTGTTGATGCTCAGCCGACTTTTTTTGGAGCAGCTCTCGAAGGTGCTCCCCCGCAAATCGTTTTTGATCATCACCCGTGCACAACTGTATGGCATGCCGAACTGGCGGATATCCGGGATAACTACGGCGCCTTATCTACAATGATGACGGAATATCTCCTTGGTGCGAAAGTAAGAATTCCTAAAAAAATTCATACAGCGCTGCTTTACGGAATTAAGTCCGATACAAACAATTTAGAGCGGGATGTTGTTCTCGAAGATATCAGTGCGTATTACCTGAATTTTACCCGCGCCAACCGGCAAATGATCCGGCGCATTGAGATGAACCAGATACCCGAACGCTTTTTGAAGTACTTTAATCATGCGTACTACACAAGGAGGCGCTATCGCGACAGGATCATCAGCTTTTTAGGCAGAGTTGAGAGTGTCGATGCCTGTGTACAGGTAGCAGATTTTTTTCTCAGGCTTATCGACATTTATTACGTCATTGTTGCCGGAATCGTTAAAGAGAGACTTATCATCATCTTCAGAGGTGATGGATACCGCCAGGATTGCGGGTCAATTGCTAAGAAGGCGTTTGCAACCTATGGAAATGCCGGTGGTCATAGGAGTGCAGCCCGGGTGGAAATTCCCATCGAAACGATCAAAGAGGTTTTGCACAATGATATTTCCCAGGAAGCGATTGACCACTTCCTCATGCAGCGCCTTCGCGGGAAACGCAAATTAAAAAACAGTATTAAGTGATGCGGGGGGAAACCAACTCCTCATGACATTTCCTGGGAGGCAGGTTTTATACCTTTTCATGACATAAAAATGGTGACATCCTTCTAATGGAAGCCACCATTTTTAAGAAAGCTTTTTAATTCTTTAATCTTCCGTACTTGCTTTCGGAGCTGATTCCGTCTTTACGGATTCGGTTGTCTCGGTTTTTCCTGCATCATTTTTTTTCGCTTCACTTACTGGCGCCTTCTTGCCACCATAGTCGGTGACGTACCATCCTGTGCCCTTCAAATGGAAAGATGAAACAGAAATAAGCTTATGAACGTGGCCTTTACAGAATTTACAGGTCTTTATGGCTGGATCAGAAATTTTCTGAAATAATTCATATTCTTTTCCACACTTCCTGCATTTATATTCATAAATCGGCATAGAAACCCTCCACCAATAAATATTTTTTCAATTAAAAAGATCTCCTATTTTATATCGGTTGCTGAAGCAATCGAGAATCAGTTTGAGATCAGGAGAAATGGAAGACTGAAGCATATCTCTCGTGAGGGTATGCACTTTATCTTCTTCCCGTTCTTTTTCTTCCCGCGAGGCGTCGAAATCAACTTCTCTGGCTTCGAACCGTATGATGTGGACAAGCTCGTGGGCAGCAATATATAACAGCAAAGGGTTCAGTCTAATGAAAGAATGTCCCCTCTCAACGGCATCTAAAATCCGGTTATCCTGAAGACAGATCCTGTAAAAGTGAAAATCACCCGATTGATTGGTGCTTTCTTCTTTTTTATAGTGGTACTTGCATAAGTGGGCGAATGCCCCATTTTTCACTTCGTGTTCTTCAAGATAAGCGAGGGTCTTCACATCATAGCGGTAATTCTTCATATCGTCACGACTCAGACGGAAATACTGTCCCGCCAGATTCTCTGCGTGCTGAAACATATTATTTGCAAGAGACATCTGTAGTGGGTTAAAATGCATCGTGACACCATTTACTTAAGTAGAGTGACCCTCAAAAGTTGGTCTTAATATTAATATAGTCATTTTTCCGGCACTGTCAATATTTTTTATGAGACGGTTTACTTGGGAATTGGTGTCGATGTGAGGAGATATTTAAGGTCCTCATCCTCAAATCGAATTGCCAGACCCGCGAAAGGTGATTGGTTGCCCTGGTTGCTGATAAAATCGTCCCAGCCGGTAGTAAGATAGAGATGCTTGAACAGCCTGTATTTTGCTGCGGCTTTCAGGTGGGTTCGTCGATCAGATGAAAAATCAAAGGAAGCCTCACCATCCAGGCGAGAGCGGAAAGGAGCAGCATGGTGATTTTCCCCATTTCCTCGACGTTTTTCAGTATGGATTTACCCAGATGATCGAGGATGGAACAGGCTCTGTTCATTTTATAGCGGTCCTCTTTTTTTCGCGTGCGCCTTCAGGGCTGAATCGACGATCCGGTCTATCAACTCTGTCTGGGTAATTCCGGAGGCTGCTGCCTGGTGGAAAAGAACGGTGGAGGGGGTCATCCCGGGGAGGGTATTCGGTTCGAGCACAGCAACCCGTCCGTCTTTTCTGACAAACATGTCGATCCTTGCATACCCTTTCAGATCGAGGGCATTGAAAGTCTGAACGGCAACATCCTGTATTTTTTTCAATATATCATCAGGCACTCTGGCGGGGGTTTTGTTTTCACCCTGACCGTAGAGAAACTTGTCTTCAAGGGAAAGGACATCATCAGTAGGAATGGTTTCAGAGGGGGTCAGGGCGAGGGGAAGATCGTTTTCAATAATCCCGCAGGTAACCTCAATCCCGTCAATGAATTCCTCAACTAACGCCGTGTTATCCCAGCGTAATGCGTCTTCGATGGCGTCCGGTATGCCGTCCGGTGATACTACCTTTTTAACGGCGGTGCTGCAACCTTCCCTCGTTGGCTTTACGACACAGGGGAATCCGATTTCTTTTTCAATGGTATCAATAATTTCCTTTCTGTTTTCAGGTATCCATTGCCGCCTGAAGACCGGCAACGTCCGGGGCACATCGATGCCGCTTACGGCAAGGATCTTTCGGCATGTAAATTTATCCATTCCTAAGGCAGAGCCAAGGACACCCGACCCTGTGTAGGGGATCTTCAGAAACTCCAGCAGACCCTGCAAGCATCCATCCTCACCGTACTTGCCGTGAAGACCAATAGTGATAAAATCCACCCGTGACCTTAACGCTTCGTATGGGATATGTTTTGCTTCTTCCGACAGATCTTCCTCAATGTCCTTGGTGCAGTTACGCATCAGCAGTTTAATCGGTATCTCCCAGAGAGCACCTTTGCTGTCCATGAATATTGGAATGGGGTCGTATTTCGTCCGTCCGATCTTATTGAAGATATTTCTGCCGCTCTCAAGAGAGACCTCCTTTTCCGAGGATACCCCTCCCATGATAATCCCGACCCTGAGCTTCTGTGTACTTCTTTCTTCCACGGGTTATGTACTCCTCATGCGTAATAATTAGAAACTGACAGTCAAAGCTGCGTAGGGACCGGAAAACTTCAAGTCGCTATAAACGTCACTGATACCATCTACCTTGAGTCTCATAACTCGATACCCGGCATGGATATCGAGGAAAGGAAACGGTGTTACCGAGATGTCGGCAAGCGCGTCATAGAATACATTGCCTGAATACCCCATACCTGTGGCTTTAACTCTGGCCTCCAGGATATTTTTGATAAGACCGATATGAGCTCCGATACCAAGCATCGGAACTGGAGCGGCAAACGTTTCATTTACATTAAATTGAGATCCGGGCGTGGAAGATTTCATGCCCGCTTCTCCGTCAATATATTTAATTTTGCCAATAATGCCGATGGAGAAACCGGCCAATATATTTTCCAGATTGATCAAATCATACTGATATTCAAGATCAAGCATCTTTGTTTTGAGGTCCGATTCGACCAATGCATTTGCAGCATAGGTTTTACCTGCGAAAGTGACTGAATTTGTGACATACTTGGACCCCGAATAATGAAACTGGGTGTACATGACACTCACGTGGTGTTTCCCGATACCCGCGAAGGCTTCAATAGCTGGGAAACTTTCATTGCCAATGCCTAAATCATCTTTCAGATTTACCTGTGTGCCGGTAATCCCATCCCTATCCACTCTTAGGTCTGCCGTGAGGCTGGGAAACCAGTAATAACCTCTCGCCCCAATTTCAAAGGCGTTTGCTGGCGTCACGAGGCCCATCATTAAAAAAAATCCGGCCAACACACAAAAAACTGACAAAACGCATTTCTTCATAGCAATCTCTTTATCCTTTTTTTAGTAGTCTTGGTTAGAACACCTTTTTTTTCAAAACATATATGATTATATTACACTACAGTGGTCCCTGTTTTTCCTGGTGGATTTTGATAGCGTTCTGTATCAGCTTGGATATAATCATTGTAGGAAGCATTCCGGCACAGGCCGCCTGTTCAAAGAAGAAGGAAGAAGGGGCCATGCCAGATGATGAATTAGGATCAGTGATGAGGATCCGGCCGTCTTTTGTAAGAAACCCGTCGATCCTGCCATAGGATCTGAATCCCAAGGCATTATAGGCTTTAAGAACTTCTCTTTTGATCTTTTCCACCACATCAGGGGAAATATTCTTCGGCGGGGTAAATTTCCTGCATCTCCCCGGCATGTATTTATCATCATAGGTATAATATTCGCTTTGTGGGTAAATCTCAGTGAGATCAAGAGTTTTGGCTTCTCCTTCCTCCTCTAAAACGATGCATGAGAATTCTATCCCGTCAAGATACTCCTCGACTAGGACAGCAGTATCCCATTTCAGTGCCTCTTCGATCCCCCGTTCGAGGGAATCTTCGTCTTTGATAGCGGTAACGCCAATACTTGATCCTTCTCTCGTAGGCTTTGTAAAGAACGGGAGTTTAAAATGCTCAAAGAGTATTTTCTTGACTTCAGCTCTTCCTTCTCGCCAATCCCGTTCAAGGACAATAACACTGTCGGGAACATCAAGCCCTGCATCTTTCAGTATTTTCTGCTGCATGTGTTTGTCCATACCGAGTGCTGATGCCAGTATACCCGGGCCTGTATAGGGTATTCCCAGGAGTTCCAGAAGTCCCTGGATGCATCCATCATCCCCATATTTTCCATGAAGAGAAATGAAGGCAAAATCAATTTCCTTCCTTATGTCTTCATATAATATCCTTCGTGCCTCTTTTTCAAGACGCTCCGATATATCGACGGTGGTGTTTTGAGAAATGAGTTGCCACGTGATGATCCACAGACGTCCCTGATCATCCATGAATATCGGTACTCCTTGGTAAAATTCAGTATCAAGATTATCATAAACGTTCCTGCCGCTGTTTAGTGAAACCTCTTTTTCTGAAGACATGCCGCCGAATATGATGCCAATTCTTAACTTTTTCATATAATCAAAAACCCCAGAAAAACGTAACACCGCTGTTAGGGAATATCCATTCATGGTCACTGATGCGGAGCCTGATCGATTTCCCTTGTTTCCTGATGACCTCCGGATATGGCTGTTTCCCGGCGAAGAAACTGACCTCTCTCACATATTTAAAGTTTACTCCCTCATAGTTGAACGATATGTCTAAACCTCTGGTAGGGTAGACAAGATAGACCGAGAAGGTATTGTTATTTTTAGCTTTCTTCGTGACGATCTCGATTTCTACCTTGGCCTGCTTGTTCAATTTCTTCTTAAATTTATCATGGCCGCACCAGACTTCATAACCTCTTTCCGTCCTATCTGTCCTGATAATCGGGATATCTTCATTGTCAAAGCGTACCCTGTCGACTCTGAAATCCCTCTCAATGACCAGATCGTCCCCTCGATTTAAAAGCCACCGGTATTCGCATTGCTTATCATCGAAAAATGCGGCCAACTGTTCATCATTAAGGGCGCAACCTATCATGAAGATGGGATTTTTTATGGTCTTGATGTATTCGACATGGGTGGTGACCTTAAAATAATCCTTTGCTGAGTGGTCTCTAAGGATATCATCCTTGGAAAACTCTGCTATATTAATAGTATATTTGAAATTGCTCCTAAGCTCCAACTGTCGGTCTTCTTTACCAAAGAGCGTTTCAAACATCTCGTAATATATGGCATTCCCCAGTTCTTCGTTCCGCGCCCTTGTCTGAAAGCAGTGACGAACGATAGTGTCGATCCGTGCGATTGATTTTTCTTCATCAGGAATGAATATCCTCCTCAATCGGGGCTCCACCGTATTTGTTTTTCCTTTATGCAAAAAGACCCGCGGCGCCCTTTTGCCCAAGGCACAGAGAATTTCATAGCTGATCGTTTTTACCTTATCGGCAATCTCATCAGCCGAGATGTATTCATTACCCTGGCTTCCCATCAGGACAACCTCATTGCCGATCTGACAATCATCAATATGGCTGACGTCGATGGTGCACATATCCATGGAGACACGGCCGACGATCGGCGCCCGCTTCCCCCTGATCAGGGCCTCGCCCTGATTGGAAAGAATGCGTCCGTATCCGTCACCGTATCCAACCGGTATCGTTGCTATCTTCGTCGGCTTATCCGTTATATAAGACCGGCCGTACCCGATGCTGTATCCACAGGGAAACTCCTTAATGAGGATCACTCTCGTTTTGAAACTCATGACGGGTGCAAGTTCTGCTTTTGCCTTTGTTTCAGGTCCGGGATAAATGCCATAAGACATGAGACCGGGTCGCACCATATCTAGGTGAAACAGGGGATAATTGAGGACGGCTCCGCTGTTTGCCATGTGTTTGACGGGAATCACGATGTGGTGTTTTTCAAGTTCATCCAGAAGCGCCTTGAAAAGCTTCCACTGCATATCATTATAGTCATTTATGGTTTCACTGGATGAAAGGTGAGTAAATATGCCTTCAATGATGATACTGGAAAACCCAAGGATTTCTTGTATCATAGTGAAAGCCTCGTGGTGGATCGTTCCGCCTCTTCCCATCCCCGTATCCACTTCGATGTGGATTGGCGTCCGTATGTCTGACTTTTTACTTTTTCTTTGAAGTTCCCGGGCAAAGTTGCGATCCGAAACAGATGGTATTAAATTGTATTTAATGATTTCATCAATTTCGGAACCCGTGGAGGGGCTGAGGATAATAATAGGCGCCGTTATCCCACTAACCCGGAGCTGTACCCCTTCGTCTGCATTGGCAACGCCAAGACGAGCGGCGCCATTTTTCAGGGCGACGTTAGAAATTTCAATCGCTCCGTGGCCATAGGCATCTGCCTTGACTACCTGAAGAATTTTTACTTCAGGGCCGACCAATCGTTTCATCACATTCCAGTTTTTCGTGAAATTGTCGAGGTCGACCTCTACCCAGCTTCTATATTTCTGATCTTCTTTTATTGACATCTAACTAAATTATTTTCTTGTCATTGTGAATACACCGTCCCATGGACCTTCAGGCGGGTTCTTTTTGAGTCCCTCACACCTTTCAATGTAGAGGTGCGAAGGTGCATCAGCAGGTCTTACCTCCAGAACTTTATGGAAGCATTCGATTGCCTCATCCCACAGCCCCTGCTTGTATTTTGACAGTCCTTCCTCGAAGAGACTAACGGCATTTCCCCACTTTTCGGCATCTTTCTTTTCACCGAGCAGTTCATAGATCCTGACAGGCTGTTTTTTGCCTTTAACTTTGACGGCGTCCAGTTCACGGCAGAAAAGGACATCCTTAACAACATCATGTGTGTATTCGCTGATGATGATATTCGATCCGTATTCTTTATTGATTCCTTCCAGTCTGGAACCTAAATTCACACTATCACCCATGACGGTATAATCAAACCGCATATCCGAACCCATATTCCCGACGACCATGTCGCCGCTGTTGATTCCTATGCCGATATTGAGAATGGGTCTGTCCTCACCGGCCCATTTTTTCTGCAGTATTTTCAGCTCGTCCATCATGTCTAAGGCGGTTCTGCAAGCCCTGAGTGCGTGATCCGGCTGATCCAGGGGGGCGCCGAAGACGGCCATAATGGCGTCTCCCATGTATTTATCAAGGAGTCCATCATATTTAAATACCAAATTAGTCATTACCGTCAGATACTCGTTAAGTAAACGGACAAGCTCTTCCGGTGTCAACTTTTCCGATATCGTTGTAAATCCCCGGATATCGGAAAAAAGTACTGTCAGGTCTTTTTTGTCTCCACCGAGTTTGAGTTTTGAAGGATCTTTCAACATTTCGTTAATGACGGAAGCGGTAAGATAATACTGGAAGGCGCCCCGTATTTTTTTCTTTTCCCTCTCTTCGGTAATATACCGATATACGGTTATGCCCAGATAGATCGTTATCATCGTCAGAACCGGGTAGATAAGATTCAGCCAGACATTGAAATGGGAAAATATAATTGTATTTATGACCACAAAGGACGCGACGATTAAAAGACTTAAAACTATCCCCTGAATAGCTTTAACCCTCGGAATGGCGAAGCCCATGATGAGACCGAAGAAAACGATTGAACAGACATCCAGTAACTTTGTGAAATCGGACTGCTGGAGAAAGTTTTGATGGAGGATGCTGTCGATTACATTGGCATGCATTTCCACACCGGGATACACGTTACTGTATGGCGTTACCCGTAAATCATAAATTCCTGTGGCAGTTGCACCGACAATCACAATTTTATCCTTGAAAGTATCCGGAGACAGACGGCCTTTGATAATATCGGAAATTGAGTAGTGGGGGAAGGTCTTCGCCGGTCCCAGGTAGTTAATCAGCAGCCATCCCCTTTCGTTTGTCGGAATATCAATATCGCCTATTGAAATACCTTCGACGCCGACCGCGGTCATATTCAGGGTAAGCATCGGCCAATCCATATATTGGAGCAATAAAGACAGCGCCAATGATGGATAGTAGTTATCCTGGAATTTAATGACCAG
>Ga0207931_1000802_pt1 | contig 11119 bp, 6 predicted proteins | sample NGESurdeep092012_2_FD_184478 | JGI IMG/M metagenome (GOLD analysis project Ga0207931, IMG submission 184478) | Arctic peat soil microbial communities from Barrow, Alaska - NGEE Surface sample 415-1 deep-092012 (SPAdes) | ecosystem: Environmental > Terrestrial > Soil > Wetlands > Peat ...
ATCGTAAAAAAGTTTGAAAATCGAGAGGATAAGATTCATGTTCGAAACCTTATTGCTTCGGGCCAGCAATTCCTGATTAAATCACCGTCGGGACGACCGGCAATCATAGCCGGCTACCACTGGTTCGGTGACTGGGGACGGGACGCACTCATTTCCCTGCCGGGTCTGACATTCTGCAGTGGTCGTAATGAGGAAGGGATTGCCACCCTCAACTCACTGAGCGCACATGAAAAAAATGGTCTCCTGCCTAACTATTTCTCGGATGATGATATGGAAAACGCCTACAATACGGTGGATACCTCACTCTTGTATTGCTGGGCTGTTCAACAGATGATGAAATACACCAATAAGATCGAAACCATTAAAAGCCGGATGTGGCCAACCATGAAGATTATTATCAAAGCCTATATGGAGGGCACCACATTTAATATCCATATGTGTGAAAACGGTTTACTCCACGCAGGCGATAAAGATACACACCTGACATGGATGGATGCAACCGTAAAAGGTAATCCTGTAACCCCGAGATGGGGATATCCCGTAGAGATCAATGCCCTCTGGTATAATGCCGTCTGCTTTGCCCATGAACTTGCACAGTGTTTTGATGATCATGAGTCTTCTTTTCATGACCTGATTCCAAGGATTAAAAAGTCATTTGTTGATACCTTCTGGATTGAAAGTGAGGCATATCTTGGCGATGTCTTCTGCAACGGTTATCTGGACCCTGCCGTAAGGCCAAATCAGATTCTGGCTGTCTCGCTTCCCTATTCACCATTGGAACCCGCTCAGTGGACCGGTGTGGTAGAGAAAGTCAGGAAGCACCTGCTTACTCCTGTGGGCTTAAGAACCCTCTCACCGGAAGATAAAAACTATAAAGGACAGTACGAAGGCGATGGCTTTTCAAGAGATGCTGCTTATCATCAAGGTACTGTATGGCCCTGGTTAATAGCACATTTCGGTGAAGCATATATTAGGGCTGCGACAGACAAGACCGCAGCGAAGATATTTCTCCTCAATTATATACGGCCATTTGTTCGTAAGCATATGTTGGAGGCCGGTGTGGGTTGCATATCTGAAATCTTTGACGGCGATCCTCCCCATCGCCCGAATGGGTGTATTTCACAAGCCTGGAGCGCCGCAGGATTGATAAGATTGTATACTCTTCTTAATGAAATTCCTGATTCATAGACATTGGCTGAGCATAGGGAGTATTACATGGCGTGCGGATAAGAGTTTTTTTCTGGTTTACTTTATTCTTTTGTTATGTCATGATGCCCACCGTATATTGATGGTTTCGTACAAGGGTCACCTCTGTAAAAACATTCCGCTACATTTTTATAGCCGTCTGATGGTAGGGAGGCCATTGGCCCGTGAAAATCCTCATGTTTGGATGGGAATTTCCACCTCATGTTAGTGGCGGCCTCGGGACTGCCTGTTTCGGTATTACAAAGGCTCTGGTCGGCCTCGGCCACACAATTTTTTTTGTCATTCCGAAAATATTAGGCGAGGTGGGGCAATCACATGTGGAATTGATTTCAGCCTCCGGAGTTCCTGTCGAACAGCAATCTACCGGAGCGGTAGAGGTCTTTAAGGGTCTGGATATCAGATTGATCAATTCAACTCTAAAACCCTATCTAAGTAAAGGCCAGTATGAAAATATATTGCGGGGAAAGGTCTTCAACCTGCCTGCATACGAAAAAGGCCGGGGCGACACGGAGGAATCTCATGTCCTGGAAATCTCTGAACACTACGGTCCAAACCTGGTTGCTGAAGTTATACGGTATGCACGGGTAGCCGCTGTCATTGCCGAAGGTCAGATATTTGATATAATTCATGCCCATGACTGGATGACGGTCTTTGCCGGTCTTCATGCAAAAAAAGTCAGCGGGAAGCCCCTTATTCTTCACATTCATTCCCTTGAATTTGATCGAAGCGGCGAGCGTGCCAATCAGGCAATCTTTTATATAGAACGATTCGGCATGGTATCGGCCGATCACGTTATTGCAGTAAGTCATTATACAAAAAATATGATTGTCAACCGCTACGGTATTCATCCTGATAAAATATCTGTCGTTCATAACGCTGTTTCCCGAGCAGAAGCTCCAAGGATTTACCATGTGGAACCACGTTCCGACAAAAAGATTATCCTTTTTCTCGGCAGGATTACCTTCCAGAAGGGCCCCGATTATTTCGTTGAAGCAGCGGCTAAAGTATTAAAAAAACTACCTGAAGTAACGTTCGTCATGGCGGGTGCAGGAGACATGATGCCCCGTATGATCGAGCGCGTCGCCGAGCTGGGAATAGGGAAAAATTTTCACTTCACCGGATTTCTGCAGGGAACCGAAGTGGAGCAGATATTTACAATGAGTGATCTTTATGTCATGCCGAGTGTATCTGAGCCCTTTGGTATCTCGCCTCTTGAGGCAATGGTGTATGATGTACCGGTTATTATTTCCCGGCAGTCGGGGGTGTCGGAGATACTTCATCATGCATTGAAAGTGGATTTCTGGGATGTAAATGAAATTGCCAATAAGATTATAGCAATTTTAAAATACCCTAGGCTGGTGGCAGAAATGATCGAAAGGTCGCGTGAAGAATTACGCACTGTTCGCTGGGAAAATGCTGCTGAGAAGATCGTCACTGTCTACGATCGCGTATTGCATTGAAAAGGTGGGAAAATGCCAAGCATCTGTCTAAATTTCCATGTTCATCAACCCCGCTGGTTGAAGCACTATACCTTTTTTGATATTGATCATGACCATGTTTATGAGGATGTGGAAAGAAATCTTCAGATCCTGAACAAAGTATCCGATAAATGTTATCTTCCGGCCAACAGTATCATGCTTGATTTATTAAATCAGTATCAGGGAGATTTCCGGATTGCCTTTTCGATCAGCGGTATTTGCCTTGATCAGTTTGAAAAACATCGTGTTGATGTGCTTGACAGCTTTAAACGTCTTGCTGATACAGGATGTGTGGAGTTCATTAATGAGACATACCACCACTCACTTGCTTTTCTGTTTTCTGCACGGGAATTTAAAGAACAAGTTATGTTGCATAAGAAGAAGATAAAGACTTTGTTCGGTCAGACTCCCAAGACGTTTCGTAATACCGGACTCATCTATAACAATGATCTCGCAAGGACGATAGAAAAAATGGGTTTCGATGTCATTCTGGCCGAGGGAGCAGATAAAATTTTAGGATGGCGGTCTCCTCATTATGTCTATCAACCCGCGGGGTGTAAAAAACTGAAACTGCTCTTGAGAAACTACCGCCTATCCGATGATATTGCTTTTCACTTTTCAGACTCAAAATGGTCTGAACATCCCCTCATAGCTGATAAATATGCGCACTGGATTCACAATTTAAACGATACCGGAGATAGAGACAGTATTAACCTTGATATGGATTATGAGACATTTGGCAATCACCCTTGGGAAAAAGCGGGGTTTTTTGAATTCATCCAGATGCTCTCCCGTGAAATCGTAAAGCATCCCGATTATCGGTTTCAGACCCCTTCGGAAATTGCCGGAGATTACGATCCCATTGACCAACTGGATGTAACGGACTTTATCTCGTCGGCAGATGGTGAACAAGATTTAAGTACATGGGTGGGAAATAATCTGCAGAAAGATGCCATAAATACATTGTACAGTATGGAATCTAACGTGCGGCGTCGTAAAGACGTGATGTTTTTCCATACCTGGCGCATGCTCCAGGCATCCGATCACTTTTTTTATATGTGCACCAAGCGGCCTGCCGATGAAGATGTACAGAAACATTCCAATCCCTATGGGTCGCCTTATGATGCATACATCAACTATATGAATATTATAGATGACTTTTCCGGTTATTTCGGCAATTAAAAGAGGCGTTAATTCATGAAAAAACATACTAAAGGCTATCTGTTTGAGGTCAGCTGGGAGGTCTGTAATAAGGTAGGAGGCATATATACCGTCGTTGCCAGCAAGAGCATGGAGGCCATTCAGAACTATGGAGAACGTTACTTCCTCCTGGGACCTGATCTCAAAACCAATCCTGATTTTGAAGAAACTGATGAAGACTGCTGGGTAAAGATCAGGGAAAGTACGGCCATTAAAGATATCCCGTGTCGTTTTGGCAGGTGGAAGATCCCCGGTGAACCAAAGGTTATCCTCGTTAGTTTCGGGAAAAAATACGATAAAGAACAGTTACTCTTCAGGCTCTGGGAGGATTATGGCGTCGATTCGATAGCGGGCGGCTGGGACTATATGGAACCGGTGATGTTCAGTTATGCCTGTGGCGAGGTCATTGAAATAATTTATAATCTACTAGTCAGACCGCATGGCATACCCGCCGTTGCCCAGTTTCATGAATGGATGTGCGGCGCAGGGCTTCTCTGTTTGAAAAAAAAGGTCCCTGAAATAGGCACTGTCTTCACCACACATGCCACGATCCTGGGAAGATGCCTTGCCGGCTCAGGTGTGGATATTTATATGTCCATGGAAAATATCTCACCACAGGTAGAAGCAGGAGCCCATAATATCAAGGCCAAGTATTCAATGGAGCTGACCTCAGCGAGGGAAGCAGACTGTTTTACGACAGTCAGTGAAATAACAGCTTCTGAAGCGAAAAATTTTCTTGGAAGGTACCCGGATGTTATCACACCCAATGGGCTCGACATGGACCATATTCCGGATCTCACAACGGATAGAACGTCTGCATTAAAGTCGAGAGAAATACTCCTCAATGCAGCATCACGCTTTCTGAGAAAAGCTTTTCCTTCAAATACAAAGATTGTGGTCATATCAGGGCGTTATGAATTCCATAATAAAGGCATCGATATATCTCTGAATGCATTCAGCCGGCTCGACCAAGATATGACAAAAGATGAAATGGTCCTTGTCTATCTTTTCGTAATTGGTGGTCACATGGATTTGATTCCTGCCCTACAGATCGATCAAACACAAACAAGACCCGAACCGGGCAACCCGCCCATTACGACCCACAGGCTCTATAACGAGTCATATGATCCGATTTTGCAGGCATGTAAAAGTTTGGGACTTATGAACTCAACACAAAACAGGGTTAATGTCATCTTTAACCCGGCATATCTCAATGGTCATGATGGTCTTATTAATATGACCTATTATGAGGCCCTTTCAGGATGTGATCTGGGGGTTTTCCCGTCGTACTATGAACCCTGGGGATATACACCTCTTGAAAGTGTCGCCCACGCCGTACCCACAATAACGACTGATCAGGCAGGTTTTGGAACTTGGGTACAGCTAAAGATAGGTGAGAATAGCGGAGTTATTATCTTAAACCGTAAGGGGCAGAAAATCAATTTAATTGAAGATAATTTATATAATATCTTCAAAGGCTTTCTATCCTGGGGTAATGAAGAAATTGAGGAGAGACGAAAGAGCGCCCGTCATGTAGCGCTCCAGGCCACCTGGAAAGATTTTTTCAAGTCATACCTTAAGGCATATGATAAAGCTATCGCCGTTGCACATGACCGTGCAGATAAACTCGTCTTAATAGACTACAGGGTGGAAAAAAAATATGTCTTCGCCGGTACTGTATCGACTCAACCTCATTTTCGCGCGTTTACTGCCGTCGTAAATCTTCCCCTCAAAATTGAGCGGCTGAGGGAACTTGCCTACAATCTATGGTGGACATGGCACCCCAAAGCCCGCAGTCTGTTTATTGCTCTGGATCCCAAACTGTGGCAGGAAACGGGAAATAATCCCGTCAGAATGTTGGAGACGGTATCGCCTGAAAAGTTATTGGAGGCATCGGAAAATCCCACCTACATGACTCATTACACGCAGATCATCCAGCAGTTCGATGAATATTTGAACGATAGAACTCCCCATGAAAAAGTGCAGGCCTCTCCGGCAATCAAGTGGTCAGCACCGGTCGCCTATTTCTCAGCCGAGTATGGCCTTCATGAAAGCATCCCCATTTATTCGGGCGGGTTGGGTACACTCTCCGGCGATCACTTAAAAACCGCCAGTGACCTCAATATTCCGCTCGTGGGTATAGGTCTTCTCTACAAGAACGGCTACTTCAGACAGGTTATTGATAAAAATGGTGTCCAGACAGAAGAATATCCGGAAAACGACTTCTCCGTAATGTCTGTTCAGAATGTTCGGGATGACATGGGAAATGAAGTTCAAATATCCCTTGAACTGCCGGGAAGAACACTCTACGCAAATATCTGGGAAGTAAAGGTGGGACGGGTTTCGTTATACCTGCTGAATGCCGATGTTCCGGGAAACACCGTTCAGGACCGAAAGATAACGGAACGACTGTATCCCGCAGACCAGAGAATACGGATCGAACAGGAAATCCTCTTAGGCATGGGTGGTGTCAGGTTGATAAAAAAGCTGGGTATCAGGCCCCGTGTCTACCATATCAATGAGGGACATTCTGCTTTTCTTATCTTTGAGAGAATCGCCGATCTGATGACCGAGGAAGGTCTTTCCCTCGATGAGGCTACTGAGGTCGTTCACGGCAGTACCGTTTTTACAACCCATACTCCCGTTGAAGCAGGCATTGAAAGGTTTCCCAACGACATGATGGAACATTACTTTTCCGGCTTCGTAAAAAGAACAGGCATGTCCTGGTCACAGTTCTGGGAACTGGGACGAAAGGAAGGCGGCGAAGAAAAGACTTTTTTTATGACCAAACTTGCCTTCAAAATAGCGCATATGAGTAATGCCGTAAGTCACGTTCACAAAGAGGTATCGAAGCGAATGTGGTATGATGTATGGAAGGGCTTTAACACCTCGGACATTCCAATCGGTCATATCACGAATGGCGCCCATACCATGTCTTACATCGCACAGAGAATGAAAGACCTCTTTGACACCTATCTGGGACCTGAATGGGAAAGTAATATCACAGACCCCGAAACATGGGAAAAGGTTCAGGATATCCCCGACTCATTGCTGTGGGACACCCGATATGAACTCAAGCAAAGATTGATCAATTTTCTGAGGGAATACCTCTCCAGGCACTGGGTAAAATATGGTTATACAAAGACATGGCGGGAAGAATTTTTTTCAAAAATCAATCCTGCAGCCCTCATGATTGGATTCGCAAGACGCTTTGCACCTTACAAGCGCGCCGATATGCTGCTGTCTGACCTGGACCGCCTGTATAGGATTTTAAATCATCCAACACGCCCCGTTCACATAATAATCGCAGGAAAGTCTCATCCAAACGACGGAATGGGAAAAAATCTTATTAAGAAGGTTATCGATATCTGCAGGGATGAAAGATTCAGGGGCAAGATTTTTTTCATCGAGGACTATGACATTAATATTGGCCGGCGTCTTTTTCAGGGTGTTGATGTGTGGTTGAATACCCCTCGGAGACCTCATGAAGCGAGCGGCACGAGCGGTGAGAAGGTTATAGCGAATGGGGTGCTTAATCTCAGCATATCCGATGGGTGGTGGTCTGAAGGTTATGATGGAACCAATGGCTGGAACATAGGACCTGTTGTGAAAGGGTATTCCGAAGAAAGCGCGAATGCCGATGAAGAAGACAGTCAGTCACTTTATTCAATACTCGAGAATTCAGTAATACCGACATTCTATAGCAGGGAGATATCAGGACTGCCGGAAAAATGGATTGGCATGATCAAAAGATCCATACAAACCCTTATGCCCAAATTTAACACTGCCAGGATGCTCCTCGAATACTACCATACAATGTATCTGCCCACGGCAAACAGGGAACATGAGCTTTACATGGATGAACACAAACTGACTCGTGAGCTTGCCGACTGGAAGCTTAAAATTCCCATGCGTTTTTCCTCACTAAGATTATTGGATGCCAGCATTGAAGGGATCCATGGGGATACCGTTTTTGTTGATCAACCGCTTACCGTGAGCGCACGAATTGATGCGGGAAAGATGGAACCTGATGAAATCCTGGTTGAACTGGTAATCGGAAGAAAGGATGGATACGAATTTGCTGAATCTCCGGATTGTGTGCCTTTAAAATTAGCGAACAAGACACTGGATGGAGTTCTCACCTATTCCGCGGAATATATAGTTAAGCAGAACGGCCCCCACATATACGGTATCAGGGTACTTCCATATCATAAAAATCTTGCAGCCAAGCAGGAAACCGGCCTTATCCTCTGGGCGTAAACGTAAACGGGGACAAATTTATTTACTAAAATAAATTTGTCCCCGTTTGGTTTTTTGTTTGTTAGGGCTTTTTATACTCCGATAATAGTTCTACGATATCTTCAGGCAAAGGATGTGACTTGTTCGAGCCTACCTGAGAGCATACCCAAACAATCTCTGCCCTTGCTAAGCACTCTGATTCCCCCTTCTTGAAGATTGAGAACCCCCACGTCAGGCTTGATTTTCCAATTTTATCGGCAGCAACGCCAATTTCAATTAACTCATCAAAACCTATTGGCTTCAAATACTCTACCGTTGATTTAACCAGGTGAAAATCAAGCCCTCTTTTTGAGACGAGGCCAAGATAGTCATAACCAATATTTCTCATATATTCCGTGATGGCCGTATCAAAGTAGGTTAGATAATGCGCGTTAAAGACAATACCCTGGCTGTCAACTTCTGCGTATCTGACACGCAACTCGTGGAAGAACTTAAATTGATCTCTTTTCATCATGGACGTCCCCCTGTGAAAACCTTGACATCGGGCATCAGCGAGAGGCCGATTTATGGCCGATTCGCTGCATGCCTTGGTTAGGGAGTGAACTTATAACTAATTAGAATCATTATGAGTATTCCTCAGTAGGGGGCCCAAACCCGGACTTTCCAAAAGAAACTGAAAAAATCTTTGATACCTTCGCCTTGCCCAAGTGCATCAGAAATAGAAGGGCCATCATAGTCGGCTTGATTTTTATAATACCTTTTAAATAAGATATGTTCGCTTGTCAAGAGCTCAATAATATTGAGTAGTAAAAGTACCGATAGAGGTTTGGATTTGAGATTATGGGACTATTTACGGCCGATGAACATCAGAATGATCGTCAGGATTATGCTGATGACGATACTTGTAGCCAGGGGGAAATAGAAGGAGAAATTCTTGCCCTTGTAGCAGAAGTCACCGGGAAGGCGTCCGATCCACGGTATTTTCCCGCCCAGCAGGAAAAGGCCTCCTATGCCCGCGATGACGAGACCGATAATAAGGAGAATCTTGCCGAAGCCGGTAAAATCAGCCATAGGGTTTTTCCTTTAGATTGAGTTTTATTAATGAATTATATCAAATTTATAACCAGTTGAACGGCGCTTTCTGCTCAAAATCCGGGGCCAAAGCCCGTTCATCCACATCCTGAGTGAAGATGTTTTCAAAACCCATGTCAAGGGCGTGATTGATCACACGCTCATATTCCCCACGGGTGATCCTCCTGCCCAGGTGGGGGTGATTTTTCACAGAGGGAATGGGTGTATACTGGGACATGATGCTCAAAGTTACAGAAACGGATACATACTCTTTGATCAGTCTGAGGACTTCGAGGCTGTTCGATATAAATCCGGGGAGAATGAGATGGCGAAGGAGAATCCCCCTTTTCGCTATACCGTTGTCTTCCCAAAGCGAATCTCCTACCTGCCGCACCATTTCCTTGGTGGATTCAACGGCATACCATGGATAATCCTTCGCCCCCGAAAGGACAAGAGCGTCATTTTCACTGCCATACTTAAAATCGGGCAGATAAATATCCACCATCCCTTCCAGGAGTTTTAGAACTTCCGGATTCTCATAACCGCCGCAGTTGTAAACGAGGGGAAGATGCAAACCTCTCCGGCGGGCGATCAGAAGCGCCTCCATGATCCGGGGTATGTGGGGAGTGGGTGTAACCGGTTCAATATTGTGACAGTTCTTCTCCTGCAATGCCAACATGATACCGGAAAGTCCTTCACTATCCATCCGTTCCCCTGATACTTCATGGCTTATCTGATAGTTCTGGCAGTAGACACATTTCAGATTGCACGAAGAGAGGAAGACTGTTCCCGCTCCCCGTGTCCCTGAAAGGGGAGGCTCCTCGCCATAATGCGCAAGGGCACGGTTCATCACAACGTTATCCGAGAGACGGCAGAACCCCAACTCGCCTGCCCTCCTGTTTACCCCGCATTTTCTGGGGCAGAGTGTGCAGTTTTCCAGGATTTTTTTTAGTTGATGAATATTCCGGGGCGAGATTGCTTCAGTGACCACTTCCGGCCATACCTCACTGAACTGTTATCTTTTCCACAACACCCTTGATTTTCTTGCTTTCAACGAGTTCCAGGAATTCTTCTCCCAGAGGTTGTGCGAGTTCAACGGCCCGCCGCCAGTTTTTGATGCGGGTAGCCGGGTCATCGATGAAAATCGCAAAATCGTCCCGCTCCGGCACCTTCCCCCCGGGAAGCTTGGCAATGAAGCTATCAGTAGGATAAATCATCACGACATTATCCAGGATGTCCGCCTGCGGCCGACGATAGGAAAGCCTCTTGTCCAGCCAACCCGGTATGATCCGTTCCTGATGGTTAAAGAACAGTATGATATCCTCGTTTGTCGGGGCATAGTTATGGGTCAGATGATAATCAATGAGCCCTCCATCGCGGTATACACCGCTCGGCGCCCCGTAGATGTCTTTGATACCTGCAACAACCAGGGGAATAGCTCCGGAAGCCATGACGGCGTACTTGAAATTGATCTCGTTCAATCGGATATATCGTCCCCGGTAACCGGGCCGCAGGCAAAAGTGCGGCGGCTTTGGTCCGTTATAAAACACAACCCGCTCAGCAAAATCATGAATGTATGAACGGTTTATGGCATTGAAGAGAAAACAGATCCCGATGCCGATGCGCTGTACCCACTTTAGCTCAGAAGCCACGAGGTTTCTTGCACGGGCTGTAATGATTACAAGACGGTATTTTTTATTGGCCAGCGCAAAAGAGAGGGCATCATCCTCAATATAGGCATTTGCAAGATTTACCAATGATTCCAGAACTGTAGCGGGGGTGTCGTTTCTTTTGTAGGTTATACCGATGTAGGATTCCATAAGAGTGCGGTAACTCTTCTCAGGTTCAGGCTGTAGCCAGGCGGCAAAACGCATCGCTCCTGCCGATGAACCAACGAGATGTATTGCCTTGGAACGCCCCAGGAG
>Ga0207931_1000803_pt1 | contig 11118 bp, 10 predicted proteins | sample NGESurdeep092012_2_FD_184478 | JGI IMG/M metagenome (GOLD analysis project Ga0207931, IMG submission 184478) | Arctic peat soil microbial communities from Barrow, Alaska - NGEE Surface sample 415-1 deep-092012 (SPAdes) | ecosystem: Environmental > Terrestrial > Soil > Wetlands > Peat ...
CGCATTGATGTGCTGCTCAACAACGCCGGATTAGGCCATGACAAACCACTGATTCGTATTAAGCCGGAAAAGATACGCGACGAGATCCACATCAACCTGATTGCCGTCATTGAGTGCGCCCAGGTGGTTCTGCCGGTGATGCTCCGCCAGAAATCGGGTCACATAATAAATGTAGCCTCCATGGCAGGCTTAATCGCCACGCCCGGTTCGACCGTCTACAGTGCCACCAAATTTGGCGTAAACGGTTTTTCGGATGCCCTGCGCCGGGAATTGCACGGCTCTGGCATTCACGTTTCGGCCTTTTGCCCGGGCTATACCCCAACGGAAATCTCCCCAGAACTCAAGGCCATCGCCGAAGGACGGCCCGGTGCGCCGCGCATACCGGGGCTGATGCCGGTCACTTATGTGGCCGATCAGATTGCCCGTCTCATCCGTCACCCGCGCAGGCGCGTCATCATTCCACCCAGTTGGAAATTACTGGTTATTATCGCCTTCCTCTTCCCCGGCATAGCAGACGCATTGGTTCCTCTATTTCAAACAAAGGAGACAACAGTTAAAAAATGAATCTCATCGGCTATATTTTTGCTGGCCTGGCCGCGGTCGCGGCAGGGATGATCAATGCCCTGGCGGGCGGCGGGACGTTGATCACTTTCCCCGTCCTGATGGCGATCGGGCTTCCGGCCGTCTCGGCCAACGTGACCAATACAGTGGCACTCTGCCCGGGTTACCTGGGCGGGACGTTGGCGCAGTCCAAAGACATTAATGACCAGAAAAAACGGCTGTGGATACTCATTCCGGCTGGAGCACTCGGCGGGCTGATAGGAGGCATCCTGCTCCTGCAAACCGGAGAAAAACTCTTCACCCAACTGGTGCCATTCCTCATCCTGCTGGCATCCACTCTGCTGGCCATCCAGAATCCGGTGCGTGCCTGGCTGATCCACCGGCAGGAACAAGGCAATACAAAAGCCTCGTCAGAAGTATGGGCCTTCTTCCCGGTTTTTCTGGCGGCCATCTATGGAGGTTATTTCGGGGCAGGCCTGAGCGTGATCGTGCTGGCCGTTTTGGGACTGGTGCTGAACGATTCCCTGACACGCTTGAATGCCCTTAAACAGGGCATCGCCTTTGCTACCAATGTCGCCGCGGCTTTGTTCTTCGTCTTTTCGGGCAAGGTGGTCTGGAGCATGGCACTGGTGATGGCTGTGGGAGCCTTGCTCGGCGGCGTTCTGGGGGGTAAACTCGCCAGCAAGATCGAACCCGCCACCCTGCGCTGGATTGTGGTGACGATTGGCTTCGTGGTTGGGATTATCTATCTGGTGCGATCATTCATTGCCTAAAAAATATCCCGCAGGTATGAAGTCTGCGGAATATAATCTTTACATATTCTCCAACATTTCAATCGCTTTCTTCACCCTCTCCAACACTTTCTCCTTCCCCACAATTTCCATACTCTCGAACAGCGGCGGGCTGACGGTCTGACCCGTCACCGCGAGGCGCAGGATGCCGAAGACCTGGTTCGGGCTGAGACCGAGTTGCTCCACCAGCGCGCGCATGGGCGGCTCGGCAGTCGCCGGGGAAATTTCGGGTAGCACCGCCAGGATTTCGTAAGCCTTGCGAGCCACGTCCGCCGATTGGGCAGCCGTCAGATTCTTAGCGACCAAGTGAGCAGGTTTCGGTTCGACGATCTCTTTAAAGAACCAAGCCGCGAAGGCCAGGCAGTCATCCAGTGTTACCAGACGCTCGCGGATGAGCGGGATAATCTTCAGGAGTTTGGCGTCATCCACAGCAAGACCCTCGCGCAGGAAATAAGGCTTGATGCGAGCAGCCAAGTCTTCGGTCCGGAGCAGGCGTATGTGGGTCGCATTGAAGTGGTCGAGTTTGGCAAAATTGATGGCGGCTGGAGAAGGCGTCAGATTATTGATGTCAAAACGGGTAATCATGTCATCCAGGGTCATCACATCGTCTTCCGAGACGCCCCAGCCCATCAGGGCAATCCAGTTGAGGACGCCTTCGGGGATATACCCCAAGCCTTGCATATCGCCGACAAAAATCGAGTATCCGTCCTGGATGGCTTCGGCGGCCTCGCGTTTGCTCATCTTGCCTTTTCCGCTGGGCTTGAGGAAAACCGAGAGATGCACAAATTGTGGCTCTTCCCAACCAAAGGCACGGATGATGTGAACATGCAACGGCAGGGAGGGCAACCACTCCGAGCCACGGATGACATGGGTGATTTCCATCAGGTGGTCATCCACCATCGCAGCGAGGTGATATGTGGGCAGGCCGTCAGATTTGAGCAGAACAGAATCATCGAGGGCGCCGTTTTCGGTGGTACTGGGACCGCGCAGCAAATCCGTGGTGTTGATGCTCCCTTCCTTGGGCATCTTGAAGCGAATAACATACTTCTCGCCAGAGGCGGCGCGGCGGCGTCCCTCCTCCAGGTTTAGGTTGCGGCAAGTCCCGTCGTAGCGCGGGTTTTGCTTGTTCTTTATCTGCTCCTGACGGACTTTCTCCAGCCGGTCGGGGGTGCAGAAGCAGGGGAAGGCGTGCCCTAGTTCCACCAGTTTCCAGGCGTACTCGTGGTAAATCTCGCGGCGCTCGGTTTGACGGTAGGGACCGCAAGGACCACCCACATCCGGGCCTTCATCGTAATTGATACCCAGCCAGTGCAGACCGTCAATCAGTTCCTGCTCGGCGCCGGGGACAAAGCGTTTCTGGTCGGTATCTTCGATACGCAGGATAAAGGTCCCGCCGGTGCGGCGCGCCAGCAGGAAAGGGTAGAGCGCAGACCGGGCGCTGCCGAGGTGCATCCGTCCGGTGGGAGATGGGGCAAAACGCGTGCGAACAGGTCGAGAGTCCAAAAAAACCTCCGAAACGCAGTAGTAACGCCTTACCCTAAAGGGTGCTTCGCGAAGTTGTTACTACGCTAAAAGTCCAATGGTTTATGTCTTAATACTACGCTTTCCACCAGTCCAATCCCAAGCATGAGAGAAATCAGACCACTGCCGCCATAACTGATAAACGGGAGCGGTATACCTGTGACCGGGATCAGGTTGAGGTTGACAGCAATATTGACCGAGGCCTGGAAGAAGATGAGAATGGCAACTCCGTAAGCAATCATGGACCCGAACGGGTCCCGGGCCAGCCGCGCCGCCCTCAAGCAACGATAAACGATAAAACCTATCAGGAGGAGCACAAAGATAGTACCAACAAAGCCAAGTTCTTCCCCAATGACAGAGAAGATGAAGTCGTTATGGCGGACTTTCATAAAACGCAGTTGCGTTTGCGTGCCATTGCCATAACCCTTGCCCACCCATCCGCCGGAACCGAGGGCGATCAGCGCCTGGATTACATTATAAGTGGCGCCATTACGAGCGCTCAAGTCCGGGCGGAAGAAATTGACGATACGAATCCATTGATACTGTTGAATAAAATTGAAAGCAACCACGACCAGGATGAGACCTGCCAGCGTCATAATACCAAGCTGCTTCAATTCCAGTCCGCTTTCCCAGGTCATTGCTGCCCACAGCACCATAATGACAATCACATTACTCAGATTTGGCTGGATGAAGATCAGCCCGGCAATTCCGATCGTGATGAGCAGACTTTTAATCATCCAGCCCCAGGTGTGAGAAGCGTCTAAATTTTTAGAAAAATAATTCGCCAATGCCAAGATAACGACAATCTTCGCCAGTTCGGTCGGCTGGATAGATACCAGCCCGGTTTCAATCCAGCGCGTTGCGCCGAAACGGGCACCGCCGATGACAAATAATAGCAGCAGAAATATCACGATGATGATATACATCGGAACGATTGCACCGGACCAGAAGCGATAGTCAATCGCTGCAGCGAGAATAATTACCACAAACCCAATACCGCCAAAGATCATCTGACGCGGCACCAGAGTCGCCAGGTTTTCGTTCCCGGCAATCGCTGAAAGGATCATGGTCACCCCAAACACTAGAGCCACGATGACCGCCCCCAGCAGCCAGAAATCGAAATGTCGCCAGAAACCGCTACGGAACATAATTAGCGAAGGTTTATCCCGCCGCTCTCCCGGTCTCGCGCCCCCGCCTGCGGCCAACACTCCGCAACGGAATATCAGCCACCAGGCGTTGGGACCGTCCATCCTGGGCTATATTGATAGTCACTGCCGTAGGGTCAATTTCAATATGGCGCGAGATGGTTTCAATCAGATCGTCTTTCAAGGAATCCAATTCTGCTGGCGTTAGATCAGTACGGTCATGGATCAACACCAATTGCAACCGTTCTTTAGCGTTGTTAGCACTCTTCTTGCGTCCAAACAGAAAATTCAACATTTCTTCCTTCCCAGGAGACGCTGGAATAGATTTTGTGATTCTAGTTCCATGAAGGGTATCTGCTCCCCCATCAACCGCCGGGCAATATTCTGGAACGCCTGTCCGGCTTTGCTTTTACCATCCAACGCCAGCGGTTGTCCTCTATTGGACGCCACTATAACATTCTCATCTTCGGGAACAATGCCAATCAGTTCAACCGCCAGCAGGTCGAGCACATCCTCGACCGAAAGCATATCACCGCGTTTCACCATGGCCGGATCCAGCCGGTTTATTACCAGCGCCGCGGGACCCTTCTCCTCGGCATCGAGCAGGCCAATTACCCGGTCTGCGTCGCGCACCGCTGAAACTTCGGGATTGGTCATCACCAGGACGCGGTCAGCGGCGGCAATGGCATTCTTAAAACCACGCTCAATCCCTGCAGGGGAATCGATAATGATCCAGTCTACTTCCTGGCGCAGTTCATCACAAAGGCGCACCATGTCACTCGGTGAAACGGCGGTCTTATCGCGCGTCTGCGCCGCCGGGATGAGATACAGTTCGGGCAGCCGTTTGTCGCGGATCATCGCCTGGCGTAAGCGGCAGCGGCCCTCGATCACATCCACCAAATCGTAGACAATGCGATTTTCCAGGCCCAAAATCACATCCAGGTTACGCAGACCGATATCGCCATCAATACAGGTCACTTTCTGCCCGCGCGAAGCCAGCGCCACGGCAATATTCGCCACCGAGGTGGTTTTGCCAACCCCGCCCTTTCCCGAAGCTACTGTCACTACTTTTGCTGTCATTTCACCGTCCTGTCAATTCCTGCCAGGGTTCTGCCACCAGTTGACCATCTTTCAGGCAGGCTACCTCCGGTTGACTTTTGCCTTGTTTCTTCGGCGAGACGGCGATCTCACCGGCAATACGCAACTGCGTTGGTACCAGCTCCAGCGCGCAAACAACCGCCTTCTCATCTCCCTGTGCACCGGCATGGACAACCCCCCGCAACCGTCCCCAGACAATCACACTGCCTCCGGCAACAATCTCTGCGCCCGGGTTGACATCCCCCATCACCACGACATTACCTTCAAAAAGGACTCGTCCGCCGGAGCGGAGCGGACCCTTGACCCATTTGGCCGCATCCTCGGGCAACTCCTCCGCCGCTTTCCGGACATCAACCGGGCGAGGTTTCGAGAGGCGGGTTGCCAGCCCGAGGTTCTGGGCGGTTGTTTCGGTGATGGGTGATTCGCTCAAGACCGCCCACAACGCTATACCGCGTTCCGACAGTTGGTCACGCAGGGCTGATAATTCGGCTACCCGCAACTCATTTGCGCCCACATTTAATACCACACGAGCTCCCTGGAAAAATGAGGAACGCTCATCTACGTTTTTTACGAAGGCAGTTGCCAGGTCCGGCCAGGCCGCGTCGCCAAGTGTTATCAGCAGACCATCCCGTATGCCTTTTATTTGAATCAAGGAAGGCGTCTTGTCCATAATTCCCGAAATTATACTGCTTTTTGAGGCGAGTGATGTAATAAAGTAATGCGGGGAAGCGCATAAAAACCTTCCCATGCAGACAAGCCTCTGGTAAAATCAGCCCCCGGAGCGTTGTACCCTTCGCTCCACCATCCTAAAGCAAGAAAGGGCTTGAAAATGAAAGTATTACTCATCAAGGACGTTTACAAACTTGGACGCGCAGGCGACGTAAAAAAGGTCGCCGACGGATATGGCCGTAACTTCCTCCTCCCGCAGAAGATGGCTGTACTGGCTACCCCCGGCGCAATAAAAACGGCGGAACGCATCCGCTCGAAGGCCGCCGAAAAGCGCGTCATTCTCAATGAAGAGATGAGCGTGGTGGCCAAGGCACTCGAAAAGGTCCAATTGGCCTTTGGCGCCCGCGCTGGCGAGACGGGCAAACTGTATGGTTCCATCACTTCGCAGGAAGTGGCTGACGCCCTCCAGAAGAAGACCGGTTACGGCCTAAAACGTCAGCAACTGGATATGCAGCCTCTGCGCACTTTGGGCGAACACACGGTACACATCCGCTTGACGATGGACCTGATCCCGGAAATCAAGGTCACAGTCTACCGCGAAGGCGAAGCTGAACCCAGCCTGCCAATCGAAGAGCCTGCTCCCAAAGCAGAAGAAAAGCAACCTGCCGAGCAGCCTTCTGAACAGTCTACCGAAACCGACGGAAAAGCCGAACCCGCGGCTTAAATCCCCGAAAAGAGCACACACAGAACATCACCGGTCCAACCAACAAGGGCTGCCGGTGATGTTTCATTACCCTTTATGGCAGAAACCATCGGACAGCAACTCAAACAGGCGCGTGAAGCCAAAAACCTGACCATCCAGAAAGTGGTGCAGGTCACGCATATCCAGGCGCATCAAATCGAGGCCATAGAAGCCGACGACTTTGAATCCATGCCATCGCCGGTACAGACGCGTGCCTTTTTGCGGCTGTATGCCGAGTTTTTGGGACTCTCGCTCGATGAAATCGTTGCCCGTCAGCGCGCTGGAGTTGAAGAACTATCCACAGCGCCTTCGGACCTCGCAGCTACTCCCATTGAGCAGGCAGCGCCCGCCGCTGAAACGGACACCGAACCCGTCCCTGTGGAGATCCGAACGGTTGGCAATAAACTGAAAGTGCTTCTCGCTCGGATCAGGCAGGTTGTTCCCCGTCCAAAAGTGCAATCTGCGCCAGTTGAACCGGCGGAGGAAAGCACATTAGTTGAATCTGTCGAAGCGGAAAACGAGGAACCGGCTGCCCCTCTCGAGGAAGCTCCCGCCCCCCCTCCTGAAGTTCTTCCATCTCAGGCCATCTTCACAGCCATCGGCAAAACCCTTAGCCAGCGCCGCGAAAGCCTGAGCATGACTCTGGACGAAATCGAGCGAAATACTCATGTACGCCAGCACTATCTCCAAGCACTGGAAGCCGGAGAGTTTGACCGCTTGCCATCCTCGGTCCAGGCGCGCGGTATGTTGAACAACTACGCCCGTTTCCTCGACCTGGATGTGGATGCGCTCCTGCTCACATTCGCCGAGGGCTTGCAAATCCAACGGTTGGAACGGCAACCCAATCCAGATGAAATATCCCAGAAACCAGCCTCAAAATTTCCGTTCAAAACCAACCTGCCTTTTAAAATCAAAATTCCGGCAACCATCCGGCGCTACCTTTCCGTGGACATCTTCGTCGGCGGCGGATTGGTGCTCCTCCTACTCACGTTCGCCATCTGGGGCACCAGCCGCGTCATCAACTTGCGCGCAGGTTCCACACCTCAACCGACAGCTCTCTCCATTTCGAATATTCTTGACTCAACGCAGGAGGCGGCTACCGCTACTCCCAGCCCAACAACTACGGAGAACGGATCAAGCACAGTTGTCCCAGCGGCGGGTGAGACGTTGGTTCTGACTTTACCGGCAGCAGGCCATGGGCCGGTGCAGGTTGTCGTCGTCGCCCAGGACCAGGCCTGGGTACGCGTCACCGTGGATGGCAAAGTCCAGTTCGAGGGACGCGTCACCGCCGGCACAGCATACCCATTCGACGGCAATACCCAGATCGAGGTCCGAACCGGAAATGGTAGCGCCATCAGCATCCTGTACAACCAGAACAACCTGGGCCCAATGGGAAATTTAGGCGAGGTTGTGGATCGCATCTATACCGCCAACGCCATCCTGAATCCCACAGCAACTTTTACGCCTACACCTACCATTACCCCGACCCCAACCGCCAGTTTGCGGCCAACCGCCACTTTGCGGCCATCTGCCACGCCGCGTCCGAGCGCCACCCCGCGCATCACGGCCACGCCGAGCCAGTAGTACCCGGTTGCTTGGATATTGGCCGTGAAGCGTAAAGTTTCGACTTTGTGACTTCGCGGTAGAAAGCCTTATTGTTATGAACCGAAAAACCTTCCACCTGACGTCTCTTGGTTGCGCCAAAAACAGCGTTGATTCCGATTCAATGGCCCAACTGCTGGAACGCGACGGCTACCACGCCGTCGGCGCGCCTCAGAAGGCCTGTATACTCATCGTCAACACCTGCGGTTTCATCGGCTCGGCGCGCGAAGAATCGTATTCCGTGCTGCACGCCCTGGCCGAGGCCAAACACCCGGACCAACTGCTCATCGCAGCCGGATGTCTTACCCAACGGTACGGGGCAGAAGTGGCCCGCCAGGTATCCGGTGTGGATGGCATCCTCGGCACCCGCCGCTGGATGGATATTGTCGAGGTGGTGCGGCAACTCCGCCAAAGTCCTCATCCTTCGGCAGGCTCAGGGCTTCGCCCCGAACCACTCTACCACCTGCCCGAAACTCCCACGATCGGCACCGACGAAAAAGGTGCGTTGTGCGCGTCTATTGCGGGGGCCAGCGCCTATCTGAAAATTGCGGATGGCTGCCGCCGTCCGTGCGCTTTCTGTGCCATCCCGCTTATCAAAGGCACCACTGTCAGTCGCCCTCTCGAAACGCTTATCGACGAATCTCGCCGTCTGCACGACATGGGCGTACGCGAACTTGTCCTGATCGCCCAGGATACCACTGACTACGGTCACGACTTGGGCATGCAAGACGGACTTGCCACCTTGCTGGAGCAAATAACTGTCACCGTCCCGGATATGGACTGGATCCGGATTATGTACGCCTTTCCTGGCTGCGTCACCGACCGGCTGATTGACGTAATGGCCAGCCACCCGCAAGTGCTCCCCTACCTCGATATTCCCCTCCAGCACGCGGCTCCCGCCACACTTACCCGTATGCGCCGCCCCGCCAACATAGACTGGGTTCATACCACGATTGCTAAAATGCGCTCGACCCTTCCCAAATTAGCCATCCGCACGGCATTCATCGTCGGCTACCCCGGCGAGACGGACAAGGAGTTCCAGACGCTTTTGGACTTTGTCGAGGAGATACGCTTCGACCGCGTCGGGGCGTTCCAGTTCTCGTTTGAGTCAGGCACGGCCTCCGAGGCGCTTGGGGACCCAATACCTGCCCCGGTCAAAGAGGCGCGTTTTCAAAGGCTGATGGAACTTCAGCAGAGCATCTCACTCCAGATCAACCAGTCTTACGTCGGGCAGAGGCTGGACGTTTTGATTGAGGGTCAGGATAAGGAGATTGCTATCGGGCGGTCGTACCGCGACGCCCCGGAAATCGACGGGCTGGTTCTTGTGGAAGGAAAAGCAGAAATTGGGAGCATTATCCAGGTAAAAATTACAGGGGCGATGGCCTATGATTTGACGGGGATACCGGCAAATTAAGCCGAACGGGACAGACAAAAGGCTATCCCGTTCGGCTTATCCCACCAGATTCTCACCTGGCAACTTGCGCCTTAAAGGTCCAACAAAAATCAGCACAAACACGATTAACCCGATAACCGCCACCGAAACAGAATAGACAGCATCCAGAGTATTGATGGTAAACAGCGAGGGGGTCGGCATCACCGTCACGGTGTAATTGGCAAACAGGGCGGAGAAGAGATTGTTGGCGGCGTGCAATCCCAGGGCCAGTTCCAACCTCCCATCCCGCAGGGTAATATAAGCCATCACCCCCCCGATGAAGAAGTAATAAAAACCCATTAATCCGTAATTAACCTGGGCCTCCGGGTTCAGGAAATGCGGCAGCATGAACAGGAACCCGGAGATGGCGCTCAGGATCCAGATGTTGCGCAGGCGCAAGCCAACACCCTGCAAAATATAGCCGCGGAAGAACAATTCCTCAGCTGAAGTCTGGATCGGAATCAGGACGAGGGCCAGAAAAACGAACGGAATGTAGCGGCGCAGGTCCAGGGTCCAGACATAGCGACCGGGGTAGAGTACAGCCTCCACCAGCGACATCAGTCCCGAAAGAACAAACCAGACCATGAAGCCCTGGAAAAAACGCCCCCAGGTAATGGTGCGAGCGGGGGTAATCAGCGTTCGAAAGGGACGCTGGTGGATAAAGCGAATTGCCAGAAAAATACCAATCAGGAAAAGCACGGATGCGAGCATAGGCACGGCGAAACTGAGGATAGGCTCCACCCCCACAAATTGACCGGAAGGTGAGACACCGGTTTGCGGGTTGCCGTCTGCCAAAACCCAGATGATCAAAAAGACGCTCGGCAATGCACCGAGAATCTGCCACAAGAACAGGATCAGCGCAACAGCCAGGACAAAACGCTGCCAACCGGTTTTTCCTTGCCGGGCCAGGTCAAGATAGTCGTTCATATTTGCTTTTTTTAAGTAAAGATATAAAAGTGCGACGGCTCTCCGTCGCACTTGCAAAATCATAGGCATACAACAGAGGTAATGGAGCTGTCAGTCGGTCACGGTGTCGGCGTGGGCGTGGGTGTGGATGTGGATGTCGCTGAGGGTCCCTGTGTGGGAGTAGGTGTTTCAATGGGAGTCCCTTCAGACGTTGGAGTCTCGCTTCCGCCTGCTCCACCGCCATTACACTGGTTCGAAATCTCGGTGGCAGTAGGATATGCAGTGGCATTATACGGGTCGTCCACCGAGAAAGCGGCGGCATATTGCTCTTCTGCACCGCAGTAGTCCCCGGTCGCCAGCAATTGGTCAGCCACTTTGAGGGTCGCCTCGTACCAGCGCCTGGTGGCACTCAAACAGGAAGAATCCAACATATTTGGATACCCGGCCATCACCTGGGCAAAAAAGTTCTGCGCCTGCAGCCAGTCCTGGTCCCAGAAACTGGCACCGATAATGTACAGTCGGGCGTAGGTACGCAGACTTTGCGAAACGCTGTCCAGGTTTCCATTACCGATGAAATGCTCCGCAAGGGTCAGGTCATAAATGCCTCCTTCCAGGTTTGTATCCTGGCAGGCAGCCGTGATCTTTGCCACG
>Ga0207931_1000805_pt1 | contig 11108 bp, 7 predicted proteins | sample NGESurdeep092012_2_FD_184478 | JGI IMG/M metagenome (GOLD analysis project Ga0207931, IMG submission 184478) | Arctic peat soil microbial communities from Barrow, Alaska - NGEE Surface sample 415-1 deep-092012 (SPAdes) | ecosystem: Environmental > Terrestrial > Soil > Wetlands > Peat ...
CTTGCGCTGACCGATACAATCATCGGATATTACAAATCGCACGCCAGTCCAAGACAGCGATTGGGCAGTATGATAGACAAACTCGGCTTCGAAACAGTGAAAGCAGCAGTGCTTGCATAAAAATCCCTTCTGATCCCCCCTTTGCGAAAGGGGGGATTTTTGTTGCTCATCATTGATAAAGTTGGAAAAATTGTCATACCGGCGGAAGCCGGTATCCAGAACTATTTGAATTTACTGGATTCCGGTTTTCACCGGAATGACATGAAGTAACGAAATATTACTTTTTACGAAACCATCACCATTGTCAGGTAAAAGTTTTTTTATGGAAACAAGGCTGGCGTTGACACTGTCCGATGCTGTGAAAGACATCGGGGTAAATCTGGAAGACAGGGAACTGTCCCTCTTTGCAACATATTACCATGAACTCCTCACCTGGAACAAAAAAATCAATTTGGTCTCTGTAAGATCAGACCTCGATATACCCATCAAGCATTTCATTGATTCGCTGACGTTGTTACCCTATATCAAAAGTAAAACCGGTCAGGTTCTCGACATAGGCTCAGGGGCCGGATTCCCTGGTATTCCTTTGAAGATTGCCCTGAATTCATTAACGGTCGTCCTGCTCGAGTCGTCACGTAAAAAATCCTCTTTTCTCAAGCATATAATCCGCAGCTTAAACCTCACAGACATTACGGTCATCAACAACCGCGGCGAAAGCCTGATGGAAGATGAAACCTATAGAGGCCGTTTTGAAGTGGTCATATCGAGGGCCACGTTTAAACTACCACAACTACTCCGGATTGGCGGATTCTTTCTCTCCCCAAACGGTATCTTAATAGCAATGAAAAGCAAAAGATCGGATGAAGAACTAACGGAAGCTGCCGACATGTCCCAAAAGGTGGGATTCAAATACATCGCGAGCCACGATTTAACCTTGCCCATAACGGGCGATTTTCGCAAAATTATCATCTACGAAAAACTTCCTTGATCAAGGAAATATTCCTTCTCAAAAATGCTATTGTATGCTATGGTTCCTCCAAAATTTACGATCGTAAAAGATGTTTTTATGTTCTATTAAATCATGCGTAAAATCATATGTATAGCTAATCAAAAAGGAGGGGTTGGCAAGACAACCACTGCAATCAATCTTGCCGCATCTCTGGCGGCAGCGGAGAAGAAAACACTGCTCATCGACTGCGACTCCCAGGGCAATGCATCGAGCGGCATGGGCATAGACAAGGACGTCATCAGTAAAAAAAATCTTTATCATTCCCTCATTGGCAAGGTGCTCCTGAAAGAAGTTATTGTTAGTACGCAGTTGCCCTTTCTGGATGTGGTACCTGCCAATCAAGATCTGATAGGCATAGAGGTAGAGTTTGTAACTCTTGAAGATAGGGAAAAAAAGCTCCGCATTCTGTTGAAGAATCTGGATGCGGCGTATGACTTCATCATTATTGACTGTCCCCCATCTCTTGGATTTTTAACGGTAAACGCCCTCGTGGCTTCTGATTATTTGGTAATCCCTCTCCAGTGTGAATATTTCGCTATGGAAGGCCTTGGATATTTACTCAATACGGTGAGATTGGTTAAAGCGAGGCTGAATCCCTCATTGGCTCTTGGCGGTATTCTGCTCACTATGTTTGATACGAGAAATACGCTCTCCCATCGGGTCAGTGAAGATGTAAAAAAACATTTTGGCCAAAAGGTGTTTAAAACGATTATTCATAGGAATGTCAGATTATCTGAAAGTCCGAGTCATGGTCTGCCCATCATTCTTTACGATATTAAATCTCGTGGCGCTGTTTCCTATATGGAACTCGCACAAGAAATCCTGACCAACGGGAGGATATAGATGCCGCCAAAAAGTTCCCTCGGTAAGGGGCTCGGGGCCATGTTCCCCGATCTGCTTGACGATGTCAGCACAAGGCCCTCGTATATAATATGCGGAATTGAAGAGCTTTCTCCCAACCGGTTTCAGTCCCGCAGGGACTTTAACGACCGGGAGCAGAGGCGCCTTGTAACATCCATAAAGAAGAACGGTATTATTCAACCTATTGTTGTACGAAGATCCGATACCGGTTATGAGATCATCGCAGGAGAGCGCAGGTGGAGGGCCGCCCAGGCAGCGGGACTCAAAGAAGTGCCCATCGTTGTAAGAGATGCCGGAGATTCGGAGGCGGCTGAGCTATCCCTCATAGAAAACGTTCAGCGTGAAGGCTTGAATCCCCTTGAAGAGGCTGATGCCTACCAAACGCTGATCAATACATTCGGCCTGTCTCAGGAGGAACTCTCTTCACGGGTCGGAAAGGACCGCTCAACTATTGCCAATACGATAAGGTTGCTGAAACTGCCTCAAGAAATCAAGACTGCCCTCATCAACAGAACCATTAGCCCCGGGCATGCGAGAGCCCTTCTCACGCTCGATACTCCGGGAGAACAGATTAAAATCCTCAATGTCATACTTAAAAAGGTACTCAGCGTAAGAGAAACGGAAAGCTTGGTTCAAAAACTCAAAAAGATGCCGGCGGAGAAAAAATCCCCAAAAAAGGACCCGTTTCTCCGCGATCTGGAAAATGAGCTTTCATCACGGTTAATGACGGAAACCCATATTCATCGGCATAAAAATAAAGGGACAATAGAAATCAAGTTTAAAACAGCAGAAGAGATGAATCGACTGTTGACATTACTGATGAACCTCGCAGATAGTTAAGGGGTTCTTCTGTAAAGCAATGTATCAACAGGTGTTGAGAAACCTGTTTATAAGGTGAGCTGATTTGGATATACTTTGGGAAAAAAGTCTTCAAATTATTAAAGAAAAGGTCAGTCAACAAAACTTTGAGACATGGATCAGGCCGATCAAAATATCCTCCATGGAGGGCAACAATATCACTCTGAATGTGCCCAATAAGTTTTTTAAAGATTGGCTTATCGAAAACTACCACTCTGTCATCAAGACGACCCTCACATCCTTGGCAGGCATCGACCTAAAAGTCGATCTTCAGATCGCTCAGGAAATAAAAAAAAGTCAAAGTTCAGTCCGCCGGCATGAGGAACACCCGGAAAAAACACGCACTCCAAGTAAGTCTGTTCGATCAGGGATTAATCATTCATTAAATCCACATTACAGTTTTGAAAGATTTGTCGTCGGACCATGCAACCAATTTGCTCATGCGGCATCGGTCGCTGTAGCAGAACAACCGGCGAAGAATTATAATCCTTTGTTTATTTATGGCGGGGTTGGCCTGGGAAAAACACATCTGCTGAACGCTATCGGGTTTCATGCACTTTCACTCCATAAAGACATGAATGTTGTATATGTCTCTGCAGAAGAGTTCATGAACGAATTGATCAACTCGATACGGTACGACAGGATGCCGAAGTTTCGAGAAAAATACAGAAACATCGATTGTCTTCTTATCGATGACATCCAGTTTATGGCCGGAAAGGAAAGAACCCAGGAAGAGTTTTTCCATACGTTTAACACCCTGCACGATTCAGGAAAACAAATCGTTGTTACAAGTGATAAATTTCCTAAAGATATTCCGAACCTGGAAAGCAGGTTAAGATCACGGTTTGAGTGGGGACTTATTGCGGATATTCAGCCACCTGAAATAGAGACAAAAATTGCTATTATAGAAAAAAAGGCCCAGGAAAATAATGTCGTTCTCCCGCACAATGTTGCTTACTATGTTGCGTCCCACGTGGAATCTAATATCAGAGAGCTCGAAGGGTATCTCATAAGGATTTCCGCCTTCTCCTCCCTGACAGGTAAAGAGATCGATATGAACCTTACTAAAGAGGTCTTAAAAAAGATTCTTAAGCGCAATGAAAAAGAAGATGTTACCATTGAGGAAATTCTCAAAACTGTAGCCGGTAAACTTAATATTAAATTATCGGATATAAAATCACAAAAGAAGAATAAAAACATTGTCTTATCAAGACAGATCGCTATGTATCTATCACGAAAAATGACTGCTTCATCGTTCCCTGATATCGGAGAAAAAATCGGTGGACGGGATCACTCAACGGTCATTTACGCCAATAATAAAATGAAAAAGGCTTTGGAAGAGGATGCAACCTTAAAGAAAATTATTCAGGACATTGAAGAGACATTACTACACAAAGCTTAACAACGGACCCATACAGGTTATGAACAGTTGTTTTTCTATCTATATAAACGGGATTACCTCAAAAAATTTATTTATCAACAATTGTAACAGGTACTATTACTACGACTATAATTTTTAAATATAATATAATATAAAATATCATAGGGAGGATATGGTAATGAAATTTACTATTCAAAGGAGTTCTTTTCTGGAAGGTATCCAAAAGACACTAAGTATTGTTGAGAAAAAAACCACCATGCCGATCCTTAATAACATTCTCATTAGAACGGCAAATAATAAAATTACCATTGTTGCAACGGACAGGGAAATCGGGTTGGTGGCTGATTACGATGCTGAAACCTTAACTGAAGGTGATGTTACTGTTTCTGCAAGAAAACTGTATGAGATGATTAGAGAGATCGAAGGGGATGTAGTTCAGTTTGAATCAAATGAAAATCACAGAGTGACGGTAACCTCTCAGAAGATCATTTATAAAATTCCCGGTTTGCCGGCGGATGATTTTCCCAGTGTTATGGATGATTGTAGTGAAGTGAGTTTTTATAACATTGCAGGACAATTAATCGAGAGGTTAATTCGTAAAACATCTTTTGCTATGTCGGGAGATGAAATGAGAAAAAATTTAAACGGCGTCTTTTTTGAAACGTTGATGGATGAAAGTGGTAAAAAAAGACTGATAATGATTGCGACGGACGGGCATCGATTGGCCATGGCAAATATGGATATGGGAGAGAAGGCTTTTCTCCAGTTAGAGAAAGGAATTATTATTCCCAGAAAGGGATTGAGTGAAATAAGAAGGATCATTGAAGATGTAGAGGAGGAAATTCTCGTTGGGGTACGTCAGGGTATGTGCGTCATCAGGACGAACAGCACCATGTTAAGGGTTAGCCTGGTTGATGCTGAGTATCCGGACTATAGGCGGGTCATACCGGCAGAAAAAGGAGTAGTCGTAACCGTTGATAAGGATGTAATTCTGCATGCTTTAAAAAGGATGAGTGTTATATCAAGTGAAAGATACTCTGGAGTAATCATTACATTGTCGGATGGTAAAATGGTGTTGGAGTCCACAAACCCGGATGTTGGAGAAGCTAAAGATGAGATTGAAGTAGCCTATCATGACAAGGATATCTCTGCAGGTTATAACGTTAAATATTTGATTGATGCAATAGAGGTAATTGACGAAAAGAAAGTGGTCTTTGAAATAGGCGTGGGTATGAAACCGGGTGTTATAAAAAATGATGGGAATGATGATTATATGTGCATTATAATGCCGCTAAAAGCTCAATAAAGTAAATATATTTTCTCTTCCTTAATAAATGTAAACCCCCTTTGAAAAAGGGGGCAGAGGGATTTTGGGAGAGGGGAAGTTTCTAAGGAGAGGTTAAAGGAATAATAAAAAATGACGGAACAATATGGTGCGGATAGTATAAAAGTACTGGAAGGGCTTGAGGCCGTTCGGAAGAGACCTGCCATGTACATTGGCAGCACCGGCAAGGAAGGACTCCATCACCTGGTGTATGAGGTGGTTGATAACAGCATTGACGAAGCGGCCGCGGGCTACTGCGATACCATCGAGGTCAGGATCAGGGCGGACAACAGCGTGATGGTGGATGACAATGGCCGGGGAATTCCCGTAGACATGCACAAGGAAGAGGGGGTTTCGGCTGCCCAGGTTGTTCTCACCAAGCTTCACTCCGGCGCGAAGTTCTCCAATGAAAGCTATAAAATATCCGGCGGGCTTCATGGCGTCGGCGTTTCCGTCGTCAATGCCCTTTCATTGGACCTTGATCTTGAAGTGAGAAGGGAAGGGAATGTTTATCGTCAGTCTTACAGCAGGGGAGTGCCGACAAACGAGCTGGTTGTCGTCGGGAAAACGAAGGGTAGGGGGACGAAGATCACCTTCAAGCCCGATCATGAAATATTCGAAGAAGTTGATTTCAGTTTCGATATTCTTTCCAACCGCCTTCGTGAACTCGCCTTTTTGAATAAGGGCGTTAAAATAACCCTGACGGATGAGAGGGACGGCAAGAAGAGTGAATTCTTCTACAAAGGCGGGATCGTCTCCTTCGTGGAATATATTAACCGAAACAAAGGGGTCCTCCATAAGAAGCCGATCTATTTAGACGGCGCCAAGGACGATTGCCAGGTGGAGGTAGCCCTCCAGTACAATGACACCTACACGGAAATTATCTTCTCATATGCAAACAGCATCAACACCACGGAAGGCGGATCGCATCTGAGCGGTTTCAAGTCCGCACTCACGCGGGTCATCAACAACTACGCCACGAACAACAACCTCATAAAGAACGGGAAAGACGTTATCCGGGGGGAAGACGTCCGGGAGGGCCTCTCCTGCGTCATCAGCATCAAGCTGAAGGAACCCCAGTTTGAGGGACAGACGAAGACCAAGCTGGGAAACAGCGAGGTCAAGGGGCTTGTTGAGGGGATTGTCTATGAGAAAATGGGGAGTTACCTGGAAGAGAATCCCCCGGTGGCGAGGCAAATCATCGGTAAAACCCTTGATGCCGCAAGAGCAAGGGACGCGGCGCGGCGCGCCAAGGAACTCACGCGCAGAAAAAGCGCCCTGGAGGTCGGCTCCCTGCCCGGAAAACTTGCCGATTGCCAAGAGCGAGATCCTGCCCGGAGCGAGGTCTACCTTGTGGAAGGCGACAGTGCCGGCGGCTCGGCCAAACAGGGACGGGACCGGAAAAACCAGGCCATCCTGCCCCTTCGCGGGAAGGTCCTCAACGTAGAGAAGGCCCGCTTCGACAAGATGCTCCAGAACGAGGAGATAAAGGTCATTGTGACGGCCCTCGGAACGGGCATCGGGAGAGACGATTTCGACGTGAGCAAGGTCCGCTACCATAAGGTCATCATCATGACTGATGCCGATGTGGACGGCCTCCACATCCGGACGCTTCTTCTCACCTTCTTCTTCCGGCAGATGCGCGAGCTGATTGAGCGGGGATATCTCTTCATCGCCCAGCCGCCGCTCTTTAAGGTAATGGACCGAAAGAAAGAGCTCTATATTCATAACGAAGAGGAGATGAAAAATTACATCCTCGAAAACGGGGTGAACAAGTTCTCCCTCAACATAGGCAACGGAAGCAATATCACGGGAAGCCGCCTCCTCGGTCTTGTCAAGAAGGTAATGAGGATTGAAACGGTTTTGGATCGCTTTGAGAAAGAGGACAAGAACAGGACGGTCATGCAGATTCTCGCCGCTGATCCGGCCTTTTCTCCGAACGATTTCACAAGCGAGGAGTCCCTTCTGAAAGTTGCGAAACGGACAAGGATGGCCATCGGGGAAAGACTCGAAGGCTACAGCACGGAACCTGATCCGGAACACAGCAGTTATAAGCTCATTTGCGATTACCGCATGAAGGGGCAGATATTCACAACGGTCCTTGACCGGGAGATATTCAAGTCACCGAGGTTTATCGAAATCAAGGACCTGCTCAATCAGGTGAGCGTCCTGGGCGAGGCGCCATACATTGTGGTAACGGACGATGAGGAGAAGGGACGGAAGGAGCTCGCGAGCATGACGGCCCTTGTGGAATACGTGACGGCGATGGGGCAGAAAGGTCTCACGATCCAGCGCTACAAAGGTCTCGGCGAGATGAATCCCGAACAGTTATGGGAAACCACCATGAACCCTGAAAAGAGAACCCTCCTTCAGGTAAAGGTGGAAGATATGGTAATTGCCGACGAAATCTTTACCACCCTCATGGGCGACCAGGTGGAACCCCGCAAAGAATTCATCTACAAAAACGCCCTCTACGCATCGAATCTGGATCTGTGATACCAAGCCGCCATCGTGTCATTGCGAGAAGTGAAGCGACGTGGCAATCTAATATGTTAAGTGGCTTTACTTTATTCGCAAAAGGTTGTGAAATCTCAAACCCTTCCGTGCCCTTTCCAGCCAGCCTCGCATAACATTCCCTTTTCTTCCCTCTCTCCTCAATCCCCTCCTATCAGGGTAGGGGAAGCTTCTTAAAAGGGCAGGCGAGGAATCTTGCGTGATATAGATAGGTTGTATGAGTTTTCCTGTTGGTTGAGATGACAAGGGTAGTATTTTTCATTCATTGCGTTACATGGTGAGGATAATGGAAAGACGCATGTGAGAGGTTGCTGCATTTTAAACCGTCAAAAGATAAAAAATAAGGCGACTTATTCGGCAAAAAATGGTATAAGAATGCACAAAATACTTGCAATGTAACTATTTTAAATTGCAGGATTTTTTGGATATCAAAACACACGATGAGGGCTTGAGAAAAATGGAGCAGATTTACCAGAAGAATATTCCCATCAATATCGAAGATGAGATGAAGAACTCCTACATGGCTTACGCGATGAGCGTGATTATCGGCCGCGCCATTCCGGACGTCCGGGACGGCATGAAGCCGGTTCATCGCCGGGTTCTCTATGCCATGTCGGAAATGGGGAACGTCTGGAACAAGGCCTATAAGAAATCCGCCAGGATCGTCGGAGATATCATCGGTAAGTATCATCCCCACGGCGATACAGCCGCCTATGACACCATTGTCCGGATGGCCCAGGACTTCTCCATGCGCTACCCACTGATTGACGGACAGGGAAATTTCGGCAGCGTGGATGGAGATCCACCTGCCGCGATGCGTTACACGGAGATCAGGATGGCAAGACTTGCCGAGGAAATGCTTGCTGATCTGGAAAAAGAAACGGTTGATTTTGTCCCTAATTACGACTCTTCCATGGAGGAACCGACGGTCCTGCCCGCGCGGATACCCGCGCTTCTCCTGAACGGTTCCTCGGGGATTGCCGTGGGCGTGGCTACCAACATCCCTCCCCATAATTTAAGCGAACTCATTGACGGGACGATTGCCCTGATACACAATCCGGAGATCACGATTGAAGGACTGATGCTCCATATAAAAGGCCCCGATTTCCCGACTGCCGGTTTCATCAACGGGAGGGAAGGGATCATCTCCGCCTACCAGACGGGCAGGGGGTCCATCCACATGAGGTCCAGGGCGATTATCGAGAGAAACGCGAGGAACGACCGGGAGAGCATCATCGTCACGGAACTCCCCTATCTCGTGAACAAGGCCAATCTGATCGAGAAGATTTCCGAGCTGGTGAAAGAGAAAAAGCTGGAAGGCATCTCCGATCTCCGTGATGAGTCAGACCGGGAAGGGATACGGATCGTCATTGACCTGAAGAAAGATGAGCCCTCCGGAGTCATTCTCAACCAGCTCTACAAGCATACCCAGATGGAGACAAATTTCGGGGTTATCATGCTGGCGATTGACCGCAGTCAGCCGAGGGTGCTCAATCTGAAGGAAGTACTTCAAAAGTTTGTAGATTTCCGCAAGGAGGTTATAACCCGTAGAACGATCTTTGACCTTCGGAAAACGAAAGAAAGGTCCCATATCCTGGAAGGGCTGATCATTGCCCTCAACCACATTGATGCCGTGGTTCAGCTCATTAAGAAATCCAAAAGCCCCCAGGAGGCCGCACATGCGCTCTCCGAGAATTTTGGTCTTACGGAGATTCAGGCGCGGGCTATTTTGGACATGCGTCTGCAGAGGCTTACAGGGCTCGAGCAGGACAAGATTCTTGACGAGTACAGGGAACTGTCACGGTTAATCGTCACGTTGCAGGGCATACTGGATGATCCGCAGAAGGTGCTCGATATCATCGTGGCGGAACTGGGGGAGATCAAGAAAAAGTATGGCGATGAAAGACGCACAGAGATCGTGGTGAGCGTAGACGATATTAATATTGAAGATATGATTGTGGAAGAAGACATGGTGGTGACCGTATCTCATTACGGCTACATTAAAAGGAACCCTGTCAGCCTTTACCGAAGCCAGCGGCGCGGCGGGAAGGGAAAGGTAGGCATGGGGACCAAAGAAGAAGATTTTGTTGAGAAAATCTTTATCGCTTCCACCCATCACTATATCCTGATTTTTACGAATTTGGGGCGCGTGTACTGGCTGAAGGTGTATCAGCTTCCACAGGCCGGGCGGGCGGCGAAGGGCAAAGCCATCGTAAATCTGGTTAATCTGTCGCAGGGGGAGCGGGTGGCTGCAATCCTGCCTGTCAAGGAGTTCGTTGACGGGAAGTACGTAATTATGGTGACCAGGAAAGGCATTGTCAAGAAGACCGACCTGGTGGCCTACTCGCACCCGCGGGCCGGGGGAATCATCGCCATCACGATTGATGAAGGGGACGAACTCATTGGCGTTCAGTTGACGCTGGGAGACCAGGATGTCTTTCTGGGAACAAGGAAAGGGCAATCCATCCGTTTCCATGAGCAGGACGTCCGGGATGTGGGAAGGACGGCCAGGGGCGTTATCGGCATCCGCATGGATGATGACGATGACGTGGTCGGGATGGAGATCCCTTCGGAGGGCAATTCCATTGTAACCGTTTCTGAAAACGGCTACGGCAAACGAACGGATGTGGAAGAGTACCGGAGGCAGAACCGGGGCGGCCAGGGCGTAATCAATCTCAAAACGGTATCCAAGATAGGAAATGTTTCGGGGGTTCTCCAGGTTACGGGCGAGGAAGACATCATACTGATCAGCAACGCGGGGAAAATCATACGTTTGAAAGTTCCGGAAGTTCCCCTTTTGCATAGGAGCACGCAGGGGGTAAAACTGATCGAGATTGATCCCGACGAAAAATTGGTTGGCGTGGCCCGCGCCGAGAGGGAAGCGGAGGAAGAGGAAAAGGACGACGAGCTGTCACAGGATGGTGAAGAGGAAGAAGCCGTAAACGGTTTAGATTTTGACATGGGCGATACGGAAGATATAACGTAATCTTTGCGCAAGGGTTCGGAGTTTTTCAAAATCCCCCTCACCCCCCTTTGACAAAGGGGGGTGAGGGGGATTTTTTTATTACCTTGTGTGATGAGAAACTATAATGAATGTTTCATAACTTGATTCTGGAAGTTACTGCACTGTTTGTGATAGAATAATTTACATAATGGAGAGA
>Ga0207931_1000806_pt1 | contig 11099 bp, 10 predicted proteins | sample NGESurdeep092012_2_FD_184478 | JGI IMG/M metagenome (GOLD analysis project Ga0207931, IMG submission 184478) | Arctic peat soil microbial communities from Barrow, Alaska - NGEE Surface sample 415-1 deep-092012 (SPAdes) | ecosystem: Environmental > Terrestrial > Soil > Wetlands > Peat ...
TTGGAATAATCTTTTTGAGCACAATATTATTCCATAGATGCAATCCTAAAAGCAGCATTGGGAATTACGGCGGGACTCCTTATGCAGATTCTGCTTATAGTTGAAATCGGACAGATGAATTACGATTTCATAAATTTTCAAAAAGTGAACTAACAATATTAACTTAAGTTTTAAAGACTAATTATGAAAAAATCGACCATTTTAGGTTTAGTGCTAATGTTCTTATTTTCTTCATACAGTACGTCGTACGGACAAGATATTGTAGCAAATGACCAAAACAAAAGACTTGGCAGAGGAGTAAATATTATCGGCTATGACAAGGAGTTGTGGAAAGATTATACCAAAGGCCGTTTCAAAGAAGAGTATTTTAAAATGATCAAAGAGGCAGGATTTTCAAACGTTCGTATTAACCTGCATCCTTTTTCAAATATGAATAGCGAATACAGGATCAATCCCAAATGGATGGAAACTTTAGATTGGGCAGTAAAGAATGCTCTTGAAGCCGATCTGATGGTTATACTTGACTTACACGAATTCAATGCCATGGCGGCTGATCCGGTTGCAAAGAAGGAAATGTTCCTTTCTGTCTGGAAGCAATTGGCGCCCAGATACAAAGACCAGTCCGATAATGTGATTTTTGAAATATTGAACGAACCAAACCGGAAGCTCACACCCGAGCTTTGGAACACATTTCTTACAGAGGCTATGAAAATAATCCGCACTACCAATCCAACCCGCACGCTAATTATTGGTCCTGGTAACTGGAATGGTATAGAGTCTTTGCCGACCCTGGTTCTACCTGAGGAGGACAGAAATATCATTGTAACAGTTCATTTTTATCACCCGATGAAATTTACACATCAGGGAGCTCCATGGTCTGTAGAGAATGCAAGCCTAAGTGGCATAACCTGGACCGGCACTAAAGAAGAAAAAGAGGAAGTTGACACAAAATTAAAGGTTGCAGCTGATTGGTCAAAGGCACATGACCGACCGATCTTTTTAGGAGAATTCGGATCTTACGATAAGGCAGACATGGAATCGAGAGCTCGTTATACTGCTTATGTTGCGCGTACAGCTGAAAGGCTGGGGTTTAGCTGGGCATACTGGCAGTTCGACAGCGATTTTATCGTTTATGACATTGATAAAGAGAAATGGGTTGTCCCTATTTTAAACGCTTTAACAGATAACGCTTCTAAACAATATTAATCTAAAAGCAGCACTACGGTCAACCCATGGGGTTGACCGTAAATTATTAATAATGTAACCGAATTTTCGTAATATACCGGTTACCTGTGCGAGTAAATGACTGAAATATTGTTAGTTTCAATCCGGTCAGAGCCAGATATTTATCAGATGCCATGTAATCTGAAAAATCGTCCCAGATGCCATGATCTTTGACCACCGCACCCATATGTACAAATCCCAACTCGCCGAAATTGAATTCGCAGCTGGTCCCTCCCTTTGCCATGGACAGGGAGTATCCGGTCTTTTTTCCACTTGACAACAGTAGTTTTAATGCAGCGTTGTATAATGGTGCATCATTAATGTACGAGTCAATCGATTTCCAATCACCGTTGATCTCAACCTCAATCCAGGAATGTCCTCCGGCGTCAGGCAGCAAAGGAAAAGCATAAGTGGGGAAAATCCCTTTCATGATATTGAGGTCAATCAAACCTGTATGGATACGGGAAGGAATTTCAGCAATTTTGCATAAAGCGTGAAAAAGAGTTGCCTTGGTGTTGCAGTATCCAATTCCATAACCTATTGTTTCGGAAGCTTTTACGTTATCCCATTTCGGCGGGAAACCGAATTTGATTTCATCCCGCAGATACTGGAAAATACTCTTTAAGTTTTCCTCCCGGCTTGCTCCCGGCTTGATCAGTTCCTTGGCTTTGGCCTGTACCACAGGATGTTCAAAGTCCGACAATTTCATTTTTGCGTTCATAGTTCACTGATTTAAACAATTAAATTCAAACTTCACAGATTGTCTTAGTTCTGGGTATTATTATATCCGAAGTTCATAGGTGATTAGCGGTCAGATATTGTGATAATTGGTTTTGTTACTACTGGAAAGGAGTTATGATATCCGGACACCATGCTGAAGTTTCTCTGCAATATTGATGGTTTTTTCGTCCTTGCTTAGCTCCAGGCTGATTTTCCAGAGTCTTTCCTGTATTTCCTGATTAAAGACAGTTTCTTCTTCCTTCATCTCGATAAACTCTTTATTCTTCCATGTAACAAATTTTCCGGACTTCTTAAGGCTTTCTTCCTGCTTTTCTGTGAACAAAGGAGCCATTATCTTTCCGCATTCCTCTATTGAGATAAATGTGCCAAAAAACTTCATTACAGTTGCCATGGCTTTCATTGTGACAGGGATAATATTAATCTGATTACTCCACACCGTCTTGGATATTTCAAAACCAATGAAGGATACTTTTGAGCTTTTTAATCCTCTATACAGATCGTGTAACTTAACCAGGAACATTCTTTTGGCAACCATAGCCTGATGGATCCCGTTTTCAAAACTCCAGTTTTTATTCATCTGGAGGTCGTCCCAGAATATTTTGCCACCGCGGGTTACATTGAATATTACTCTTCCGCCGTTCTCAGAGTTTTCCAGCAAGTTCAATAAATTTAAAGTCAGCATAAACTGAGCTAAATAATTTACCTGGAAATGGGAATCCATCCCATCTTCAGTCTCTACCCTTTTAGCAGCATAACCCAAACCGGCATTTATGAATATACAATCCAGATACTTATGTTTACTTTGAATCTCTTCGATTGCGAGCCTGACATCAGCAAGTTTAGTAAGGTCACATAGAATAATTGATATTTTTCTATTCATTGTGACGTTTTCAAGTTCTTTGATTGTAGCCTCACCAAGTTCTTTAGATCTGCACAATAAGATAACTTCATGAATCTGGTTATCTATTCCTGCCAATACCTTAGTTACTCCCTTTCCCATTCCATTTGTTCCACCAGTTATAAGAATTTTCATTTCTATTTCCTCCCTTTATTTAAAAGTTTCATGCCTTAATGAATTATTTTGTGAATAGATATCATAACGATTAGCTGAGTGTCCAACGGCGGATTACATCATAATTATTACATTTCCTTTTTTATGACCTTGTTCGACATATTGAGTGGCCTGATAACATGACAATTGGTTATGCCTTCTTATCACGCATTAAGGAATAGTGGCTGAAAACATAATTTCTTACCCGGATGATATCGTTCAGCACATCATTGTCGTGAGTAAGATAGTAGTAAAATGAGAGTCCTGTCAGGGCACCTGCCAGATCCTGGGCGGTTATGTGCAGGCTGTCGGGACCATAAACCAGGGTATTACCTGAAAGCGAATAATAAGAATATATCAATCCGCTTTGCCTTATTTGCTGTTGGATGTAATTTACTCCGCACCATGCATAATAAAGATATGTATCATTATAAAGATATGTATCATTGCCTGTAAGATGATAAGCTACACCGTAAAAAAAGGTTTGCCGTGACCTGGTCCGGATAAATTCCCGTTTCAGGCTGTCTGTCTGATTGATAATCCATGAATCAACAGAATTTAAATCCAGCTCCCTGCAATTGTTTAAAAGGCTATCATTACACCGGTATGTCGGGAAGTTTCCGATCGGGTTACCAAGGGCTGATGGCATATTCCAATATGGCAGCAAATCGTTGACAAGATGGTCTTTCCATCTTTGTCCATTGATTTTCTGACCAGATATATTAATCAGCAGTAATGAAAGGAGCAGGGCTAAAAGTAACCTTTGCTTAAGGATCATCTCAGATCTTTATTTTCCGTAATCTTCAATTAGCTGATCGAGGAAACGGTTTGTTTCTTCCTTAATAATCATTCTGGAAGGATCTGATTCAAACCATTTAAGTGTTCGTTTTATCCCTTCTGAAAATGGAATAGTGGCAACATAATCCGGTACAAACCGTTTAATCTTTGCATTGTCAAAAATTGCAGAATAAGCTTTATCTCCCAAAAGATTTCCACGCTCCGATGGAAAATTATGCTTGTCAGCAAAATCACAGATACAGTCTGAAGAAATATGAACTATTTTAGCTTCACAGCCAGCCGCATGAGCAAGTGACTGATAGATCTGGTTCCAGGAAAGGACTTCATCAGATGTGATATGAAATGCTTCACCTATTGCATGTTGATTTCCCAGCAGGCCTAAAAAGCCTTTTGCAAAATCATCGGAATGAGTTTCTGTCCATAAAGAGGTACCATCGCCCTGAACTACAATTGGCAATCCTTTCCTTATCCGGTCCACCACTGTATATTCCTCCCAGCCGCCCAGTGTGACCGGCAGCACAGTATCATAGGTATGGGATGGTCTGACAATGGTTGCCGGAAAATCGCGCTCACGGTATAATTTCATCAGCAGATCCTCACATGCAATTTTATTTCTCGAATACTCCCAGTTGGGATTTTTAAGAGGTGTCGATTCCGTAATTATGTAGTTAACCGGCGGTTTCTGATATACTGATGCTGAACTGATAAATATATATTGTCCGGTATTTCCTTCAAAGAGTTGAACGTCACGTAAAATGTCTTCAGGGGTGAATGCAATCCAGTTTACTACAACATCCCACTCATGACCAGTTAAGAGTTTCCGGGTATCCTCTGTATTTCTGATATCTGCAATTAAACTTTTCACTCCTTCAATTGAAGTTCTTTTGCCTCTGTTCATGTGATACAGATCAGCTCCTTTTTCCAGGATGGATTTGCTTACAGCGGTACTTATGTTACCAGTTCCTCCGATGAATAATATCTTCATTTCAATCAGTTTAATTGATTTTGTAAAACTTAATTATAGTTGTTTTGGTCTTCTTTTTCGCTTGCTGCATGATTCATATTTTAATTGCCAGGTAAATGTGGTGTATTTTGAAAAAGGAAAAGCTATTTCATCAGCTCAACGGCTGAGGTTGAAATAATAAACGATCCAAAAGCCCCGAACGGACTCACCTCTCTGGGCGAGTTAAAATAATCCTCGGTACTGTTTTGAATGCCAATACTGCTGCAATCAAGCAGATCAATAAATCCATTAGCGTTTGTTTTGGCTTTCTGAACCATTCCCTCATACGCCTTCATGATAACATGAGTATATTCCCCGGCAGAAATAAATCCTCTGTCGATCGAACTTTTCAACAGGTAAATGTACATGCCGGTTCCGGAGGTTTCGTTCCAGTTTCTGGGGTCGCTGGGCTTATCGACCACCTGGCACCACATTCCCGTATTTGTGTCCTGGACTAGCGTTTGATATAATTGTAATATGCCGGGTCACCGGTAGCCTTCCAGATTTTTTCCATGGCAAACATCACATATCCTGCCTGCCAGCTAAAGTGATTGGTGTTGCCACAGCAATACATTGTGTCGGGATCGGGAAATCTGGCAATAAAACTGTCTGCAACTTTTACCGACCATTTGGCAGAGTTATCCTTCGCAACGGCTTTTTCAGAGGTGAATGAAATCAGGATTATAATGATTGAAAGTATACCAGGTTTCATTTTACCGGAAGTGATTGCTAATGTTCATAATTAGTGTAAGATATTCCCCTTGAGCAGATTACCATGTGAATCGAGAACCTGAATATTCGACATGGTTTTCAATACTGACCGATCATTGTAAATCCATACAAGTTTCTTCTCGCGCGTGATCTCAAAAGCATGAGTTACATTCCCCTCAGGATGATGTCCTACCCAGTTTGTGAAAACCAGGTTTCCATCGGGAAGGATTTCCATTCCGGCCATAAACTTAAGTTCGATTCCGGGTAATTCGTTTTTTGTGATCTGCCAGATTACCGAATCGGATTTATCAACCTCCACAATCCGTGGCTCCCCGTTATGGTCGGAACAGGTTATCAGGGTATTGCCGTCTGGGAGCCTGATTGCCGAATGTGGCCCCCCTTTAATCGGAATTTCACGAACAATTCTTCCTTCGGAATCATATTCCGAAACTTTGTCTAAACCATAATGCGCCACCAGATAATTGCCGTTTTCGAGTTTCCTGGCATTGCGCATATAGGCGGTACCGCCATCAACTCCTTCAGGCAGCAGTTTTACCTTTTTTACCAGATCCCCATTTGGAGCAATTTCAAGCAGAAAGCCGGAGTTACATTCACCAATAAAGGTGTTCCCGTTGGCCAGGCGCTGACAAGCGTAAATCTCACTCTCTGATTCGTAATGAAAGATAATCTCTTTATTCCTGCTAACTTCTTTTACCCCTTTCCCGGTGTTGAATAAAAGATTTCCATTGGACAATACCCACAGGTCGTTGCATTTTTCGGCTGGATATTGCCATAATATTTTCCCCTCTTCAGAAAAAATAAATACCATACCCTGCGTATAATCAGTGCAGGCGAAGGTATGTTTTTCAGGAGTTTGTCCAATCAGGTTATAAATGGAAATAAAAAAAATCAAAAGAAGGGAAAGGGTTGTTTTCTTCATATGCTTTCAGAGCTTATTCATTTTTAACTCATTATACCATTTTTGCATAATATAGAAGGCCTTTTTCTTTTGTCCTTTATCTGAAACCAGGCCCTTTCTGTTGAAATCGTCCTGAATTCCGGGAAGCTGACGGCGAGGTGATCTGAAATCTTTTAAAATCCATGGGGTTGTTCCTGCCAGTCCTGGAATACGTTTAAACATATTGACACTTCGCATGTACATATCTTCCTGATAGTCTTCCGAAAAGCGATCTGTTTTTGATCCGCGCAGTCCATACACACATTCGCCTCCAAACTCAGTGATAATAACAGGTTTCTGTTCTGAAAATGTCCATTCAACACGATCGCATTTTTCAGGCAGCCCATCATACCAGCCAACATACTCATTGAAGCTGATAATATCGAACAGTTTGCTCAACTGATCATTAACGGTTATTAATCCAGGTTTGACTTCTTCCTTCTCCAGTGCTGCACTTACGAATCTGACATTATCCAGGCTTCTGGCTTTTGCTGCAAGCCGGCTTAAAAAATCGAACCTTTCCTGACTCTGCGGTGTTTCATTGGCTATTGACCAGATAATAATATTGGTTCTGTTTTTATCGCGTGTAATTATGTCTGTAAGCTGATTTTCAGCATTTTTATAGGTATCCTGGTTACTCCACTGAATAGTCCAGTATACAGGAATTTCGGACCAGACCAGTATTCCCATCTTTTCAGCCTGACGAATCATTTGTTCATTGTGAGGATAGTGTGCCAGTCGTACAAAATTACAGCCCATTTCTTTCGCCCAGCCTAACAGAACTGAAGCTTCATCAGACGAATAAGCCCGTCCATTTCTGTAAGCAGCTTCTTCATGAATACAGATCCCTCTCAAAAATGTCTCTTCTCCGTTGAGAAGAATTTTGGTCCCTTTTGTTTCAATAGTCCTGAAGCCAATTTCATCAGAAATAGTATCGTTTTCAGATATTATGGAAACCTTATAAAGTTTTGGATTTTCAGGACTCCAGTAGACAGGTTTTGCTTTTATGTCGAAGGAAGCATATCCATTCTGGTCGGTACGTACTTTCCTGCTGATTTTTAATTCGGGGATCTCAATATTAACTTGCTGCACCGGATCTTTTCCATCGAGCTGAATCCAGCTGCTGATTGTGTTCTTGTCTCCTTTTTTCAATTGAACGTAATAATCGCGGATAAATGTTGCAGGCGTTTCAATCAAATTAACCTGACGGGTGATCCCTCCATAGTTCCACCAGTCGGTATTGATAGCGGGCACACCCTCGGGCAGTCGTTTATTATCAACTTTGACCACCACCGAGTTTTCACCTGTTTTAACCATTCCGGTAATTTCAAAATTAAAAGGAGTGAATCCGCCTGAATGCCTGCCAATCTCCCTGCCGTTGAAAAAAACAATGGCTTCATAGTTCACTGCTGCAAAATGCAGGAAGAGACGATTGCCGGCAGTGATCTTATATTCAAATCGTTTCCTGTACCAAATTGTTCCTTCATAATAGTATAATTCGGCCCTTTGGGTATTCCAGTCTCCCGGAACAAAAAGTGTTTTATCTGTCGCAAAATCATATTCCTGAAGAACACTTTTATCAACCGGGTCTTTATCGCTTCCAAAACCATTGGCTAAAGGCTTTCGCCTGTAATCATAATAGCCGTTTTCATAAGGATCTACAATGGTTCTCCATAGCCCATCAAGTGAAGTAGTATTACGTCCGCTAATGTTAATGATTTGCGGATATATTTGCCCGGATAGTGACATAGAAATGCAAGTTAATACCGGAATTAAGCCACGTTTACAAAAAAAGGCAAATTTCATGAAGGTTGATTTTGATTACTTTCTAAAAAAAATTAATTTTTAACAATTGAATATACCAATTCAATGCCCTTGCCTCTATTGAGGTTTCGGCTGTATTTTTTATCTGCCGGATTATTCCAGTGTTCAGTCACCCCAAGGCTTGTAAGTCTTGTTCCGTCACGTTCCGGGTCGTACACGACACCTGAGGGAGGATCGTTGGCCAGCGCCATTTCTTCCATGGCATGATCGCTATACATCATGTCTGGTGCATCAGGCCATTCTGCAAGTGCAAAGTCGAGTACAACCGATTCAACTGCAACTCCATCCTGAGATGCGAATAAGCTTCCGGGCCAGCTGTTATTGAAAGGAGCAAGGGCCCATTTAAATGACGGAGTGCCATTTACAAATTTGTTACTGTATATGCCATCAATTAAAAATAACATTGTCTTTGCTCCAAGGTCTTTATGTCCCATAAAATCAGGATAAACGGAATATTGTCTCTTCCCTTCCCTGCTTTGGCTGAAGCCGCTGCAGTGTGAATTTTTTCTCCAGTCGGCTTCGATGCTCGTACATCCGAAATAATTTTTAGCGCACAGCGATACACCCTGACTGTTATGACCTTTCATGATGGCCATATTGATAACATAGTTGGCTTCAACAAAACAGGTTGCCAATCCTCTTGTCATTCCCTTAAAATCGAAGGAATAAATAAAGCCGTTTTCAACAAAAGTCGACTTCTCGCGTCCATTACCGCCTTCATGATCAATATAGTGCACATTCGGATATACAGCATGACATTTGTCGTATATATTATTGGTAATAATCCTGCTCGGGTCAGCCACCGTAATGTTTTCCTGCGGGACCCCGGCTTCATTCACAAGGCTTTTCAGCAGAGACAAAATAAGCTGAGGATTTGCATTTATCTCATTGTTACTTTCCTGGCCTGAAGTATTATTCTGGTTAATTTTTATTGCTACCTTTTCGCCTGGTTTATACCCTTCATTCTTATTATGATTGGTCTTGTTGAAAGAACGGAATAGGGCATCCCATGATTTTTTTTCACTATTGATGTTGGTCAGGCTGTTAAGTGTCTGAGTAAAGATCTTGTCAGTTTCTGCCTGATTGTTGAATTTATCTTCCCACCAGAATCCTGTTTTGCCGTCCCATGAAGCTATTCTGGGATTATGTCCCCATGCTACCCTGCCCGGATTAATGCCCCTGGCAATACCAAGCGGCACGTTAGGCTTGTACCATATCTCCAGCTTGCCAGATACCGGTTTTGCTTCTGAGCTACCGGAATATATGCCTATGGCAGCAACACCGGCGATCAAAAAGCATGCTGCAGCAAGGTATTTGGTTTCCAGTAGTTTATGCTTTGCTTTTTTGAATGCAAAAGCAGCCCCGGTAACTGCCAGTATCCAGAGGACAAAACCCGACATCACAGGCGCAGCTATCTGCATGCAGGGATAAGTTGCTCTCGAAGGTTTCGGAATAACGCGGACAAGAAACCAGATGGTAGCAAGTAAAGAAATAGTGATATAAACAATTTTCCCCGGGACTCTCATTTTCCTTAAGAAAATTATTACTCTTTTAATCCATTCGGGAAGCTTTTGAATTCTTTCTTCAGTTATCACAATCGAAGTATTTAGTTTATTATTTTATCAGCTTAAAGTCAATATAATCGTAATTCATCTCACCTGTTTCAATAGTGTGAATTGTCATTGTCTGTTCACCCCTTTTAAGATCAATTTTCGCAAGATTGTCAATGTAGTTCCAGTGATGCCACTGTCTCCATGGAACTGTATCAGCAGCCACATATGTTGAAGGAATGGAGAGCGGACCAGTCATATCAACGTCATTCACTGACAGGGATATCTTTCCATTTTTATTTGAAGTGAACATTATCCCCAGCTGGTAAGTACCTGCCGTTTTAACATTGACAGTGTATTTTGTCCATTCGCCGGGCTTCGTCCATCCTACATAAAGCTGGTCTTTTTGCTGTTCGGCAAAATTATAAGGGGTGTTATCAACAGGCGGATTCTGAAATTTGGTGTAAGAGATATCAACAGCTTCATTGATCCGGAATTCATGGAGATATGATCCATCGGCAGGATTTAGCCGGCCGCTGCCAGAATTGATTGAATCACTGTCATGATAGGCTATACCTTCTCCGCCAAAATCATAATACTCGCACTGTAACCGGCCTGGAATAGTTTGGGCACCACCATTGTAACGGGAATCATGGAAGGGTTTTCCCTGATATGATTTAGAGTTTTTGGCTGACTGGCACATTCCATTAATGCCTGTTGCCAGAATGATTATTGTAAAAGACAAAAAGCAGGAATTTTTAATACTCATAACTAAGAGTTGAGGTAAAATACTTTATTTCATGACTTTTCAAAAGTAATTATTATATCAATAAAAAAAATCCGGACTGGTTGAATATTCTCCAATCTTTGGATGGAAGAATGTCAGCATTCATGAGGTGCTTTCAAAGCACATTCATCTGAACATCGCATGAATTGTTTTCCAGATATTGTATTGCTTTTATAAGTCTTTAAAGCATTCAATTTTGTAATAGACCATTTCTCTTTATTTAACCCTAACGCTATATAACGAATTTTGAGAAGTTGCAAAAAGAGTATTACCATCCTTGCCTCCGAAAGTTATGGATATAGGTCGTTCCGGAATGTTTATCCTGTTAATCTCTTTACCACTTTTATCGTACACGAAAATCTGACCTTCAGCAATGTATAGGTTACCATCCTTATCAACGGCAGTGCTGTATCCACCCCTAGAATGAACTTCTTTCACATTTGAGACAAGAT
>Ga0207931_1000807_pt1 | contig 11085 bp, 9 predicted proteins | sample NGESurdeep092012_2_FD_184478 | JGI IMG/M metagenome (GOLD analysis project Ga0207931, IMG submission 184478) | Arctic peat soil microbial communities from Barrow, Alaska - NGEE Surface sample 415-1 deep-092012 (SPAdes) | ecosystem: Environmental > Terrestrial > Soil > Wetlands > Peat ...
TCAAAAGCAACCTTCCCGGTCAAACGATTCGCCGACGGCATCCGGGCCGGTTCGCAAGGGTTCAGAATGTTGAGCCCGTCCCGGTCCAGATTTGGTCAATCACATGGCCGCAGAATGGGGCCCGGCTCGTACGATGCTCAGCGGTACGTCCTGCGGTAGGGCAATCCGTCGCTGTCGCGCCGGCGGCTGGACATCGGGTAGCAGGTTCACCGCCGTGCATTGCATTCTCAGCGGCACCCGCACATAAATCGCTGTCGTCGCCAGTGACTCGTGACCCATCAATTCCTTGATGACCAGGGAATCGACACCGGCATCCTTCAAAGTGCTGCCGAACCAATGACGTAGAGAATGCGGTTTTCCGGGGACACCGGCGCGGTCCATCGCCTTCGAGATCCCGGCGCTGACCGAATTGCCCAAGACTGGACCGCCGGCGCCGTATTCGCGATTCCCCACCCATGACGGAAACCACCAACTCCGTTCGGGCATCTCAACCGCCAACCGTTGAAGGATCGGATGCAACGGAATGTAGCGCGTCTTCTCACCCTTGCCCGTGATCGCAATGGTGCACGTGATCAGGTCGACGTGCTCACCGCGGATCGCCGCGATCTCGCTGACCCGCAGACCCGCGTACGCGCCGAGCAGGATCATCGCCCGAGTCCGCCCGGACATCCTCGTGCTGAGCAGAACGGTGAGGTGCTCATCGGCGACCGGTCGCGGTCTGCCCTTTGGCACCTTCGGGGTGGTCGCGATCAGCGTGGGGTCATCCGGGCGTCGCCCCGTTCTCACCAGCCACAGGGACCAGGCGCGTATCGCGCCATGATAGGTCGCCCGCGTTGATTTCGACCACGCCGGGTTGGCCAGGAATCGGTCGACATCGACCGGGCTGAGGCGGACCGGATCGGACAGTCGAGACACCACGGCGAGCCGCTCTTGGATGGTCTTGGCTGACAGACCGCCGGCGCGTTGCCGCAGCACCCATTCGTCCAGTAGAGCCTGCCGCTCCGCCTCGCCCGGGCCCAACACACGAAGAGCAGGACGGCCAACCGCGCGGGTCACATCATGCCCCGCTTCTCTTCGTGAGGTGCCGCGGAGAGCAGTAGGGATTCAGGCAAGCGGTCGTGTTGACCGTCGGCACCCCAGCTGGGCGGCTTAATCGTCACGAGGCGGTTGAACGGAAATCGGAAATGCGAAGAACACCCGCGACACCAAGCTCGCACGAGCCCGCGCTTCCGCCCTGCCGGACGCCGACCTTCTCTCTGAAACTCCTTGGCCCCGATACGATTCGAGCAAATGGTATGACTCGGGCAACACTTGGATCAGAAGGTTGGGGGTTCGAATCCCTCCGGGCGCGCTCTCCAGATCCGTTGCACCGCAGCAGTTTCGGCTGTTCGGGGTGATCTTGGTGCAAGATCGCATCCCATTAACCATCCCATTGAGTGCGACCGTTGACCCCTGGTGACGCCGGTCGGCGGGTCGATCGTGGTTCGTACGGTTGCGCTCATGAGAGATGCGCGTGGTACCGGGTCGATGCGGCAGCGACGCCCGGGGGTGTGGGAGGTGCGGGTCGCGATCGGCCCGGACCCGGTCAGTGGGCGTTCGCGGTACCGGTCGCTGACTGTGCACGGTGACCGCGAGTCGGCGCAGGCGGCCAGACAGCGTTGGGCGGCGAAGGCCGACCTGGTGCGGTCTTCCGGGCGGACCCGGCCGGGTATCACCCTCGCCGCGCTCCTTCGGGAGTGGCTGTGCGCCGATCACGGATGGCGACCGTCGACGGTGGTCGGGTACCGGTCGGTGGTGGGATTCCTGACCCAGGATCCGGTCGGGAAGCGGAGGGCGGTGGACCTCACCCCGAAGGTGCTCGCCGCCGCCTGCGCCGACTGGCGATCGCAGGGGTGGCCGGACCCGACGGTGTGGGCACGAATACGGGTGTTGCGGTCGGCGCTGGGGTGGGCCTACACCGAACGGATCCTGGACGTGCACCCGCTGGACGGGATGCGCAGCCCACCGCACGCCGCCGTGCGGATGCACGCACCGGTGGAGGACGTGCGGGCGATCCTGGCGTGCGCGCGGCAGCAGGCACTCGACGCGGCGATCGGGGAAGGGCGGAGACCATCCGACCGGGCGGCAGTGCATCGGGCCGAGCAGACGCTGCTGCTCACCCGGCTGGCCGCCGATTCCGGCGCCCGGCGCGGCGAGCTCGCGGCACTGCAGATCACCGACCTGGACGGTGACGTGCTGACCATCGCCAGGGGTACCTCGAACGAGGTGGTCGGACCGACCAAGACCGGCCGGATCCGCCGGCTCACCCTCGGCCCCACCACCGCGGGCCTGTGGCGGCACACCGTCGAACAGTGGCGGCAACGCGCCAGCGAGGGCCAGCGATTCGGGCCGTGGCTGTTCTCCCGCCGCGCCGACCACACCACCCGACTGTCCACGTCCTGCCTCTCGCACTGGTTTGCCGAACTCTGCACCGACGCCGGCCACCCGGACGTCACCCTCCACCGTCTGCGTCACACCGTGGCCACCGCCCTGGTGTCCCAAGGAGACATCCTGCAGGCCCAATACCGGCTCGGGCACCGCGACGCCGCCACCACGCTGCGGATCTACAGCCACGTGCTGCCACTGACCGACCACGAGGCCGCCGCCACCATGGAAGAGCTCTACCGGCAGTGAGACCCGGCGGCCGATCACCAATCCCAGCAGACGATCGTCCCGGCCTGGGCGGCGAGCACGGCGGCGTACCTGTTTGACAGCGAGCCATCCTTCCCATCCGCGAAGGTGTTCGTCAAACCCGGGACGATCGACCGGTCATCACCTCCTTCCCAACGAAGCGGGGCCGGTCGAGGTGGTGCGCTGATACGGCGCCGGACCGCTCCGATCACACATCCAGACTGCCGCGCGCGCGTCCGCAGGATGCTCCGTGCTCCACGACTCTGGCGAGACGGTGTCGTCAAACGCCTTTCGCTCGGAGGAAGCATGCTCGATCGTGCGCGAACAGCACTTGCACCGCCCGCTGTCCCCGGCGCGCGCCGGGAATCTGAGGTTCGGCTGCCCAAACAAGGACGAAACCCTGTGACGAGGCTCGCATCTCACCGAATAGCGCGCCTCGTGGCGCACGGCGTACCGTCAAAGATGTGCGGCAGCGCCCCCGGTCTGGAGGGCAACACATGTGTTTACGACGCGCCCTCGACACCGAGATCCCGGCGGTGCGATGAGGCTGGTAACACGTTTCCTCGACGCGCGAGCGACCCGACTTCCTTGTCGTGACGACGGCTGTCATTGGTCGGCGCCGGGGGCGGAACCATTGTTTTCGTTCTGGAGGAGTTCCTGATGTGGGCTGCATTGAAAAAGGCCGTCGCGGGTGTCACCGAGTCGCTCGGCATCGAGATACCCGGGTTGCCGATTGACCTGGGAGGGGTCGGCGATGCCGCCGCGACCGCCGCGCAGGGTGTCACCGAATCGGCGGCCGGCGCCGTTGAAGGCCTCACCGGTGTCACCGAGACACTGTCCGGCGGTGCCGCGGGTGTGGCCGAGAGCGTGTCCGGCGGTGTTGCGGGTGTCACTGACAGCGTTGCCGGTGCCGCGGAGGGTGTCTCCGCGGCGGCCGTGGACTCGGCCGGGCAGGTCCTGCCCGACGTCAGCGCAGCGGTGGGCAGCGCGAACCCGTCGAAGTAGCCGCCGCACTTTTGGGTCGCCATTTATGCGCTGACCGACGTGTGTGCCCGCAGGAGCGCACGGTCCGGGAGGCATCGGCGAGACAGCGGTGTTCGCCGTTTTGGCGACCGGAGGCTGATCGGATGCATCAAGACCGCCGCAAGGTCCTCGATCGGAGCGATCCCCGACCGGATCCGCTCCTGCGCAACCTGTCCTGATCCGTGGTCCACCACCCGGACTCCTCCCGCCCTGATGATCCCACCGGAGGCCGGAGGCGTCCGCGACGCCATCCTGCCGCACCGCTACCGGCGTGACCCGTCCGCGCGCGTCGAGCGCTCGGGCGGATCAGGTTTCGGAAGCCCAGGGCGGTGCCGCGCAGGTGTTCCACGCGGCCGTTGATCGCTTCGGTGGGTCCGTTGCTGGTGCCGGGTCGGGCGAAGAACGCCAAGATGTCCGCGGCGCGGCGCTTCAGGGTCCCGCCGAGCTTGCGGATCTCGACGAGGGCGGCGGGGACACCGCGGGCGAGGCTGTCGATCAGCGAGCGCAGCAGGTCATGTCCCTGTCTGCGGTCGGTGTGGCGGTAAGCGGTATTATGCGCTGGTAGATGGCCCAGGTGACTTCGACCTCGACATGCTCGTCGTTGGCGAACAGGGCGTGCAGCCGTGCCCGTTGTTTCTCGGTGAGCAGGTCGGCGCCGGTGTGCAGGGTCCGCCGGGCGGAGAACAGTGGATCACTGCGGCGGCCGCGATGGCCGTGCAGTTTTTGTTGGACGCGCTGGCGGCACTCGTCGAGGGCTTCGCCGGCCAGGCGCACGACGTGGAACGGGTCCATCACGGTAACCGCGTCGGGGAGTTGTTCGGTGGCAGCGGTTTTGAAGCCGGCGAACCCGTCCATCGCGACGACCTGCATCCGGTCGCGCCACGGCTGCGGCCGGCCGGCCAGCCAGGTGGCGAACACCTGTTTCGTGCGGCCCTCGACCATGTCCAACAACCTGGCCGGTCCGGTTCCGGCTTGGACCGTGGTCAGATCGATGATCACGGTGACGTACTTGTCTCCGCGGCCGGGTGTGCCGCCACACGTGCTCGTACACGCCGATGACGTGACCCCGTCGAACCGGGCGGGGTCGCTGATCAGCACGCGGCGGCCTTCATCCAGCACCGCGGTGTTCGCGGTGTTCCACGACACCGCAAGTCCTTCAGCGACTCTGGCCATGCTCAGGTGCTGACACACGATGCCTTCCAAAGCCCACCGCAGGGCCCGGCGGGACAGCTTGGCCCGCGGCTCGGCCGCCTTGCTGGTGTCCTGCCGCCACACTCGCGCGCAGCCTGCGCAGTGGTAGCGGCGCACGGTGACCAGCAACAATGTCGGCCGCCAGCCCAACGGTTCGTGCGCGAGCAGCCGGGTCACCGTGTCCCGCGGGACACCGCGCTGCCCGCACCGGCCGCATTCACCTCCGGTATCGACGACCCGGCAGGCGATGATTGCCCGGTCGGGCTCAAGAACTGTGCCCGACAGCCTGCAGGCCGAGCTCCTCGAGCCGACAGAACGTGGTCAGATCAGGGTCGGCGAAGGTAGCGTCAGCCATGTCGAGGTCCTCAGGATGGGCGGCGTGAGAACCTTCATCCTGCGAGGACCTCGACGCCTACCCGGCCAACGACGCGCCGACGCCGACTACACCCTCAACTGCGAAGAGCCGGTTTGGGTGCGCCGTCTTACGCGATCTGGGGCGGATTTGATGCCGGTGACCGTGCCGGCTACGTCGCGCAGTTCGACGCGTTCGGCACCGCCCCGTCCTTCGCGACGCTCTACACACGCGTGGCATTCGCCATCGCGAAATGGCTGGCGGCCGCGGCAATATGAGGTGACCATACCAAAGCAAGTCCCGGCCGTAGAGGTGAGCAACCAAAGGCTCCGTTAATAACAGCACGCGACAAAGGGGGGCTTTGTTGGGAGTTCACGCCGAGTCGACTCCTTCACCGCTACTTCCAGAAGGGTCGCCTCAACTCAATGACGCTCGGAATATGACATTCGGCTGGCTACGCCTCGACGAGAATTACCAAAGTCTCGGGCAGCACGCCGTCATATTCCATCGCGTCTGCCATCTCCTTGGTCTGCATGGCCCCCATGACCGCATCCATGTCCGCAACGTCCATCAGCACCGCGACCCGGGTTGGGTTCTGGGGGTCAACGAATGTTCGGATATTGGTGACCCCGAGTGGCCCGAAGACCTCCTCCCGTTTCGGCGAGGCCAGCCAATGATCCTTGTCCTTCACATCATGGTGGGCGACAACAGTGGGCATGGCCTCTCCTAGGATTGCAGCAACGCGATCATGGAACTTCCATCCTTGACTTCAAGCCATCCCTAGGCAACCGCCGTTTGGGCTGGTCAGGTACACGGCCGAAAGCTCGAGTACCGTCGCTTCGATGGCCTGCGGCACTATGGCGGCCAGCTCTTCCATGAGACCCATCCTGTCGGGTAGGCCTTGAAGTCGGTAGCGAAGAGTTCGTCGATTACGCTGCCGCCAGTCTCAGCATCGTGGCCTCGATGGCCTTGGGAGCTGCAGCCTTCTGCTTGGCAGTGAGGTTCAGGCCTTTCAAGATGGCCGGGATACCCTCGGCGAGCAGCTCACCGATCTTTTGATTGATGACCAGCTGTCTCTGCGCAATGCCATCGGCATGATCGAGACCAGCTGCTCAATTAGCTGACGGCCCCTCCATCGTGATGCCCAGGAGAAACTCGAAGAACGCATCGATACGGGCGAGCTCGACGTCACGGATCTCAGCGATGTCCGCAACTGTGTCTCGCTTGATCGGTCGCATCACGGCGGTATACGGTATGTGCAACGCCACGGCTCTCGTATCCGACCGCTTCTGCGATATCTGAGAAATTCTTGCCTTCGCAGGTGAAGGCAACCGCGCGGCGTTCTTTATCCCTGGACTGGACATTGCTAGGCATTCGCTACCTTGAGTTCCGAGTCCGCCATCTCCGACTATGAGTACATCCGCTGCCCTACTCCACCAAGTCAGCATCCGGACCTTGAGGGCCACCGCTAATACGGAGCAGGAGATAGCCGCCGACGCGATCGCTCATGTCGCGCGTGGCTGGGCCGTTTGCCCGCTGTCCCGGCGACAAGCAGCCCGCATCGGCAATTGGGAGCCCCGAGCAACCACCGACCCGACCGCATCCGCATCCGCCGATGCCTGGACGGCGGCGCCGGACAACGACGGGTTGCCGTGTGGGCGTGAGGGCCTCGTCGTGGTCGACCTCTTCTGCGGCAGGGCTATCCGCCCGTCGCGAGGTCACTTCCGCAGTTTGCGGACCAGGCCGGTGGCCTGCTGGGTGGTGAGATGGGGGAGGTAGCTGCGGGTGATGGCGGTGGCGATGGCGGGGAGCGCGACGGGGTCGGGGTAGGCCATCCAGCGGGGCTGGTAGTCGGGTTGGAACTTGGCTTTGAAATCGAGCAGGGAGCGGAATCCGTAGACCGGTTCCAGGCTGCGGCTGAGCATGTCCAGGAATCGTTGCAGGGGGTCGGCGATGGTGTCGCGGTCGATCCGGGCGAGCGGCGCCCCGGACAGGCTCAGGTACTCCGCGCCCTGGGCCTTGAAGTCCTGCGCGGCGGAGGCGATGAGGAATTCGATGACGCCGGGCAGACTGCCCGGGCGGCGGCGCATGAAGTCCAGGGTCCAGGCCACCGGTTGGCCCTCGCGGTAGACGGGTAGCCAACTGGTGACGGCGTGCACCGTCCTGGAGGTGTCGACGGCGATCAGGCACCGCACTTGATCGTCGGCCAACTCGTCCAGTCCGCCGAGGGTGAACCCCATTTCCGGCAGGCCCTTGTCGGCGACCCATTCCTCGGAGATCGCGACGATCTGTTCGGTGATGGCCAGTGGGGCGTGCCGGTAGGTGATCCATTGCGCGGTGATGTCGTTTTTCGCGGCCCGGTTGACGGCGCTGCGGATGTCCTGCCATTTCTTCCCGGTGAAGCTCAGGCCGGCGAGCGGGACGATGGTTTCCTGGGCGACCTGCACGCTGCGCCATTGCAGGTCGTGTTCGGCGATGTCTCTGGTGGCGGTGGTGACCGCGTACAAGCAGGCGGTCAGGCCCCGGTCGACGCAGAAGCCGGCGAAACCGGTGACGGTGTCGGCAAGGTCTTCGGGCGCGCCGACGGGGTCACCGGTGGTGACCGCGACGCTGCCGACCACCCGGTAGGCGACGTAGCCGCGGCCGTCGGGGGTGAACCAGTAGCTGTTGCCCCGCCACAGGGTCATGTACGAGAACGACGACCCGCCAAAGGCTGTCAGCAGTGCCCGGGCGTGCGCGTGGTCCCCGGTGAAGGTGTCGGCCCGGTTCCGCCGGAATGACAGGGCGAGTCCCACTGCGAGCACGAGTAGGACGAGGACGCCGGGCCATTCGTAGAGCACGGTGGCCACCGGCCGGGTGGGCAGGAACGGCGGGTCGATCTCGGTCAGGTAGGCGGGTGGGACGAACCGGGTCGGCAACGCCAGCAGCAGGTCACCGACCGTGGGCGGCCGGTCGAAATCGGTCCGCAGGACAGCGGAGCCGACTACGAACACGGCCGAGACCGCCGCGATGGTGGCCAGCGCGAGCGCCGTGAGCCGGCGATAGGTGCCTCGCGGTGCCCGGACGTCGAACGAGGAGCGGGTGACCAGCAACAGCCCGGCGACCAGGGCCGGCACGGCCAGCGGCAGCAGGATCGCCGCCACGCTGAGACTGCGGCTCAGGCCACCGAAGGCCACCAGCTGGTCCTCGGGGACACCGAACAACTGGGCGGCCATCAGGACCGCCAGCCCGGTCAGCGCCACGTTCACCAGCAACGCCACCCACCACGCCGCCCGGCGGCCGCGGCGCAGTCCTTCCGCGCTGATCAGCAGCAGCACCACCGGCAGCAGCGTCATGATCGTCGGGCCGATCCCGGACAGGGTCAGCTGCGCCCGCAACGCCCGGCAGTCGTCGCCGGTCGCCGGGTTGGCGCATACCTGTTGCACCGTGTCCGGGCTCGGCGGCGGAACCAGCACCAGATACCGCAGCACCGACAGCGGACCGATCGCTGTGTCCGACACGGCGGCGATCACCGGTCCCAACGCCAGGGTGGCGACGACCATCGCGACCAGCACCCGGCGTTCCGTCCGTGATGCAGTACGTGTCGGCGCCCGGGCGGAGCGGCCCAGCAGCAGCGGCCCGATCAACAGCCCGGTGACCGCGGCGACCAGCCGGAAGACATCCGTCAGGGCACCCGAGTAGGCGACCAACAGCGCCGAGACGAGCAGCAGGAACAGCCGGATCCGTCGCCTCCACAGCGTCGACATCCGGCAGCTGAAGGCCATCCCGGCGCCCACCGCGGCCGCGCCGGGACCGACGACGAGGCCATGGGAAATCTGCTCCGCCCATTGGTCCCCGGCGAACGAGGCGAGCCACACGACACCGGACCCGATCACCGTCCCGGCGACCTGCGCGACGAACAGCAGCAACCCGACCCGGCCGACGCCCAGACGTCGTTCCGCCGGAACAACCAACACCAGCAGCAGCACGGAAGCGGTCAGATAGCCACCCATATCCGCGCACCACGCCGCCGACGTGAACGGCGTCCACCAGCGAGCCTGCGTCAACGCGTCCGGACCCACACCCACGGCAGCCAGCAACTCCGCCGACGGGCCGTTCACCAAACTCCCCGTGGCAGCGCCCACCACCCACAGCACCGCTACCAGCGCCACCGTCAACGGGGCGCGCCACAACACCGCCGCCAGGCCGAGCAGCGAACCGGAAGCTCTGGCTGCCCGTGCCGACCACCTGTTCGGCGGCGTCGCCATCACCTCGACGTCACCATGATGAAGACCGCGACGGTCATCGTCCCGAGGCGCGAGCAATCCGGAACGCACCGACCCACCGCGACGTCAGCCTCCTGACCTGTCCGTTGCACGACCGCCCGGCCGGGCGAAGCAAGCCAGGCGACTCGGCGCCGACGGTACAAGTCCGCCCGAGATCTTTGAAGCCGCGAGCTCAGGGGCCTGCGGGCAAAGGAGCCGACACCGGCGAGACGACGACCGCCGCGGCGCAATCGAGTATCCCCAGGAGCACACCGACGGGGCCGACGACCGCATGACGACCCCAACGGTATGACGGCCGGGTTTTCCGCGGTCCACGCGGCCGGATGCCCCGGACGGCTGCGGCGGCGGGCCTGGCTCACCGGGGCAGGGACAGCACGCCGAGGGCCACGATGCAGATGGTGATCAGGGCGATGACGACGAGGTAGGTGGAGCTGACGACGCGGCCGGCGGCGTAGTCGCCCATCAGTTTCCGGTCCCTGGCGATGCCGGACATGTACGCCAGCAACGGCAGCAGCAGCACCGCGTTGATCACCTGGGTGCCGACCAGGATCGGGACGAGGGAGATGCCGGGGATCAGCACCAGGCCGGCGCCGATGACGGTGACCGCACCGAAGCTGGCGTAGAACAGCGGGGCGTCGCGGAGCGAGTCGTCCAGCGCGGCGGGCCGCCCGGCGATGTCGCTGACCGAGTAGGCGGTCGACAACGGCAGGATCGACGCGGCCAACAACGCCGCCCCGATGAGGCCGAACGCGAACAGTTCGGTGGCGATCCGACCGGCCAGCGGTTCCAACGCCACGGCGGCGTCGGACGCGTCGGTGATCGAGATGCCCTGGGCGTGCAGCGTCGCCGCGCAGGAGATCACCACGAAGAAGCCGATCACCCCGGTGAGCACGGCCCCGGTGATCACGTCGACGCGGAGCAGTCCCAGGTGGTGCGGGGTGAGTTTCTTGTCCACCGAATAGGACTGGATGAACGCCAAACCCCACGGCGCGAGGGTGGTGCCCAGGGTGGCGGTGCAGATCAGGATCGCGTCGCTGCTGGTCGGCAACGTGGGCACGACCAGCCCGTGCAGCGCGGCGCCCCAGTCCGGACCGGCCAACACGCCGGCACCGACGTAGGCGATGAACACCGCCGACAGGGCCAGCAGGACCCGTTCCACGCGCCGGAACCCGCCGCGCAGTACCAACCGCGCAGTACCAACACCGACACCAGCACCGCAGCCACCGGAACGGAGACCACCCGGGGTACCCCCAAGGATCTGGCCGCCGGCGGCGATGCCGGCGAACTCGGCGGTGGTGGTGCCCACGTTCGCGACGAACAACGCGGTGATCGACAACACCCCGGCGCGGGCGCCGTACCTTTGCCGGATCAGCCCGGCCAGACCCTGCCCGGTGACCACGCCGATCCGGGCGCCGAGGTCCTGGAACAGCACCAACGCGATGGTCGAGACCGCCAGCACCCACAGAAAGGTGTACCCGTAGTCCGTGCCGAGCACCGAGTAGGTGGTGATCCCGGCCGGGTCGTCGTCGGACAGCCCCGCCAGCAGACCGGGGCCGACTACCGCGGCCAGCCCCGCCAGTCCGG
>Ga0207931_1000809_pt1 | contig 11065 bp, 8 predicted proteins | sample NGESurdeep092012_2_FD_184478 | JGI IMG/M metagenome (GOLD analysis project Ga0207931, IMG submission 184478) | Arctic peat soil microbial communities from Barrow, Alaska - NGEE Surface sample 415-1 deep-092012 (SPAdes) | ecosystem: Environmental > Terrestrial > Soil > Wetlands > Peat ...
CAACGAACACATTGCGGATGCCGAGGGCGTGCGCCGCCAGTAGGTCGCCCTGCACGCGCAACAGGTTGCGCCCGCGCGTGGGGAAATGGAGCGTCGTCTCGACCCCCACCTTGTGCTGGATCACGTCGCATACCGCCCAGGCCGACATGCGCATGCGCGCCATCGGGCTGTCGGCCACGTCAATCACGTCCGCACCGGCTTCCTGAAGCAGGGAGGCGCCCGCGATAAGTTTATGGGTCGAAAGGCCACGCGGCGGGTCCATTTCGACCGCGATGACGAACTTACCGGCCGCTAGTCTCTGCGCCAGTTGGGATGGTTTCAAATCATCGTCAACAACTTCCACCGGCTCAACCATATCCGCTGGCTGGAATTCAATGGTCAGCGCAGGAGCAGAGTCCAGAGCCTTGCGCATGGAGGCGATATGGGCGGGAGTCGTCCCGCAGCACCCGCCCACGATGGACGCGCCAGCAGCGCGGAACGAAAGGGCGTAATCGCCAAAGTATTCGGGGTCGGCCGGGTACATGATGCGCCCGCTGACCTGCTCCGGCCAGCCAGCATTCGGCTTGACCCAGAATTTCATCTGCGGCGCGGCCTGGCGCATCTGCTTGAGGATGCGCAGGAGTTGGGTCGGTCCGCCGGAGCAGTTGACGCCAATTACGTTCGCACCAGATTCGGTCAATACCCGGGCGGCTTTTTCGGGACTATCTCCCAGGATGGTACGGTCGTCGCGGGTGAACGTGGCCGATACTACCACCGGCCTGGCACAAGTTTCTTTCGCGGCGTGGACAGCCTCGCGCGCTTCGTACAAATCATTCATAGTTTCGATGACGATCAAATCTGCCCCGGCGGAGCACAACGACGAAATCTGCTCGGCGAAAGCGGCGCGCGCCTGTTCAGGCTGGACCCGCCCAAAGGGAGCCAGGCGCACACCCAGCGGACCCACATCCCCGGCGATGAGCACATCCTTGAAGGAAGCAGCCGCGACTCGTTTTGCCAGTTCTACGCCGGCGCGGTTGATTTCATCGAGTTTGTCTGCCAGGCCATGCCTTTCCAGTTTAAAGCGATTGGCGCTGAAGGTATTTGTCAGGATGATCTGGGCCCCGGCCTCGATATATTCACGATGGACTTCCGCGACAACCGCAGGGTTGGTCAGATTGAGTTCATCGAAGCACTTCTCGAAACTGATCCCCCGCCCATTGAGCATCGTCCCCATCGCTCCATCAGCGAGGAGGGTCCCTTTTGCCAGGTAATCAAAGAATTTTGTATTTGTCATTGCTCCCTACTTCATTAATTGTTCCACGCGGCTTTCGCCGGTACTGTAATATTTGGCGTCCTTGTGATGCAAGATGATCGCGGCAGTGGACTGCTCGGGGATGAGCTGGTAGGCGGGTGATAATTGCATGCCGAGTCCATTCTCAACCGGCAACAGGTCAAAGACCTTGCGATGATCCTCCAACTCAGGGATGGCGGGGTAGCCCCAGGAGTAGCGTTTACCCTGCCCCGCGGGGATGCCCAACTCGCGGCGGATATGCTGGTGCAAATATTCCGCTGTAGCCTCAGCGGTCTGAACGGCCAGACCATGCGTGAAATATGCCTCGCTGTAATCGCCGGACGATTGGAGCTTATCGAATTTCTCGGTTGCAGCCAGGCCGACAGTGACCACCTGGAAGGCGACAACATCCATTTGACCGGAGCCGACCGAAGCGAAATAGTCAGACAGGGACAGATGCTCGTTATAAGGCTGGCGCGGAAAATGGAAACGGGTCAGCGCTTCGGGGGTATCCGCAGCGCGTAGGTTCTCAGGCTTGTAAATAATTAAATCATCGCCATCGGCCTGACAGGGAAACAGACCGTAAACAGCCTGCGGTTTGAGCCAGCCTTCCTTAAGCACCACCTTGGTCATCATTTCGAGGCGGGCATCAAACTCGGCTTTGAGTTTGTCCCATTCTGCGCCGTGCGTGTTCTTTGCACCCCAGGACAGGCGATACAACTCGTTGATGTTGAGATGCTTCAGCACCATTTCGAGCGGCATATCTTTGACAACATGGATGCCCCATTTCCAGGAGGGAGGCAGTTTTATCGGCGCGGGGACAATGTTCGAACGCGTGCCTTCGGTTTGGCGGTGGGCGGGAGTCTGGGAGGCGCGTCCCATTTCCATATCGGCTTCTTTGCGGAGTTGTTCCATCAGCGCAGGCTTACGCTGCGGGTCGATGAGTTGATCCATTGTCTCGAGACCTTCGAAGGCATCCTTGCAGTAGAACACGCCGGGATCGTATGCAGCGCCATCCTCGGTGAACAGGATGCGACGGCCAAAGCGGCGGTTGATGGCCGCGCCGCCCACCAGCACTGGAATTTTGTATCCGCGCCGCTGGAGTTCGTTGATGATCAGCGGCATCTGTTTGGAGGTGCTGACCAGCAGTGCCGAGAGACCGATGGCGGTGGCATCGACTTCGACAGCCTTCGCGATAATCGTCTCAGCCGGGACCTGCTTGCCCAAGTCGATGACGGTGTAGCCGTTATTGGCGAGGATCGTTTTTACAAGGTTTTTGCCGATGTCATGCACGTCACCGTAGACGGTGGCGATGACGACCGTGCCCTTGGTGACACCTTCCACTTTTTCGAGGTAGTTTTCGAGGTGGGCGACGGCTTTCTTCATCACTTCAGCAGATTGCAGCACGAAGGGTAAAATCAGTTCGCCCGCGCCGAACTTGTCGCCGACTTCTTTCATAGCGGGAAGCAGGATGGTATTCAGCGTGTGGACAGCGCATTCGTGCCGTGAGGGGAAACCGCCACGGTTGATGATTTCGTCAATATCCGCTTCCACGCCTTCTTTGTGGCGGTGAACGATGCGCCAATTCAAGCGCTTTTCGGGGGTCATGCCACTGGTCGGGTCAATGGCGGCGTTTTCGGTGGAGACAGGCAAAACGTTCTCGAAATGCTCGATGAAATGCTGCAAGGCGTCGGGGTGTTTGTTGAAAATCAAGTCCTCAGAGAGTTCTTTCTCCTCGGCGGGAATATCCGTATACGGGGTGACGTGTGCCGGGTTGATGATGGCCATATCCAGCCCGGCCTGCACGCAGTGATAGAGCATGATCGAGTTCAGCGCTGGACGGGCCTGCGGGGCAAGGCCAAAGGACAGGTTCGAGACGCCCAGCGAAGTGAACACACCAGGCAGATTCTGCTTAATCAGGCGGATGCCTTCAATCGTCTCTATGGCAGATTCAGCAAATTCGGGGTCGCCGGTGGCCAGGGTGAAGGTCAGGGCGTCGAAGACAAGCGCATCGGGGCGTAGACCATGGTCGTTGATGGCAATGTTGTAAATCCGTTTAGCAACTTCCAGTTTGCGGTCAGCCGTCTTGGCCATACCGTTCTCATCGATGGTCAGAACGATGACGGCGGCGTTATGTGTCTTGGCCAGAACAAAGATCTTATCGGCTTTGTCGCGACCGGCTTCGAGATGAGTCGAGTTGATGAGACATCGCCCTGGGGCGGTCTTGAGTGCGGCTTCGAGCACATCCAGTTCGGTGGTGTCGATTACCAATGGAACTTCGACGCCCATTTCCAGCTTTTTGACCGTCTTGCGCATCAGTTCAACCTCGTCGGAGCGCTCGGTGACGGCGCAGGAGATGTCGAGAGCATGCGCACCAAAATTGACCTGCTCGCGGGCGATTTCGAGGATCGAGTCGTAGTCCTCCTCGAGCAGCAGGCGCTTGAACTTTTTACTGCCCTGGGCATTGCAGCGCTCGCCGATCAGCAGGGGCGGCGGGTCCTGTCGCATGGCAATAGCCGTTATCGAGGAAGAAAGGCGCGAGGTGGGTTCGGTCGGGCGGGCAGGATGAGGACGGGAATCCAGCTTCTCGACTAATAATTTCAAATGAGCCGGAGTTGTCCCGCAGCATCCGCCCACGATGGAGATTTTATTTTTCTCAACAAATTCAAGCAGCGCATTGGCGAAAGGCTCGGGCTCCAGCGGGTAGACAGCCTGACCATCCACATTGAGCGGCAGACCGGCGTTGGGGATGCAGGAAACCGGCAGGGTGGACTGCTCGCCGAGGATGCGGATGGGTTCGCGCATATGTTCTGGGCCAGTGGAGCAGTTCAGGCCGATGACGTCGATCGGCATACCTTCAAGGATTGTCAGCGCAGCCACCATGTCGGTGCCGAGTAGCATACGACCGGTTACATCCAGCGTAACCTGGGCTTGGATGGGCAAGAATGTTCCGGTCTCTTCGAAAGCTATCTGGATTCCGGTGATGGCGGCTTTGACTTCGAGGATGTCCTGCGAGGTCTCGATCAGGAGCAGGTCGACGCCTCCCTGGATGAGACCGAGGGCCTGCTCACGGAAGATATCGGCAAGTTCGTCAAAGAGTACGTTGGAGAGTTCGGGGTCGCTTGCGGAGGGCAGCTTGCCGGAGGGCCCGATCGATCCAGCCACGAAACGCGGCTGGCCGGTTTTGGCGGCGAATTCGTCAGCAATGCGGCGGGCGAGCGAGGCGGCGGTCTGGTTAATTTCGATAACGCGGTTTCCCAAGCCGTACTCCGCCATGGTCAGGCGGTTGGCGCGGAAGGTGTCGGTCTCGATCACGTCCACACCGACTTCGAGGAACGAGCGGTGGACTTTTTCCACGGCCTCGGGATATGAGATGACGAGATAGTCGTTACAACCATTGAGTTTCTCGCTGCCAAAATTCTCAGCGGTGAGATGCTGGTTTTGCAGGCTGGTGCCCATCGCGCCGTCGAAGACGAGAACTTTCTTTTCAAGGGCGTCGAGGTAGCGGCGATTGGTGTAGGTGCGGGTGGTCATCAATTACTCCTTAAAATCCGCAGGAAGCACAGCAAGTCCAAATTCAGTCATCTTACGTTGCACGATCAACTTGCGAACCTGTTTGAGGTTCGGGAGTGACCAGATACTTCCCTTGCGGCGCGGTGAGAAGCTCACAGCGAAGCGTTGCGCGTTAAGTGTTTTCGTCCTGCTCTGGATCCAGCCGAAGCACAGGGCTTCGTCAACCGCCTGGGCAATCGTCAGGGTCTGCCTACCGGATGATTTCTTGTAAAAAACCAGCCAGATTTCCATTTTCGTCCGGTGGTTGTCTTGCAGCCACTGACGAAGTTCTTCGGGCTTATCCAGTGCGAGTGTCTCACGGACGTCCATTTTGCTCTCTTATCTTTTCCACAGCCTTAGGATGAAATCCTGGTCGAAGGTTGGCGTGCCAAGGGCGTGAAGTTTATGCAGAACAGTGGCGCGGTGGCCAGTTCCATGGTTGACCAGGTGAATCAACACCTGCCAGCGTGAAGCAGGGACATTATTAGGTTTTGCTCCAACTCGGACTCGCTTAACGTGGCGACATAATCCGTCACATCTTTGGCAACCTGCTCGAACTGCGCCTGAGCAGACTCACGGCTGGGAACCTCCTCGAATTTGACTTGTCCGACGTCTAGCAGGTTTTTGAGTCCTGCCAGCCAGCGGCGGTCGATGCTGGCGAGATGGATCATCAGGTTGCGGATCGAGCCGCGCGAGTAGGCATCGTCCGCCAGGAATTGCTCCTCGGTGATGCGGCCAATCGAATCCCATACACGGCGAGTCATGGCAGTGTGGTACTCAATCATCGAGCGGACTATTTCCAGAGCTGACATGAGCAGCCTTCAAACTTGCCGACATACCTGAATAAATCCGCCTCTCTGGAAAGAGAGACGCCTTCTCGAAATGCAGCCATCCTCATCTTCCAGAGACCTGAAAAGATGGCATGAACATTATCATGAAAAAAAGTCGTAAATCAAGGATTCACGCCCGTGCCGATGGTCCCATTTTGCAGACCGTTCAACACATCCTGCACCAGACGTATTTTTGCATCACTGAGCAGGTCAGGATTGACGTCGGTCAGGAACAACGGGGTGGGAGCGACCTGTCCACCTTTACCGGCTACCAGTTCCGGGAAGATGCGCTGAAGGGCAGACGTGAGGTCGGGCTGGATGCTGGCAATCCAATTGGAGCGGACATCCTCACCAGGCAGAGTCTGGCTGATGAGTAGTATGCCATTCTGGGCCATGTATGATAGCAGTTCGGGCGTGGCAATCTCCGGGTAGACATAGGCCACCTTGACGATGTTTTGAATCAAAATGTCGGCATGACCATTATAGGCGCTTTCAGGAGCGTCGGTCGGGATGCCGACTGGGACAGGATAGATACCTACAGGTTGGGGGAAGTTGGGGTTACGACAAGAGCCACAATAAAAATAAAAACCGTTGGCGAATGCGTTGCGGGCGGCCTCGCCTCCGGTCGTATCTTTCTGGTACAGAACGCCAACTTTCCACTCCGGGGCGACCATCCCAGCGATGTATCCGGCAAGGAATGCCTGCTGGTCCACCGGGAGGCCGGCCGCGCCGACACTGGACAGGTTGGAGGCCGCGCCCAGGCCAGGGATGCCAACTGCCATGAACTGCACGCCCGGCGCGGCGGCCGCCAGCGCGTCCAGGCCCGGGTCCGGCGGGAGGACAACGACAACTTTCAAAGCCGGGCCTTCGAAGGCCACGTCGGCGGGGGTGAGCACGTTGCGCACCTGGAAGCGCATCCCGTTCACCCGTGCCAGGTCATAAACGAGGGTCTGGTACTGGTCTGATTCGGCCCGCGGCATATCGGCGGGCAACACCAGGATGGTCAACGGTGTGGAGGGGAGAGTGGGGGACGCAGTCGGGACAGGGGTGGAGGTGGGAACTTCCGTCACGGGAAGTGCGCTTCCGGGATGCGCACAGGAAGTGAGCAGGAGCAAAGTAAAAAGGATGAAGGCCAATTTGCGTTGCACGATTGTGTCTCCTGACAAAGAATGCAGGTATTTTACCTGAAAACCTCCTCCCCGGCGGGGCGGTGCGGTTGCGCAATATTGAATAAAGCATCAGGACGCCCCGCGTGGGCGTCCTGACTGAAAGGGGAGAATACACATGAACTGCGTTCGTTTTACTTGACAGCAACTTTGATGGTCTTGGGGCGGTCCGATTCAGCCTTGGGCAGGCGCAGGGTCAGCACGCCATCGGTGATCTTGGCCTGGGCCTTTTCGGCGTCCAGTGTGGCGGGCAGGCGCAGGGTCCGGCGGAAGGAACCGTGCGGCAGTTCGCGCACGAGGTACTCATTCTCATCGGCCTTGAACTCACCTTCGACGGTGACCACATCCTCCAGAATCTGGATGTTCAGTTCTTCGGCTTTCAGACCGGGGACAAGGGCGCTGACGACGTAACCGTCATCCTCGTCACGGACATCCACGGCCAGGGTGAAGTCATGGGCGGGTTCTTCGTAACCGGCCATGCGAGCCCAGCGACGGGCCATGCGATACGGGTAAGGGGCAATAAAGTAAGACATTTCGAACTCCTTTCTGAAATTGTTGTGTTTGAATTTAACCTATCTTATCGGGCAGGTATAAGAATTGCGAAAAAGGAAAATAGATTTTACATTAGAAACTGAGGAACTTACGGGCATATGGGATCATCGCAAGGCTGGCTGAGAGTATAATCGTCCCATGGACAAACGCTGGCTGTTTGCAGTCCTGGTCGTTGGACTCGTCGCCGGAGTGGGGATTTATCTCTACCTGAGCATGGAACGAACCTTCGGACGCACCTCCCGCGTGGTGGAATGGATGCGCAACCCATCCGCTCACCCGGAGTGGGCGGTACGAGCCGGGACCCGCTGCGCTTCCGAGGCCCCATTCCTCATGCCCACCGATGGATTGATCGGCTACTTGTGGGATGACTCATTCCAGGCCGGCAAACGCCATCAGGGTATTGACATCTTCGGCGGGACGGACGTGGGTCAGACGCCGGTTGTGGCCACTTATCCTGGCTACCTGACCCGCCTGCCCACCTGGAAGTCGGCCGTCATCGTGCGCGTCCCGTCCGACCCGCTGCAACCGGGGCGCCAAATCTGGCTCTACTACACACACATGGCCGACCCGAACGGCAATTCATTCATCTCGCCTGATTTCCCGCCTGGCACCGCCGAAAAATATATCGAAGCAGGCACATTGCTTGGGTATCAGGGCAACTACACTGGCGACGCGGCCAACCCGTCCGGCATCCACCTGCATTTTTCCATTGTGTTGGACGACGGGAAAGGCAGCTTCCGCAATGAACTGGATATCAATAACACGCTCGACCCGTCGCCGTATCTGGGCCTGCCGCTGAATGCGAAGACAAGTGATGGGGAAGTGATCGTATGTCAGAGACCGGGTCTGTAGGAGACTGTATGGCTGATTTCGCTGGGAAAATAGTTTTGATTACCGGCGCGGGCAAAGGGACCGGCCGTCGTGTGGCGGAAGCCTTCGCCGCGCAAGGCGCGACCGTGGCCGTGAACGATGTCTCGCCGGTCAACCTGGACGAGACGGTGGCACACATCCTCGCCTCCGGTGGGCAGGTCAAGGCTTTCGTGGAAGATATCGCCAAGAAGATGCCCATTCAAACCCTTCTCAATTCCGTGCTGGATAATTTCGGGCGGATAGACATCCTGGTCAACTGTGCCGAGGCAGAGCCAGAAAAGGCCGTGCTCGAAATGGACGACTGGGACTGGCAGCGCACCCTGGACGTTAACCTGAACGGACCTTTTTTGCTGACCCAGTCGGTTGGACGCATCATGAAAGAAAATGGCGGCGGGGTTATCGTCCATGTGGGCGAACGGGCCAAGGGTCCGGAACGCCGCGCCGCTTACTTCGCCAGCAAAGCCGGGCTGGCGGCGCTGTCCGCTTTGGCAGCCTACGAGTTGTCCGAGTTCGGCATCCGCGTCTATCACTTTCAGCCGGAAAAGACGGGCGACACAGCCAAACAAATCCTGGAGCTGTGCGTCTAGAATGACCGTCCGCTTGCGAGACTTACTGCTGGGACTGCGCGACTTGTGCCTGGCGAATGCGCCGGTGATTGTCCATTCGTCGTTGAAGTCGTTTGGGCAAGTGGAAAGCGGCCCCGGGACGGTGGTCAATACATTGACGGCGGTGTTTGGTACACTGATCGTTCCGACGTTTACATACAAGACGATGATCATCCCGCTGACCGGCCCGGAAAACAACGGCATCACTTATGGCTCCCTGCAGGATCAGAACCAGATGGCCGAGTTTTTCACATTGAGAATGCCCGCCGACCCGCTGATGGGCATCATCCCGGAGTTGCTGCGCAAACACCCACTGGCCAAACGTTCCACCCACCCCATCCAATCTTTCGCAGGCATCAACGCCGAGAAGATCCTCGCCGCACAGACAATGACCGACCATCTTGCCCCGCTCGGTGCAATGGAAAAAGCGGATGGCTGGGTCGTGCTGCTGGGCGTGGACCACACCGTCAACACCAGCATCCATTACGCCGAGAAACTGGCCGGACGCAGGCAATTCATCCGCTGGGCGCTGACGCCGAAGGGCGTGGTGGAGTGTCCCGGCTTCCCCGGCTGTTCGGCAGGCTTCCAGGCCATTGCACCGGATATGGAAAAGTTCACCCGGCATGTGCAGATTGGGGGCGCGCTCGTTCAGGCGATTCCCTTGAAAATGCTGTTCAAGGTGGTGGTGGCAAAGATCAAAAAAGATCCGCTAGCGTTGTTATGCCAGCAGAAAGATTGTGAGCGGTGCAATGCGATCCGAAATCAGTAGGGACGGGCAAACTGCCTGCCCCTTCGTTTTTTACTGATACAAAATCGGCTCGACGCGCAAGTTTTCTTCACCGACCACGTCCTTGATTATCGCCGCCAGTTCGATGCACAGGCGGGTGGTGTCGTTGGGGAACTCGATCAAATGTCCGCGCCCCTCCTCGAAGATCTGGAAGGCAAAGCGGTCTTTGCCGGGGTATGAGATGAAAGTCCCGTGCAGGCGGCTGATGCGGCGGATATCGCGGTTCGGGTCGCCGGTGGGACGCAGGATGACGGTCACCATCTGGGGGGCATGGTCATCGTATGCTTCGGGAATCCGGATGTTTGTAGAAACCTTCGGCTCAGGTGACGCTGTCAAAATTGGTGATTCGATGGACGATTGATAAATCTCTGTCGCCTCCGTGTTGCTGACAGCTGATTGCTGATCGCTGACCGCTTCCTGATTCTCCGGCATATCCGGTTCATGGACGATCAAATTCTGCGCGGCGAAACCGGCTTTGGCGGGTGCGTATGTTTCCCAATCCGGCGGGTCTTCCGGCGGAGGCGGCTCATCCGCAAACTCGGGGCGGGGTTCAGCAACACGGTCAGAAGCGGGGGCTGGTTTCTTGATAACGGTCGCAGGCTTCCGGTCGGGTGCGGGCGGCTGGGGCTGCAAAGGCATCTGGGCCGGCTCGGTCAGCTTGATCTCGGTGCGGATGTTATCCACCAGCACCTTGGAGGGATTGGACTGGGCGTCCACTTTGCCTTCGGCCACGATCACCCCGCCCACTTCCAGCGCGAACTGGAATTTCTCCCAGGTGCGCGGGAAGAGCACCAGTTCGATAACGCCGGTCAGGTCTTCGAGCGTAACCCAGGCCATCATCCTGCCGGTCTTGGTCTGGTGCGGGCGGATGCCACTCACCATCCCGGCGACACGGATCTTCTCCTCGTGGGCGGCCTCGCCCAGGTTGCTGGAGAAGTGCGTGACCAGGCGGCGGATTTCGTTCAGGTAGGGCGTGAGCGGGTGCTCGGACATGTACATGCCGATCAGCTCGCGCTCCCAGGCGAGGGTCTCGCGGCGGTCGGCGTCCGGGACAAGCGGCAGGGTGATGTTCTCGGTGACACCAGTGGCTGTCCCGAAAAGCGACAACTGCCCGGCTTCGGCGGCGCGGAAATGGGAGGAACTGACGGCCACAATGCGGTCGAGGGCCTCGAGCATGGCAGCGCGAGACCCGAACTTGTCCATCGCCCCGACTTTGATGAGGCTTTCCAGGGCGCGCTTGCCGACGAGGCGCAGGTCCACGCGGGCAGACAGGTCGTTGAGGTCCATGAAGGGACCGCCCTTGAGGCGGGCCTGGGCCGGCAATTCCACCGCGCCCTGACCGACATTTTTGATGGCGCCCAGGCCGAAGCGGATGGCGGACTTGCCCGCCTGCTCTTCAATGGCAAAGTCCCAGACGCTGGCGTTGACATCCG
>Ga0207931_1000812_pt1 | contig 11047 bp, 6 predicted proteins | sample NGESurdeep092012_2_FD_184478 | JGI IMG/M metagenome (GOLD analysis project Ga0207931, IMG submission 184478) | Arctic peat soil microbial communities from Barrow, Alaska - NGEE Surface sample 415-1 deep-092012 (SPAdes) | ecosystem: Environmental > Terrestrial > Soil > Wetlands > Peat ...
GTGGCTTGGTGTTTTCGCCGCCAATTCGACCATTTCAGGATGTGTTCCACCGTTGCGGTCTTGCCGAGGACGAGGGCGTCGAACAGTCGGCGTAGCTCGTTGACGGTGATCGGGATGAGGTCGTCGGATCGGGTGTCCTGTTGTCGCTGGGCGGCGGTGGTGACTGCGAGGAACGCCATCGCCAGCATGGCCAGGGTTGACCATCGGTGCCAGGAACACCACCGGCGGACCTGGTGTTCATCAAGTCCTGCTTGACCTTTCGCTGTCTGGAAGGACTCCTCGATTTTCCAGCGTTGCCCGGCGACCCGGACCAGCGTGGTCAGGCTCACCGGTGTCGGGGAATAGCAACGGTAGTAGGCGATCTCACCGGTGGTGTCGTTGCGGCGGATCAGTAACCAGTGGTGCCCGGACTGGTCCGTGGAGATTTTCACCAGCGCCCACGAGTACCAGCGTGGTCCCTTGGTGCCGTTCCGGCGGACCGTTGCTGCCAGGACCGCTGGGGAAGCCGCGCGGTGATCTCGTCGGCGCGTTCCGATCCTGACGGGCCCGGCACCCGGTGGCTGCACGCCACCGCCAGCACGTAGCCGACCCGACGTTTCTCCAGTGCCGCACGTAGGGTCGGGTCAGCGCCGTAGACCTCGTCGCCGGCGACGAACGACGTCGGCACCCCGGCGTCCAACGCGTCCAGGTTCATCCGTTGCGCCAGAGCGGGTTTCGTCGCGAACTCCACCTAGCTAGCCGGACCTTCCTGGATAAGTTGATCTTGTGAGGTCGGCGGAGCCGACCGGGGTGGTCTGACCTGCGACGACACGGCGTGTCCGCGGGCTTCGGGGCTTGAGCAGCAACCGAACGGTCAGTGGCGTTAGCGGGCCGGGTGGCCGGGGATTACCGCCGTCCAGCGTTCCGATGCAGGTGGCGTCGTGGTAGTTGAGATCTTGTAACGGTTCGGTGGCCGTGGGTTGGTTACTGGTTGGTCGGTCCTACTTTGCGGCGTATGCCGGTGGAGTTTTTGACTGATGACGAGGCGGCGGCTTATGGCCGGTACGTCGGGGGGCCGTCGCGGGCGGAGCTGGAGCGGGTGTTCTTCCTCGATGACGAGGATCGGGCGCTGATCGAGCACCGTCGTGGTGATCACATGAGGCTGGGCTTCGGTCTTCAGCTGGTGACGGTGCGGTATGTGGGGATGTTCCTGGAGGATCCGCTGGATGTGCCGGTGGTGGTGCTGGACTTCGTGGCCGAGCAGTTGAACATCGCGGATCCGTCGTGTGTGAAGCGGTACACCGAGCGGGCGAAGACGCGGTTCGACCATCAGTGGGAGATCCGGCGGGTGTGCGGGCTGACGGAATTCGCGGCCGTCGAGGCGGAGTTACGGGCGTGGGTAGCGGCCCGGTCGTGGACGTCGGGGGACGGCCCGAAGGCGATTTTTACTGATGCGGTGGGGTGGTTGCGGGAGCGGGAGGTGCTGCTGCCGGGGGTGAGCACGCTGGTCCGGTTGGTCGCCCGGGTGCGCGATGACACGACCCGCCGCCTGTGGGGTGTTGTGGAGGGGTTGTTGACGGCGGGCCAGCGGTCCGTGCTGGACCAGCTGCTGGAGGTCCCGCCGGGGTCGCGGGTGTCGGATCTGGAGCGGTGGCGCAAGGGCCCGCCGCCGCGCGGCAGCGGCCCCGCGATGATCAAAGCGCTCGATCAGGTCGCGGAGGTCATGGGCCTGGGCATGGCCGGGCTCGGAGCCGACGGCCTGGTGCCGCCGCGCCGGCTGGCGGAGTTGTCGCGGTACGGGATGAGCGCGGATGCCTCGCAGATCCGCCGTCATCCCGACGGCCGCCGGTTGGCGACGTTGCTGGCCACGGTCCGGTTTTTGGAGGGCAAGTCGGTCGACGACACGTTGGAGCTGATGGATCTGCTGATGAGCACGGAGCTGCTGAACAAGGCGCAGACGGCGGCGAACAAGGAGAAGGTCCGCAAGCAGCCGCAGCTGGCCAGGGCCTCGGCCCGGCTGGCGGTCGCGGTGGAGGCGTTGTTCGACTCCGATGGGTGGGGCGACCCGGCCGAGGCCGTTCGGGTGGGGCTGGTGTGGGAGGCGATCGAGGCGGTGGTGTCCCGGTCGGAGCTGCGGGCCGCGCTGGTGCTGGTGAACGAGAATGTGCCGCCGGCGGACGCGGGCGAGGGCGAGGGCGATGACTGGCGGGTGGAGCTGGTCGGCCGGTTCGCCACGGTGTCGGGGTTCCTCAAGATGCTGCCGAAGGTGATCGCGTTCGGCGCGAACGCCGAGGGCGCCCGGGTGCTGGCGGCGATGGAGATGCTGCCGGACGTGCTGGCCTACCGCAGCCGGCTGACCGCGCCGCTGATCCCGGCCAGGATGATCGACCCCGCGGTGGTGACCCGCTCATGGAAGCGCCTGGTGTTCGGCCACCCCGCGTACCAGGGCGGCGCGGTAAACCGGCGCGCCTACACCTTCTGCGTATTGGAGCAGTTCTACCGGCACTTGAAACGGCGGGAGATCCACGCCGACGCCTCCACCCGTTGGCGCAACCCGCAGGCCCAACTGCTGGAGGGCGAGCCGTGGGAGGCGGTGCGGGGCGACGTGCTGACCACGCTCGGCCTGCCGAACAACCCCGAGGTACTGCTTGCCGACCACACCCGAACGTTGGACGCCGCCTACCGGGAGGTCGGCGGCCGCCTGGCGGTGAACACCGAGGTCCGCGTGGACGACGCCGGGAAGATCCATCTGACCGGGGTGAAGGCGGTGGAGGAACCGCCATCGCTGGTCGACCTGCGCGCGCGGACTACCGGGATGCTGCCACGCGTGGACCTGCCGGAAGTGATCTTGGAGGTGATGTCGTGGGAGCCGCAGCTGGCGGCGGCCTTCACCGCCGCGTCGGGTGGCCGGTCCCGGCTGGAAGACCTCGAGGTGTCGATCGCGGCGTGCCTGGCCGCGCATTCCATGAATGTGGGGTACCGGCCGATCGCCAAGAAGGGCGCGCCCGCGCTGGAGCGCTCACGGTTGTCGCACGTGTTCCAGAACTACTTCCGGCCCGAGACGATCGGGGTGGCGAACGCGCCGCTGGTGGCCCGCCAGGCCGGGCTGCGTCTGGCCCAGTGCTGGGGCGGCGGCCTGGTCGCCGCGGTCGACGGGATGCGGTTCGTGGTCCCGATCCCGGCAGTGTTCGCCCGCCCCAACCGCAAGTTCTTCGGCGCCAGGCGCGGCATGACCTGGCTCAACGTCATCAACGACCAAGGGATCGGACGCGGCGCGAAGGTCGTGTCGGGGACGGTGCGGGACTCCCTGCACATGGTCGATGTGATCTTCGGGCTGGACGGCGGGGAACTCCCGGAGATCGTCGTGTCCGACACCGGGTCTTACAGCGACCTGGTCTTCGGCCTGCTGGAGCTGCTGGGGATCTCCTACCGGCCCGCGTTGGCCGACCTACCCGACCAGAAGGGCTGGCGGATCAGCCCCGACGCCGACTATGGGCCGCTGAACACCTTCGCCCGGGGAAGGATCGACCTTCGTAAGATCCGCCGGAACTGGGACGACATCCTGCGGGTCGTGGCCTCGATCTACACCGGCACCGTCCGCGCCTACGACGTGGTGACGATGCTGCAGCGCGACGGGCACCCGACCGCGCTCGGCGAGGCGATCGCCTCCTACGGCCGGATCTTCAAGTCCCTGCACATCCTCGCCTACATCGACGTCGATGAGACCTACAGGCGCGACATCAAGGGCATCCGCAACCTGCAGGAAGGCCGCCACGCCCTCGCCCGGAAGATCTGCCACGGCAAGAAGGGCGAGCTGTTCCACCGCTACGAGCGCGGCCTGGAAAACCAACTCGGCGTCTTGGGCCTCGTCTTGAATTGCGTGGTTCTGTGGACGACGGTGTACCTGGACGCCGCCGTCCGCCAGCTCCAGGCGCAGGGCTACCCGGTCCGTCCCGAGGACATGACGCGGCTGTCGCCGTTCGTCAGCCGGCACCTGGGCGTGCACGGGGCCTACAGCTTCCTGCTACCCGATCTGGCCCCCGGCGCGATCCGGGACCTCCGCGATCCCGAGGCATCCGAGGACGACGACGACGAGACGTAGTCGGCCGGTCGCAGGCCCGGGAGCCGAATCCCTCAGTCAGCGGGCGCGCCTCGTCCGCTCACTCAGTGGATACCCGGTGTTATCCACTGAGAAACCCCCTCAGCGGATCACCGTCTTCGGGCACCGCGAAGCCGGGACCGAACACAGCGGATAAGAAGGACACCCCCGCCCAACAAGGGCAAGGTCGAGCGGGCCGCTGCCCGCCGCAGCGCCCGGGACCGGACGATCGTGGCGGTGATGCTGTACGCCGGGGCCCGGGTGCCAGAGTGCGGCCGTCTCGATGTCGAGGACATCGTCCTCACCGCTCGGACCGGACAGATCCGCCTGCACGGCAAGGGAGACCAGGTCCGGACCGTCCCGCTGCCCGCCCCGGCCCGGCAGGCCCAGGCCGCGTGGTCGGACGAACGCGGCACCCACGACGGGCCGGCGCGGACCGGGCAGCGCGGCCGGATGACCGACTCGGGGATCACCCAGGTCGTTCTGGCCGTCGGTGACGACGCCGGAATCCCCGGGCTGCGCCCACACCGATTGCGCCCACACCTACGCCACCCGGATGCGCCAGGGCGGCGCCGACCCCGCCCACGTCCAAGCACTACTTGGACACGCCTCCCTCGACACCACCGGCCGCTACTTCTGGGCCGGGACCGTCGAGCAGGCAGCCGTCGTAGAGGCCGTCTTCAAGTAACCAGAACCGCCTTCATCGGACCGGTGGATGGCAAGAACTCCACCCGCGCCGGCCCGCTAACGCCACTGACCGTTCGGTTGCTGCTCAAGCCCCTGACCCCGGTGACGGTACGACGGCCTGGACCCGGCCCGCGCATTGCGGGACGGGCAGCTGGTGATTGTGGAGCGGGGAGAACCCTTGCGCTGTATGCGACGCCGGCGCCACGGGCCGTCGAGGAGCTGAGCCACCTGGCCACGGCGGCGGTCCGCGACGGATACACCGGAATCCGGTTCGGCGGGCTGCTCCCAGGGTCCACCGTCAGCCCGCATGAGCACATCCTGAACCAGCTGGTCCGGCTGCACCCGGCCACCGCGCTGTGCACGTACCACGCGAAGGCGCCGGCCGAGGTGATGACCGCGGCGGATCAACTGCACGACCGGCGGGCCCCCGTCCGCGGCACTGTTCGACGACGAGGACCTGCGGACCACTGCGCTCTCCCCGCACCGCGTGGTGGCCCTGCTGAGCGACGCCGCCGGGGCTGGTCGCCGAACGATCAACACCGCATCGCCGCAACAGATCGACCCGGAAAGCCGGCACACCATCCTGCGACCGGAGGCGCACGGCGCGGCGGACGTTGATCAGTGACCTGTACGCCGACCCCGATATCGTCGCCGCGCTGCGCCGTCACGACGTTCAGGTCCCCGACGAGGCCGACTGGCAGGTGACCGACGTTGCCGCTGGTTTTTTGAAATTGCATGACGATAAGCAGCGGTTTCAGGGCGGTTGTTCCACACGTCCCGATCACCGAAGCACGGTCGTTGTCGAGGGTCTTGGGTGTGTGCGAAAGGAGACACCGGGCGACCGAAAACGTTTGTTGCAAAAGCGTTGACGTTGTTGTCGGCGTGTCGCTACGGTGGGCGCTTCGCCGAGCGCCGGGGTGTGGCCTGTGGACAAGATTCTGGATTCCGATGGATTCCGTGAGTTGTTTGACAACCGGGCCGTGGTGTTTACCGATCTGCCGGCCGGTCGCGCGCGGGAGCTGGCCGAACGGGTCAACGAGCGGGTCGGGCGTGGTGACGCGACGATCCGGACCAGGGCCGAGCTGGAGGCGTTGTTCGGTGAGTTGACCGGGGCGGATCAACCAGCGGACGCGAGGTTGACGGTCCGCGACGGCGCCGGTGTGTTGACCGCGGACGGCGCGCTCGTGCAGGAGTACCTGCAGGTGGCCGGCGGCGAGGGTGATTTGTTCGACCAGCCGATGTGGGTGGTGTCGATCGCTGACTGGCCGGCGCCGGATGTTCTGATCGAGAAGGCGGTGACCTCCTCTGGTCAGGCCCGGCTGGACATGTGGCGGGCCGACCCGGCGGATCCGCGGCGCATCCCGGCGGCCGGCGGGTCCGGGGTGTTGTTCACCAGCGCCACGTTCTCGTTGATGAACTCGGGGAACCGGACGCTGTACGCCCCGAAACGGTCCTGGAAGATCGACGTGGAACCCGGCGATGACGACGACCGGATCGTCGGGTTGGCCAGGTTGAACCTGAAATCGATGTACAACGACCCGTCGCAAATGCGGGAAGCGTTGGCCTGGGACCTGTTCGCCCGGACCGGGATACCGGCAGCGCGGCACACCTACGCCCGGTTGGCCATCAACGGCGGCTACCGGGGTTTGTATTCGATGATCGAGCAGGTCGACCGCCGTTTCCTGCGCACACATTTTGGTGCCAACAACCGCGGCAACCTGTACAAGGCGTACTGCGGCGATGTGGGCTGCGCCACCCTGGAACACCGCGCCGACGCCGCCGGCGACGACACCGGGAAGCAGTATTTCACCCCCGGTCACGATGACCTCACCTACCGGCTGAAGACGAACGAGGACGACGCCGAGTCCAACACCTACGACGACCTGGCCACCCTGATCCGCACCATCAACGGAATCGGGCTGCCCGGCGGCGGCGAGCGGTTCGACTCCGACGCGTTCCGCGGCGCGGTGCAGGACGTGCTGGACGTCGAATCGTTCCTGCGCTGGGCCGGCGCGAACGTGCTACTGGGCAGCTGGGACAACTACTTCGCCACCCCCGCGAACTACTACCTGTACAACGGCGGCCCACCCGGTAAGCCCAAGAAGTACCTCACGAAGCCCTACTTCACGTTCATCCCATGGGACTACGACAACAGCTTCGGCATCGACTACTCCGGCACCGCATGGCAGTACACCGACCTGTTGGACTGGCCCGGCAACACCGTCAAGTACTGGCACCGCGACGGCAAACCAGACCGCACCTCGCGGATCCCGCTGGTGCAGAACATTCTGGCCAACCACGACTTCGCGCAGTACTACCTGGACCACCTGGAGTACCTGCTGGACACCGCGTTCACCCCGGCGGCCGTCGCCGCACGGATGGGCACCCCCGACGGGAACGGTCTGTGGCAACGCATCAACCAGGCCGCGTACCTGGAGGCGGACACACCGTACGCGGCCCCGTTCACCGGCCGGCAATTCACCAACGACGAGGTCTACCGGGGCGGTTACGCCCAGGAACACCTGCAGCACGGCACCAGCAGCATCGAAGGGATCGACCACTTCGTGCGGATGCGGTCTGACAGTGCCCACGCGCAGCTGCACACCCTGCGGGCCAGCTACCCGGCCGGGGCGAGCGGAGCGCACTTCGGGACCGCACCCCAACCGGTGCCCGTCGGCGTCTGACCACGACCGCCCAGAACACGCTGAGGTGGTGAACGGTGGGAACACGTCCAACCACGGTCCCGCAGCTGCATCTGGTGGCCGAGGCACCGGTCCGGGACCTGCTCCCGGACGGCGGTTCCCCCCGCGGTGAGGCCAGCGGGGTGCTCGCCCTGGGGGACCAACTGTTGGTCATCTTCGACGACTCGACGGTCATCGGCGTCATCGGTGCGGACCTCACCCGGGTCGACGGGAACCGCACCGTTCGACCGGACCCCGTGACCGCAGCGGGCGGCCACGCCGGCCGAGGTTACGAGGACATCGCCCGGGACACGGCCACCGGCCACCTCTACCTGCTGGTCGAAGCCATCCGCCGCGGTAACCGGTTCCAGGCCAGGGTCGAGGAACTCGACGCCGACTACCGGCGCCTCACCCAGGCGTGGCTCGACTTCCCCCTCGAAACCGAGAACAAGGGCATGGAGGGACTGACCTTCGCCCGCCGCGACGGGCAGGTCTGCCTGCTGGCCCTGTGCGAGGGAAACCGGTGCCGCGGCGGCAACGCCGGCGAGCAGCCCGGCGGCGGCCGGATCCAACTCTTCCGCCCCGGGCAGGACACGTGCCCGCACGCCGGCACCATCAAGCTGCCGCCGCAGCTGTGGTTCACCGACTACAGCAGCGTCGCGGTGCACGGCGACCGGATTGCGGTGCTCTCCCAAAGATCATCCGCGCTGTGGGTCGGGGCCTTCACCCCCGCCACCTGGGACCTGGCCGACGCCGGCGCCACCTACGAATTCCCCCGCGACCCGGACGGCCGCATCGTTTACGGAACCGTGGAAGGCGTCTCATGGCTGGACGACGACCACGTCGTCGTCGTCTCCGACCGGGCGGACCGCACCGAACCACGGTGGCGGACCAAACACCGGTCCGTGCACATCTTCGCCATCCCGCCACCCGGCCCCGACGCAGACCCCATCCCATGACCCGATGGCATCCACACCCCGATCGCGAGCCGGCTCCGGACAAACCGCCGCTGCCGACAACCGTCAGGACAGGGATCCTGGCGCAGTCACAGCGGGCGGGCAGCTGGACGCGAGGCGTCCAGCACCGCCGTGTCGTGCCGCCGGCCGTCAAGGGCGGCGCCGGCCAGCAGATGGTTGTCGGCCAAGACCGTTAGCCAGTAGTTCATCCGTTCGGCGTTGGTCAGATCACGCCAGTGCGCGAACAGGTCCGTCGCGTCCGCGAGAGGAAGACGTCCCTCGACCTGGTGGATCTCCAGCGTGAACGACGCCGACCCGGGTGGGCACGCCCGGACCGCGGTACGCAGCACATCGGCCAGCCCGGCCGGCCCGAACATCGATGGCAGGGCGTAGCGGCCGGCCACCGGGAACGGCACCGGCACACGGGTCAAGAAGCTGAAGTGATCGGACAACCCCGGCACCAACGGATGCCCGTCGTGCAGATGGAAATGCACCGGCTTGCCGATCGCCCCGATCGTTTCGGTCAGCCGCAGCACCGCCGGCAACGCGGTGCCGGTCGCGGCCTGCACCTCATCAACCACCTCCGGCAACCGCGGATCCCGAATCGACAGGCCCTTCCACGTCAGATCCGGTCTCGATTCGATCAGCGACCGCTTGGCCTGCTGGATACCGACGTGACCGATGTCGATACACATCGAGGCCAACTCCACATCGGCGATCCGCCGAGCCAACTCGACGAACCGATCGACCGGTAACCCGGTGGCGAACTCCAGATAAACCATCGGCCGACCAGCCCGCACTGGCCGTGGCGTGCCCAGCTCACGCAGGGCCGTGACCACCTCCGGGAGACGGTCAACCATGTCCCCCTTGTCGTGCACGACCAGGCCGGCCACCCGCCCGGCGAACCGGGACGCGAACGCCTCCACCAGAGACCGGCCCGAGACATCCAACAGATTCGCCGACCGGTTGAGGTGAACCACCGGCAGCGTCCGGTGCTCGGGCACAAACCCCAGCAGATGCTCCAGATGATCGGGGTTGTCCGCGTACACCTCGGCCGGCATCCCCCCCTGACGGAACCGGAGATTCGCCAACCGCAACAAGGCGTCGTCACCGGCGACCCGTTGCTGAAACAACGCCCGCACATCCGGCGGTCCCAGCGACCCCGCCATCACCCTTCACCAAGCCGACACGCCCGCCACGCCAGCCCACTGACCAGGTCCGCACGCGCCGCCACGCCCGCCGAGCCCGCTGCCATCACCACCGCAACCACCACCTCCCAAGTTCGCCATGCCGACCCGTCCGCGACCCGGAGTACACCACAACCCGAACCCTGCCCAGCCGGCGCTCGGCCTGGACCACCCCACTGTCGGCGGGTCACGTCGCGGGCGTCGCTCGATGCGGAACGGGTTACAGGAGGTTCTCCCCGGTCATGGCGGCGCGGACGATCCACTGATTCACGAACGTGAACTCCCCGATGATCCGGGCAAGCTGATCGGGATCGGTGTCTTCCGGCGCCAGAGTCGGCGGATCGGTCTCGGGGTGCTTGCCGTCCCGGCAGAGCTTGGCCCAGTACACCCGCGCCCCTGGTCCCGGCCCCAAACAGCATGCGGGTCACCCCTCCAGGCTGAATGCGAAAGCGGCATCGCCGGACTGCGCACTGATCGTCGCCGCCCCTCTTGGACGACCGTCGTGGAATGCCAACGCCGCCCGACCATTCCGGTGAGGAGGAAGGCTGGGCAGCGCAGAAAGTCACGTGCCCTACCGCCCGTAGAGACGAACCCAGGTCGGTCGGTCGCCTTCAGCTGGCTGGACAGGTCGACGGACTCCTCGTTGACGGTGATGACCTGGACGCCGAGCCGGTCCAGCAGCCCAGCCAGCCCCGTCAGGCGCCGTCGGGCAGATTGGCTGTGTCCGCCGCCACACATTCGCGGGGGATCGGTGGCCACTCACCGTGTTGCCCGGTCTCCCCTTCGGGTTCGGGTGGTTGTTGCGGGGGCTGCTGGTAACAGATGGTGGCCGGATAGCGATGTCGGTGAATGAATGGCGGACCGATCGGGGGGGCGGTGGTCTTGGTGGCCGGCCCCGCACGGAGCTGTTTCCGCGCCGCTCCGGGTGTGATGAGAGCGTGGATGGCCTCGGCGGTGGCGCTGGCCGTGCTGCTCCCGGTGTTGACGGTTGCGGGGCTTCCGCCGGTGCCGACCGTCCCGGTGTTGCAGTTCGGTGATCTGGTGACCGCGTCGCTGCTGGTGGCGGGCAGTGTGGTGACGGTCGAGATGGGTCGGTTCTTCGAGGGGCGGATGCGGGTCGGGCAACGCCCCCACAAGGGGTTGTCGGCGTGGGCGATGGCCACGGTGATCCTGCTGCCGCCGTTCTGGGTGCTGCCGGTGATGGTCGGGGTGTACGGCCATGCCCGGTGGCGGGGCATGCGGGTGCCGTTGTGGAAATGGGTGGGCTCTGCCGCGTTTTTGGTGTTGGCCGGTTTGCTGGCCGGGCGGGTCCTGCGGATCGGGCGGTTCGATCACCCGGTCGGCCTGCACTCGGGGGGCACCGGGCTGCTGCTGGTGGCCGCGGCGGTCCTGGTCTTCCTGGCGGTGGAGTCGGCGCTGCTGTTCGGCAGCGCTCGGCTGTGCGATGAATCGGACGAG
>Ga0207931_1000813_pt1 | contig 11047 bp, 7 predicted proteins | sample NGESurdeep092012_2_FD_184478 | JGI IMG/M metagenome (GOLD analysis project Ga0207931, IMG submission 184478) | Arctic peat soil microbial communities from Barrow, Alaska - NGEE Surface sample 415-1 deep-092012 (SPAdes) | ecosystem: Environmental > Terrestrial > Soil > Wetlands > Peat ...
ACACCGGTAAACCCCGCGACACGCTGCGAGTAATCCTCAAAGTTATCGATGATTAGACTCGCCCAACTCAGCGGTTCGAAATACCTGACCAGTTACCCTTCGCGTACAGCACACCCACGCCGAACGGCGCCAGGAACTTGTGGAAAGAGAACGACAGATAGTCGACATCCAGGTCCTGCACGTCGACCCGGCTGGTTGGCACCAATTGTGCTGCGTCCACCAGGAGCAGCGAGCGCCGGTCGCCGGTCGGCTGGAGATAGCCGCTGCTGTCAGCGATCTCCCGCACCGAGCGCAGCGGCGGCTTGGTGCCAAGGAAGTTCGACGCCCCGGTGCAGCACACGAGCTTGGTGCGGGAATCCACCAGGGAATCCAGGTGTCCGAGGTCCAATTCTCCGGACTCGTGGTCGAACCGCGCGATGCGGAGTTCGACCCTGACACCGAATCGCGGCAATATCTCCCGGCATAATGCGTACCAAGGGACGAAATTAGAATTGTGTTCCATCATGGTCGTCACCACGTTGTCGCCATCGCGGAATTCAGTGAGCAGCGAATACATCACCGCGTTGTGGGCCTCGGTGGCATTGCGATAGGTGGCGATGCTGCGCCGGCTCGGCGCGTTCAACCACCCTGCGATGGTGTCGTAGGACTCCTCGAACAACGCGGTGGTGGCCAGCGAAGCGGTGGACTGCCCGCGGTGCACGTTGTCGTAGGAGGGCACCAGACTGCGGTACAGGTCAAGGAGCTGCCTCGGCGGCTGGGTGGTCGCGGCGTTGTTGGTGACGATCCGCCCGCTGCGGGCGAAATCGAAATGCGTGCGCACCCGATCGACATCCAGTTCGGTGCGGAATGTGGTCATCTTCGGCCCTTTGCGTCTCGACGCCCGCCGGGCAGCCACGATGGCGCGGCGCCGGTGCCGGCCACAGCTGGGAGCAACCCGCGACCTCGAGTGATACCTGCGAAGTCAGGGTGCCGGATCGAGACGCTTGACGCCGAGCTCCGCGGTCAGCAACTCGATCGCCGCTTCCTCAGGGTCGCGCACCGCCGGCGGCGGTACCGACGGATCGACCGGTTCCCCGTAGTCCTCGGGGATGTCGTCGTCCTCGGGTGGCGGGGACGTGGGCGAGGACGATGGGTCGCCACCGCGGTCGGCGACTCGCGCATCGGGTCTCCGCGACGATCCGGACGGGCCGGTCGGCCCGCTCGCCGACGCACCGTCGGCGGCCTCACATCGCACCGTCCATGCGACGCCGAGGACTTCCCGCAGCGCGGCCCGCAGCAGGTCGGAGTTGGCCGGTTCCACCACCCGGCGCGCCATCCCGGCGGACGGCATCGCCAACCGCAGCACGCCCTGCTCGACCCCGACGATGGTGGCCGACTCGAGCAGGATCTGAGTCGTGCGGCGATGCCGCTGGACCGCGGCAAGCACCTCCGACCACACCCGTCGCACGTCGGTGACGTCAAGGGCCTCGGCGGAAAGCTCGGCGGCAACCTCGCCCGACGCCACGCCGGACGCTTCGGGTGGGCTCGGCTGGATCGCGCCGGCGGTTGCCGGCCCGTCGTCGGCGGACGGCGCGGGTGCGCGTCCGGTCGGCGCGGCGGATCGAGCTGGGGCAGATCGATCTGGGGCCGACCGCTCGGGGCTCGGACGCGGGCCGGAGCCACCCGCGCGCAGCGATCGCGTCGGCGGTGCGACCGATTCTCGGCCGGGCTGCGTCGAGCCCAGCTTCGGACGGACGGGCAGGCCAAGATCGGGTCCACTCCGGGCAGCGGTCGCCCGCGCGCTCACTGGATACGGCGTCGGCTCGGCGACCTCGGGCGGCCGCGCGTCGGCGGTCCGATGGGGATCCGCGGGCTCGGCGGCTTCGGTGGGCTCGGCGGCTTCCGCGGGCTCGGCAGCGATCGCCATCCGCCGTTCCATTCGTTCCAGCCGCTGCAGCAGCGCACCGTCGGAGGTCGACGCCGCCGGCAGCAGCATCCGGGCGCACATCAACTCCAGCACCAGCCGGGGAGACGTGGTGCCACGCATCTCCACCAGACCGGTGTGCATCACCTCGGCCAGCCGGGTCAGGGTGGCAACGCCAAGGCGTTCCGCCTGACCCTCCATCGAGCCGAGTTGGTCCTCCGGGCTGTCGATGAGACCCTTCGCGGCAGCATCCGGCACCGAGTCCAGGATCAGCAGGTCCCGCAACCGCTGCAGTAGGTCGGCCGCGAACCGCCTGGGGTCGTGCCCGGCCTCGACCACCCGATCGACGGCACCGAAGACCGAGGCGCCGTCGCCGGCGGCCAGCGCGTCGACCATCTCGTCAAGCAGCGCAGCGTCGGTGACGCCGAGCAGCGCGACCGCGTGCCGGTAGGTGACACCCTCCGGACCCGCACCGGCCAGCAACTGGTCCAGCATCGACAGCGAATCCCGCGCCGATCCCCCGCCCGCCCTGATGACCAGCGGGAACACCGCCGGCTCTACTGTCACCTTTTCTTCTGCGCACAACCGCTCGAGCAGCGTGCGCAGCGTGGTCGGCGCGATCAGTCGGAACGGGTAGTGGTGCGTCCGGGACCGGATGGTGGTCAGCACCTTGTCCGGTTCGGTGGTGGCGAAGATGAAGACCAGGTGCTCCGGCGGCTCCTCGACGATCTTCAGCAGTGCGTTGAAGCCCTGCGGAGTCACCATGTGTGCTTCGTCGATGATGAACACCCGGAAGCGCGATTCGGCCGGCATGTAGAACGCCCGGTCCCGCAGGTCCCGGGTGTCGTCGACGCCGCCGTGGCTGGCCGCGTCGAGCTCGACCACGTCCAGCGAGCCGGGGCCTTCCGGGGCCAGCGCAACGCAGGATCCGCAGACGCCGCACGGATCGGGTGTCGGCCCCTGCACGCAGTTCAGCGATCGGGCCAGGATGCGGGCCGACGAGGTCTTGCCGCAGCCGCGGGGGCCGGAGAACAGGTAGGCGTGGTTGATCCGACCTGCGGCCAGCGCGATGCGCAGCGGCTCGGTGACATGCTCCTGCCCGACCACCTCGGCGAACGTCGCCGGGCGGTATTTGCGATACAGCGCCAACCCCACGGCCCGAGGTTACGTCAGGGCACCGACACTGCTGGACACTGCTGATGGGACGGCCTGCCGCCCGGCTCCGCTGGCGCGGGGGTGACGGCGCCGGGTCAACAGACAGGTCAGCAGACAGAAGGGGACCCCCGCACCCGCCAGAGCTCACGGACCCTTGCTGCCTTCCAGCCCTGGGGGGGTTGATGAGATGGACGCCGCGGGGGTCCGCCGGTCAGTCTAGCCAACGCGCGGCGACCGGCCCACCATCCGCCGGCGGGTACCGTCACTGAATAAGGTCACCCTTGCCTACCAACCCGCGGGGGGTTCGATCCGCACCTGTCCTGCTGGGTGACAACAGGAGAACGCATGACGGTCGCGTTGTCGCCGCCCGAAGACCGGGCGCGCTGACCCATGCCCAGCTGGCTCGACGACTCCCCCTTCGGTATCACCTTCGCCGCGCTGTTCGGCATCGTGTTCCTGCGAGCACAGGGCACCTACTGGATCGGCCGCGCCGTCACTGCCGGATTGCTGCACACCCGGGTGGCCGCGTGGATGACGAGCCCGCGGATGACCAGGGCCATCGAGGCGCTGAACCGTTGGGGTCTGCCCGTCGTCACCGTGTCGTTCCTGACGGTCGGGTTCCAGACGGTGGTCAATGCGGCGGCCGGCCTCATCCGGATGCCGTGGCTGCGCTACACGCTCGCCATGCTCGTCGGCTGCGCCGCCTGGGCGGCGATCTATGCGACGGTCGGAATCGCGGCCTTCGAGGCGTCGCTCGCGCTGGCTGCCCGATCGCCGTGGGCGCTGATCGGGGTGCTCGCGATCGTCCTGGGCATGGTGATCGCGGTCATCGCGGTGCGGGGACGCTCCAGCGGCCGGAACACGGACACCGCGCCCCGAGCCGCACCGGGCTCACCGTCGCATGAGGATGCTCCTCGGGCCTGAGCAGCGCCCATCGTGATCGGCAGCCCGATCGGGTACGGCGATCGTGGGCATTTCGCGATGGTCGTGACCACCGCGACGTGCCCACTAGACTGCTCGGCGGAGGATTCGCCTAGAGGCCTATGGCGCACGCTTGGAAAGCGTGTTGGGTTAACGCCCTCACGGGTTCAAATCCCGTATCCTCCGCCACGCTGGCCAGCGGTAATGCTCGGCGGCCGATCTTGTCGATCGGTCACGAGCGCCGCCGTGGTCTCAGTTCCGGTCTCAGTTGAGGGTCGGAGCCCAGGCGATCCTGACGAAGTGACAACCGGGTCAGGGGCGCGAGACGCTGATCCGGCAGCGCGCACCGTGGCCGACCCGCCAGGAGACTGCCGCCCAGCTCCGAGCACGGTTCGGCTGGACCGCCTCGCCCCGATTGAACGGCGCGCGACCACGGGACAGGAACGCGCTGTATGCAGGAAGCGCCGTCTGCGGGACCTCAAACCGCCACGAGATGCCCGCGGGCCAGGGGAGTGGACGCGGTCGGCGCTGACGGGCTCAGGTGAACCACGCAGTCGGGTGCGGTTGCGGGGGCGGCCCCGGCCGGCTGCACGGAATAACCGACGGCGAGCGCCAACGCGAGGGCGCCGGCGGCAGCGAGCGCGCGGACGACAGTTGCTTTCATGATCACTCCAGGATCGAATCTCGCCAATGGTGGATGCAGGGATCGAGCGCTCCCTTTCACCCTGGCGCGATGTCCGGTTCGCGTCGATTCGCCTTTCGGCGTATTTCCCTTCGGGTCCCCCGGCGATAGCTTGGGTGCGACCGAAGGGGATGCGGCGGTGGCTGCACCGAAAAGGCAACGCGGATTCGACCTGCGTGCGTTGACGACGCTGATCGCCGACGCCAACGAGGACCAGCCCGGCCCGATGCTGCCCTGGTCCTTGCTGGACGGACTCGCAGAACTGATACCGGCCGAGGAGGTGTCGATCTGCGAGCTGGATCTGGTCAACCAGGAGCGGGAACTGCAGCAGGGCGTGCTGGAGGACGAACCCCGGTGCCTGGAGCGGGGCGAGTCCACGCCCGGGGAGTACAAGTCCTTCTGGCGCTACTACGACTCGTTCTGGCAGGGTCTCCCACCCTCACGGGTCGGGCAGGTTCGCAGCTGGACGGACCGGTACCCAGGCCGGCTGCTCGCCGAGCAGCCGCTGTATCGGGAAGCCTTCCAACCGTGCGGCGTCAAGTACCTGTTGTCGGTCGGGCTGCCGGCGCCCACCGGACGCGAACGGAATCTGCTGTTCTGGAGGCACGCAGGCCCCGACTTCTCCGACCGGGAGAAGGATCTGTTGACACTGCTTCGCCCGCATGTGGCGGAGATATACGCCGGCGCGGTCCGGCGGCGACGCGGGGTCCTGACTGCGCGCGAATGAGAAGTGCTCGAACTGGCGGCGGAGGGCCTGGGCAACGCCGAGATCGCCGCCCGGCTGTTCACGTCGGTGAGCACCGTTCGTAAGCACCTGGAACACATCTTCGACCGGACCGGCGTCCGCACGCGCGGGGCGGCGGTCGCCCGGATGCTGCCGGAACTCCGCGATATCCACCGCGTTGACAGCGCCGGCGACCTGGGGGGGATCTCCGCGCGACGACCGCGTGGGTCATCGCACCTTGTCCGGCGTTCTTCTCGGCCGGGAGTGACGGGCCGCCGCCAACTTGGCGGGGGCGGCAGCGTGCACAGGCACGGCGGGTCGGCCAGGGTGTACAGGACCGCTCCCGAAACGACCCCGGTCACACCGGCCAGCGTGATCAAGTAGATCAAAGCGCCGACACCCGGACCCTTGAGTTTCTCACGGGATCGGTCGAAGAATCGGTCCCGCTGAGTCCAGTCACCAAGGGCGGCAACACATCAGCCGAGTCGTCACCCCGCCCACTGGTGCCATGCGGTCGGTTCACCCGCGCCCGTGATCACGACCGACTTCAGCAACCTGCAGGTTCAGGCTGGCGCTCGGACCGGTTTCGCTCAGGTGGCATCATCCAGATCGGATCTTGGCGCTGGACCTGCACGGGCCAGCGCGTTCAGCCCGCGGCCGAGGCGGACCTGGAGAGCTTGTTGGGTTCACGCCCTCACGGGTTCAAATCCCGTATCCTCCGCCTCGCTGTCTTATCGGCCCGACGCTTCACCCAGAGCCGGGTGCGGCAGGCTCGTCGGTCCAGGCGACCTGCACGAGCTCCGACGGGCGTCCGCGTCTGGCCAGCAGTCCCCGGCCGGGTGGTTGCACCCGGGCAACCACACCGTTGAGAACGGCTCCCTCGCCCCGATCCCCCGAGAGCACCAGCCCGGGACTCCCGATCTCGAGCATTCGCTGCATGACGTGGTCGTACGAGCGGGCGATTCCTGACACGCGACGGCCGATGACCAGGTGCATGCCGATGTCACGGGCCTGCGGCAGCAGGGGTGCCAATGACTCCAGCGGGTTCCCCTCGCGCGTCGCCACGAGGTCATAGTCATCGACCACGACGAGCACCTCAGGACCGTTCCACCATGACCTGGAACGCAGCCTCGCCACGTCGAGGTCTGGTCCCGGTAGGCGGTTCTCCAGCGCCCTGGCCAGGTCGGTGACGACATCCGGCGCAGCGTTCGAGGATCCGACGTAGGACAGCAGGTACTCGTTCGGCACAACGTCGAGCAGGGTGCGCCGGTAGTCGAACAGCGCGATCAGCAGTTCGTCCGGTCGCCGGGTATCGACCAGCCCGCGCAGGATGGTCCGCAACGCAGCTGACTTTCCGGACTGCGAGTCGCCCAGGACCAGGAAGTGCGGGTCGGGCCCGAACAGGTCAAGTCGCGCCGGCCCGAGGTCGACACCCGACATGCCGAGGATCACCTCCCGGCTCCCGTTGCGCGCCGTTGGGTGAAGTTCGCCGGCCGAGACGTGTGCCGGAAGAATTCGCACCGCACGAGCTGGTGGTCCCGCCCACGCCGCCGCGACCGCGGCGATGCTGTCGTCCAGTGCCTTGCCCAGATCAGCGATGTCGTCCCCCCCGTCGAGGCGCGGCAGGGCGGTCTGGAACACCAACTTGTCAGCGGTCAGCCCCCGAGCCGGCGCGGCACCGCTGATGCGTTCCTGCGACTTGCGGTCGACGCGCGACTCGAACGGGTCGTTGATGCGGAGCTCCAGCCGGCCCCGCAGCGCGTTCTGCAGCGCGGGGCGGATATCGGTCCAGCGGCTGGCGCTCACCACCACGTGGATGCCGTATCCCAACCCGCGGGCGGCGATGTCAGTGACCAGCTCCTCCGCCTCCGTCAGTTCGGTACGTATCGCTCCCCAGTTGTCGAGCAGCAGCACGATGTCGGCCGCAGATTGGCCGTAGTTCTTTCCTTCGGCGAACCGGCGCCTCAGCATGGCGGGTGAGTCGATGCGATGCTCCCGGAAGAGCAGTTCGCGCGCGGCCAGCACAGCCGACAGCTCACCGAGAATCCTGACGGCGCGCTCGCTATCGCTGCGCCCGGCGATCGCGCCCACGTTCGGCAGAGCGTCCAGCGGAGCGAGGGCTCCACCGAAGTCGATCCCGTAGAAGCTCAGTTCCCGCGGTGTGTGCGTCACGGCCGCGCCGAGCACCAGGCTCCGGATCACTGTGCTCTTGCCGGTCTGCGGGGCGCCGACGATGGCAATGTTGCCCTCGGCCACCGCCAGATCGAGCCTGAAGACGTCGATGCGCTGCTCCTGCGGACGGTCTATCAGGCCAATCGGAACCTGCAGCGCGCCGCGCCCGTTGGCAGCAGTGAGCCCGCGGTCCGGGTCGACCTCGAGCCTCCCGGTGACGGCCGCCAACGAAAACCGCTGCAGCAGCGGCGGCAACCAGACCTGGTGCACGCGCCCGGCCGCCGGCCTCAGCCGCTCGACGACCACGTCCATGACCGAGGGCACGCCGGACGCCGCACGCTCAGCACCCTCGTGGTCACGATGCTGGTCGACCAGGCCACCGATCCCGTTGTACGCCGTATACGGCAGCGGGTGCGGCGTGGCCGGCAGCTTCATTGCCGGGGACTCATACGGGGTCGACACCTGGGCCACCTTGAAGCGCTCGAACACCGTCGTGTCCACCCGCAAGAACCCGGAGCCAGGGAACGGAGGCAACTCGTACGCGTCCGGCACGCCGATCGCCTCGCGGCTCTCTGCGGGACTGAACGTCTTGAGTCCGATGCGATAGCTCAGGTGGCTCTCCAGTCCGCGGATGCGGCCTGTCTCCAGCCGTTGCGACGCCAACAGGAGGTGAACACCGATCGATCGGCCGATCCGCCCGATAGCGACAAAAAGCTCGGCGAAGTCGGGCTTTGCCGTCAGCAGTTCGCTGAACTCGTCCACGATCAGCAGCAGCGACGGCAGCGGGTCCAGCTGCTCGCCCTGGTCCCGCCGCCGGTTGTACTCGTGAACGTTGGGGAGGTTGCCCGCCTCCTTGAGAACGCGCTGACGCCGGCGGATCTCGCCGTACAGCGCGTCGTGCATTCGATCCACCAGGCCAAGGTCCTCCTGAAGGTTGGTAATCGCGCCCGCGACATGCGGCAGCGGCTCCATCCCCGCAAACGTCGCCCCGCCCTTGTAGTCGACGAGCACGAACGCCAGGCGTTCCGGGTCGTGGGTCGTGGCCAGCGCAAGAACCAGGGTGCGCAGCAGTTCGGACTTGCCTGACCCGGTCGCCCCGACGACCAGACCGTGCGGGCCCATCCCGCCGAGCGCCGACTCCTTCAGGTCGAGAGTGAGCGGTAAGCCGCTGGCGGCCATGCCGGGCGGCACGCGAAGGAACTGTCGAGCCGTCCGCGCCCGCCACTGCGACCGGGGATCTATGTCGGCGACGTCCGGGACGCCGAGCAGTGCGAACAGGTCGACATCCTGGGCGAGGGACTCGGCGGCCGACTCCTGCGAAACCCGGATCGGGCAGAGCGCTCGGGCGAGGGCCGACAGGGCGGGCACGGACACCCGATCCGCCTGAATGACGGCACCGGTCGCTTCCGCCGAGCTGGGATACTCGACAACGGCCCGGCCATCTCGCTCGATGGTGAAGCGGACGTCGACGGTGGATGGTTCCAGGCGCTTGTCACCGACGACGTAGACAAGGGTGACGCCCGCGTCCTGCGGGCGAACACTCACCTCGCCCAGGTCGAAGCCCAGGTGCGACGGCAGCCGCTCTGCGTCGATCACCACGACCAGCCGCCGGCTCAGCCGCCCACCCGTCCCCCGGGCCCGGGCCGCCCGGTCGAGCAGGCTCTCGAGTTCCGGGCGCAGCACGTCGCCCAGCTCCTGGAGGTCGGACGCGACGAGCCGCGTTGGCACGGGACCGTCATAGGTGTGGTCAGTGATCGTGTGCGGCAGCCACTTCACCCACGACCACAGCGGCAGCCCCTCGGGAGCGAAGCAGAATGCCAACTGCAGGTCGTCCGCCGAATGCAGAGTGACAGCCTGCGCAAGGACTGAACGCAGTACGCCGCGCGCCTCGTCCAGGTCGCCGCACAGCGACACCACGCCCATGGAACCGAGGTCAACGGCCGCCGGCTGGTCAGTGAGAATCCTCTGGCCGTCGAGTATCTGCCTCGCCGCCGAGACGCACACCGGGTCGGCGCGGTCCATCGGCGTCTGTTCGCCCCGGCGCTTCACCTGCAAACGCGGCAGGACGTCGCCGATACCCACGCGCAAAGACAGGAAGTCGGTGTCGTGGACCCGCCGCTCCCACAGGCGCGAGGTGTCCGAGGCGAGGTCGAGCAGGCGCTCGGGCTCGGGATGTCGGAATGCTTCGGCGGCCATCTGGTTGCGTCGCGCGCCGCGCAGTTGTTCGCGCACCTGCTCGAGATATTCCAGGTACCGCGCCCGGTCCTCCCGGAGGCGCCGCCTCGGCAACCCCCGCTGGACAAGGAACATTCCGAGCCCCACCCCGACCGACGCCATCATGAAGACCAGGCCCGCCGCGACGGCCACTGGCCGGGGATTTGCCAGGATGAAGATCATGCTGCCGGCGGTGCCCAGCACCGGGAACAGGACCTGAAAGACACCCTGCGCCCCGGACTGGGTGTCCTGCGGTTGTGGCGGGTCGAGCAGGGTGATGACGTCGTCCTCGATCGGCGGCGGGTGCATCCGCGGCGGGCGGTTGACGATGGTGGAGGTCACCGACAGAGGGTACGGGCCGATCCGGGACGAGCGGTACAGTGCCCGACATGTCGCCTGAGCGGGTTTCTGCAGGCGGTGGCCCGTCGCTGACGCAGTGCAGGCTCACGCTGGTCGGCTCACGTCGTCGGATAGATCTGGCGGTGCCCGGGGATCTGCCGCTGGCCGAGTTGCTTCTGGACGTGGTCCGACTCCTGGACGAGCCGGACGCCGAGACCGACTACCGCGCTTGGGGTTTGGGGCGACTCGGACACGAGACCCTGCCGCCGGACAGGAGCCTTACCGACCTTGGAGTGCTCGATGGCGAGGTCCTCTATCTGCGCGATCAGCACCGGGTGACGGCGCCCACCCGGGTCGAGGACGTCATCGAGGGGGTCCAGGATTCCTTAGAGGCGGATCCGCAGCTGTGGCGACCGGACCTTCGCGTGCGTCTGGCGCTCTGGATGGCCGGGCTGGTCGCACTGGTGGCCAGCGCTGCCGCCGTTCGTTTATCTGATGTTGCGGCCAGGTCCCGGATTCCCCTTGTCGCAGCGGTAGGGGCGGCTGTCCTGCTGTGTGTGGCGTTGGGTCTGCAGCGGGTGGTTCGTCGGCCGGTATCCGCTGCGGGGAGTGCAATCACCGCCTGGCCCGTGGCGGCCGCCGCCGGCGTCCTGGCCATCAGCTCCGACAACGTCGCAACAAGGATCGCGGGCGGAGCCGCCGGATTGGCGGTAGCGCTCGTCCTTTCGGCTGTGGCTGTGCCCGCGATACGGCCGGTTGCCCTCGGTGTCGCACCCGGTGTTGCACTGTTGCTGGGCGCCGCCGGAGCAGTGTCGGTCGGCACCCAGGTTCCTGGCACGGCCGGCGTTGCTGCTTTCCTTGCCGTCGTGCTGGTGAGTGTCCTGCCGCGGCTGGCGATCGGGGCGGGCGGACTTGCCACTCTCGACGAAACCGCTCT
>Ga0207931_1000814_pt1 | contig 11022 bp, 8 predicted proteins | sample NGESurdeep092012_2_FD_184478 | JGI IMG/M metagenome (GOLD analysis project Ga0207931, IMG submission 184478) | Arctic peat soil microbial communities from Barrow, Alaska - NGEE Surface sample 415-1 deep-092012 (SPAdes) | ecosystem: Environmental > Terrestrial > Soil > Wetlands > Peat ...
TAGCGGCAACCTTGCTGCCGGAGACGAAGTCCCCTCTGAGCGCGCGCTCGCTCTGGAGTGGGGAGTCGCTCGACCAACTGCCGCCAGGGCGTTGCAAGAACTCCGCCGACTGGGCCTGGTTGAGTCACGGCAAGGATCGGGCTCGTTTGTGCGCGGACACCTCGACCTCCATCGCCGCGCGCGCGATCGCTATGCCCGATCCCAAGCAGCTGGACGCATCTACTCCGAAGGAGAATGGGCGTCGATTGTCTCGGCCAAAATGGCCCGAGCGCCGGCACGCATAGCGGCAGCTATGGGAATACCTGTTGGCGAGATGGTCGGCCGACGACATCGCATCACCGGTGATGCGAACGGCCCGAACGAGATCTCGACATCGTGGTTCCCGCCAGAAATAGTCCTCGAAGCCCCTCGCTTGCTCGATCGACAGAAGATCCGTGAAGGGTCTTTGGCATACATCGAGTCGAGGGTTGGTCGGCGTGGCGTCGTCGCGCGCGACGAACTGTCGGCGCGACTTGCTCTGGCAGATGAGAGGCGCGAGCTTTCTCTGGACGATCCTGCCGCTGTGTTAGTCGTTTTGCACGTCATTGTTGATCGCAAGGATCAGCCCCTTGAGGTTGCCGACGCTGTCTACCCGTCATCAGGGCGGTGGATCTTCGACCAGGAGTATGCGCTCGTTCATTGAGTAGCCGAACTGGGCGCTGCATCCTGCGATCACTTGAGTCACCCGGACGTTGACGAACCGTGGTGGCATATGCCACTCTTAAAGTGGAGTATGCCACCTTGTTCCAGTTCGACAGCCAGGGAGCAGCAGAATGACCACGGTAACCACTGCACCGAAGCTCCTGCTCACGGCTGTCGAGGCGGCCGAGCGGTTGGGTATCTCGCGCACGAAGGTGTACGAACTGATGGCCGCTGGAACCCTGCGATCGATTCACATCGGTCGTTTGCGGCGAGTGCCAGTGGACGCACTTCGCGACTTCATCGAGTCAATGGAGATGACATGAGCATTCGGGCTCGCCGCGGACACGGCGAGGGTTCGGTGTTCCAACGCTCCAACGGAATGTGGGTTGCCCAAGTCGATCTCGGCTGGATCGGCGGTCGACGTCGCCGTCGCACCGTATACGGCGGTAGCGAGCGCGAGGTTCTCGCAAAACGTGACCAGCTACGCAGCCAACTGGCAAGGGGCGTCAATCTGAGCGATCCGCCCAGGACCGTCGAACAGTGGCTGAACGAATGGCTCCGGACTGTCAAGGCCGGGGACGGTACCAGCCAATCAACTCTCGCCCGGTACGACCAGATCGTGCGAGTGCATCTCATTCCGCTCGTCGGGCGAATTAAGCTGTCGGCGCTGGCCCCACGAGACGTTCAGCTCATGGTCAGTCAGCTTCGCGAATCTGCGGCACCGGCATCGGTCATCAAGATCCACGGAGTGTTGCGCAACGCTCTCGGCGACGCGGAGCGCATGGATCTGGTCCCCCGCAATGTCGCAAAGGCAGTACGTTCCGCAACGCTGACGCGCACGGAACGGCGGGCGCTGACGCCGGCCGAAGCCTCCGTCCTCCTCGCGCGGCTGCAAGGAGACCGCCTGGAAGGCGTCTTTATCGTTGCCCTATCGACCGGCCTCCGCCGAGGAGAAGTACTTGGCCTCCGGTGGCAGGATATCGATCTTCCCGGACGGACCCTCTTCGTTCGGCAAACCGTTCAGCGAATCAACGGGGAGCTGCGATTCGTCCCACCTAAGACCCACCGATCGACACGATCAATGCCTCTGTCAGAGCTCACGGTGTCCGCGTTGACCGCGCAGCGAGTTCGGCAGGCGGAGGATCGGTCGTTGGTCGGCGCGGCCTGGGAGGATCACGGCCTGGTTTTCGCCACTCATCTCGGAACACCGTTGGAGCCGAGGAATGTGAACAGGCGATTCAGCGCAGCGCGTTCGGCGGCAGGGCTTGAGTGGGTGCGTTTACATGATCTTCGGCACGCCTTTGCCACGTTTCTACTTGACCAAGGCGAGGAGCTCAGAACCGTCATGGACCTGCTCGGTCATTCGACGATCAGGCTCACCGCGGACACCTACGGACATGTGCTTCCATCCCGCGCGCGGAGCGCTGTGGATGCCATCGATCGAGTGTTAGGAGGAGGCAAGTGACAACGCCAGGAAGGCCCTTGGCTGTAGTTGGGCTGTACCATGCCGAGATCGCCGCTGAACTTGGACCATGCCGCGACCGGAAACCGCAGGTCATAACCTGTGGAGACGAAGAGAATCGAACTCTCAACCCCCGCCTTGCAAAGGCGGTGCTCTGCCAATTGAGCTACGTCCCCTGGCGGCCCGGCTCCGCGGCGAGGCGCGGAACCGATACCATCATGCGCCCGGGACACCCCGGGCGAAACCTCTAGCCGCGCGACGGTCCGGGGTACCCGGGGGCGGTGGGCGGGGTGCCGGTGGCCTCGTCCCAGAGGGCTGCCTCCGCTGCCGCGGCCTGCCGGCGCCTGATCACCAGCGCGGCGATCGCGCCGCCAACCACCAGCAGTAACAAGATCTTCTTCATGGGCACCGTCCTGGATCCGTTGCGTGCGATATGTCCGTTCGACGCTACCGGTATCGCCGCACGTCCAGCGACCGGTTGGACCTTCAACCGTGGGCCTAGGAGGACTTGAACCTCCGACCTCTTCCTTATCAGGGAAGCGCTCTAACCGTCTGAGCTATAGGCCCTCGAACATCACTCACGGCGCCCCGGGTCCAGGACTGCAGATCCATCGGCGCCGCGACCATCGAGGTTACCGCACCACGAACACCGCCCCAAACCGCCGCCGAACCCGCCCGGGAGCCCTCCCGACGCCCCAACGGCCGCCGCCACCCGCCGGGTGACCCAGGTAACCACCGACCGACTCGATCGAGACGCGTTCATCGGCCCCTTACACGGCCGCAACACCACGGCAACGAACGTGTCCGCCAACGCCCGAAATCACCTCCCACCAGCGGTTTCGGCTGCAGCACTGGGCCTTTCGACCCTCCCGCAAACGCACACGGTCAGCCATGCTGAGGGGCACCCCACCGCAACCGCCGAGAGGTTCCAACAATGGCTCCCCACGACGCCTATCGCTCCGCCACCGACGCACATCGGTCACCGATCCCGGTCAAAGCGGCTTCACCTCACACCACCCGTCGGCATCTCTCCCTTGCGCCACCCCAAGGAAACTCCGACACGGACCGCCCAACAAGCACGACCCCGATACCCGACCAGCCACGGACGGTGACACCCGTCTCGGGCCTGGGCGACACCACAGCATCAAGGGGCACCTCCCCCGCCACCTCCGCGCTCCGCATCGCGGGCCAGGCCGCCGGCCACCGCACCAACGTCATCGTCGTCGGCGTCGACGCCTCGTTGAGCTCCGCCGACGCGGTCAGCTGGGCCGCCAACGTTTGCGAACGCCGACACGCCACCCTTCGCCTGGTGCACGCCTACCCGTACTCGGCGGTGCCGATCCAACGCACCGGTCCCACCCTCGCCGAGGAGGAGCGTGCCACTGATCCGGAAAGCGCCCTGCTCCTGGAACAGATCGCCGCCACTGTCCGCAGCAAACATCCCAGCCTGACCATCGACACCCGCCCGCTCCCCGGCCCCCCGGACGACGTCCTCCGTCATGAATCCGAACGCGCCCGGCTGACCGTCATCGGCGCGAACGGCATCGGGCACGTCTCGGGCGCCACCCGCCGCCCCACCCTGGGATCCGTCGCCTCCGCGTTATCGGCCGTCAACCCGGCCCCGGTGGCGATCATCCATCCGCACCACGCCACGACCGGGCGGGGGCCTGTCGTGGTGGGTGTGGATGGCTCACCCGCCAGCGAGGCCGCCGTCGCGTTCGCCTTCCAGGAGGCCTCCGTGCGCCAGACCGAGCTGATCGCGGTGCACGCCTGGCACAGCCAGCACGCCGGCTCGGCCTACCCAGATTTCCCGACCCCCACCGAGATCACCCAGATCGAGGACGGCGAACATGCGCTGCTCTCCCAGCGCCTCGCAGGCTGGAGGGAGACCTATCCGGACGTCGAGGTGCACCGGCGGGTCATCAACGGGCGCTCCACCCCAGCCCTGCTGGACTTCGGGCAGAGCGCGCAGCTCGTCGCAGTGGGCAGCCGCGGCCGCGGCTACAACAGCCGCCTGCTCGGCTCCACCAGTAATGCGCTGATCCTGCAGTGCGAGTGCCCGGTCGTGGTGGCCAGCCCGCTGTCCTGCCCCTGAACAAGCTCTCCTGCGGCCGAACAAATGAAGGCCCCGCCGTCAACCACCCGGCGGGGGCCCAGAACCAAACCTCAGTCGCGTTCCCCCAGCGTCAACTCGACTCCACCGGACATCGCGGCCGCCGCGTTGTAGATGAACGCGGCCACCGTCGCCAGCGCGGTGAACAACACGATGTTGATCGCCCCGACGATCGCGGTGATCGCGAACACCCGCGGCGCGGTGATCAGGTCGGTCTGCCCGGCCGCCACGTCGGGCGTGCTGGTCAGTGTGGAGAACGTGTCGTTCACCTTCGACCAGACGTCCATCGCGCCGAGGGTGTAGTACAGGATCCCCGTCGCGATCATCCAGACGAAGAACATCACGATCGAGACGATCAGGCTGATCTTCAGCACCGTCCACGGGTCCACCCGCTTCAGCTGCAGCGACGCCAGCCGCGGAGGCCGGCGGGCCGGCTTCGCCCGGCGCGCGTTCTCCGAACCGGGCCGGGGCGGCACCGTGCCGCTGGGCCGGGGACCCGGCGGCGGACCGACGTGCTGCGGGCTGGCCAGCCCATTCCCGCCCGAGGGCGCCCCGGTCTCGAGCGGGGGCGGCGACAGCGCATGCGCGCCGCCGGGACCGCCGGGACCTCCGACGACCCCCGGCTCAGTTATCTTCGCCGACCCCGACGGCTGATTGCCCGACGTCACGAATCCACCCCGGTCGCACCGTCAGGAGAGGGACCGACTTCGGGCTCGGCGTCGGCATTCCGGGCGATAGCCACCAGGCTGTCTCCGTCCGACAGATTCATCAGCCGCACTCCCATGGTCTGGCGCTTGGCCTTACGGACCTCCCTGGCCAGGGTCCGGATGACCCCGCCGCTGGAGGTGATGGCGTACACCTCAGTGTCCAGGTCGACAATGAGCGCTCCCACTAGCTTGCCACGCCGCCGGTCGTACTGAATCGTCAAGACACCCTTACCGCCGCGTCCTTGCACAGGGTATTCGTCGATATCGGTGCGCTTGGCGTAGCCGCGCTGAGTCGCCACCAACACCTGAGCACCCTCGTGCACGACGTCCATCGACAGCAGTTCGTCACCGGCGTTGAACCGCATGCCCAGCACCCCGGACGTCGCCCGACCCATCGGCCGGAGCGCGTCGTCGGTGGCGTGGAACCGGATCGACTGGCCCTCGGCGGAAATCAGCAGCAGGTCCTCCTCGGCTCCGCAGAGCACCGCGCCGACCAGCTCGTCGTCGTCCCGCAGGTTGACCGCGACGATCCCGCCGGACCGGTTGGAGTCGAACGCGGTGAGCTCGCTCTTCTTCACCAGCCCGCCCTTGGTGGCCAGCACCAGGTACGGCGCCACCTCGTAGTTGCGGATCTGGATGACCTGGGCGATCTTCTCGTCCGGCTGGAACGCCAGCAGGTTGGCCACGTGCTGGCCGCGGGCGTTGCGATTCGCCTCGGGCAGCTCGTACGCCTTGGCCCGGTAGACCCGGCCCTTGTTGGTGAAGAACAGGATCCAGTCGTGCGTGGAGCACACGAAGAAGTGCGCCACGATATCGTCCTGCTTCAGCGCCGCACCCTGCACGCCCTTGCCGCCGCGCCGCTGCGCCCGGTACAGGTCGGTCTTGGTGCGCTTGGCGTACCCGGTCCGGGTGATGGTGACGACCACGTCCTCGACCGCGATGAGGTCCTCGACGGACACGTCGCCGTCGTAGGGCACCATCCGGGTCCTGCGGTCGTCGCCGTGCTTCTCCAATGCCTCGGACAGCTCGTCCTTGATGATCTGCCGCTGCCGCTCCGGCTTGGCCAGGATGTCCTTCAGGTCGGCGATGATCACCTCGATGTCGGCGAGTTCGTCGACGATCTTCTGCCGTTCCAGGGCGGCCAGCCGGCGCAGCTGCATCTCCAGGATCGCGTTGGCCTGGATCTCGTCGATGTCCAGCAGCTCGATCAGGCCCTCCCGAGCCACGTCGACGGTGGCGGACCGCCGGATCAGCGCGATCACCTCGTCCAGCGCGTCCAGGGCCTTGACCAGGCCGCGCAGGATGTGCGCCCGCTTCTCCGCCTCGTCAAGCCGGTACTGGGTGCGCCGGACGATGACCTCGACCTGGTGCGCGACGTAGAAGCTGATCATCTGGTCCAGCCGCAGGGTGCGCGGCACCCCGTCGACGATGGCCAGCATGTTCGCGCCGAACGAGGTCTGCAGCGAGGTGTGCTTGAACAGGTTGGCCAGCACGACCTTGGCGACCGAGTCACGCTTGAGGGTGATGACGATCCGCATGCCGATGCGGTCGGACGACTCGTCGGCGATATCCGCGACGCCGCCGATCCGGCCGTCCTTGTGCAGCTGGGCGATCGACTCGACCAGGTTGTCCGGGTTGACCTGGTAGGGCAGCTCGGTGACGACCAGGATGGTGCGGCCCTTGGCGTCCTCCTCGATGTTCACCACCGCGCGCATCCGGATAGAGCCGCGGCCGGTGCGGTAGGCGTCGCTGATCCCGTCGCGGCCGACGATCAGCGCACCGGTCGGGAAGTCCGGGCCCTGGATCCGCTCCATCGCGGCGTCCAGCAGCTCCTCGGCGGTGGCGTCCGGGTTGTCCAGGTACCAGATGACGGCGGCGCAGACCTCGCGCAGGTTGTGCGGCGGGATGTTGGTGGCCATCCCGACCGCGATCCCGGACGAGCCGTTGACCAGCAGGTTCGGGATCCGCGCCGGCAGCACCACCGGCTCGGTGGTCTTGTTGTCGTAGTTGGGGATCTTGTCGACGGTGTTCTCGAGGATCCCGGCGAGCATCAACATGGCCAGCGGGGTCAGCCGGCACTCGGTGTACCGCATGGCGGCCGGCGGGTCGTTGCCCATCGACCCGAAGTTGCCCTGGCCGTCGATCATCGGGTACCGCAGCGACCACGGCTGCGCCATCCGGACCACGGTGTCGTAGATCGAGGAGTCACCGTGCGGGTGGTAGTTGCCCATCACATCGCCGACAACCCGGGAGGACTTCACCGTGGAGCGCTCCGGCCGGAAGCCGGAGTCGAACATCCCGTACAGCACCCGGCGGTGCACCGGCTTGAGCCCGTCCCGGACATCGGGCAGCGCGCGCGAGACGATGACGCTCATCGCGTAATCGATGAACGAGCGCTGCATTTCGTGCTGGATGTCGACCGGTTCGGTGCGATCGTGCTCGGGAGTGGTCGGGCCTGTCACGTCGAGAAACCTTCCATGTCACATTTCCGTCACGCTGACGGGGGACATATCCACATGTGGACAGTTACTGTGCATATCTTTCGGGTGAGCCAGATCGGTGTGACGAATATCTCGTCCGGACCACGCGATTCCCATCGCCGGCCTCTGGCGAAACGTCAAAAGTCCAGGAAGCGAACATCTTTGGCGTTGCGGGTGATGAATGCGCGACGGGCTTCGACGTCCTCTCCCATCAGCACCGAGAACAGCTCGTCCGCGGTGGCCGCGTCCTCCAGCGTCACCTGGAGTAGCAACCGGTGCGCCGGGTCCATGGTGGTCTCCCACAGCTCCTTGGCGTTCATCTCGCCGAGGCCCTTGTAGCGCTGGATGCCCTCGTCCTTGACCAGCCGGCGGCCGGCCCGCTCGCCCTCGGCGATCAGCCCGTCCCGCTCGCGGTCGGAGTAGGCAAACTCGTGCGCGCCCTTGGTCCACTTCAGCTTGTACAGCGGCGGTTGGGCCAGGTAGACGTGCCCGGCCTCGATCAGCGGCCGCATGAAGCGGAACAGCAGGGTGAGCAGCAGGGTGCGGATGTGCTGGCCGTCGACGTCGGCGTCGGCCATCAGGACGATCTTGTGATACCGGAGTTTGGCCAGGTTGAACTCGTCGTGGATGCCGGTGCCCAGCGCGGTGATCAGCGACTGCACCTCGGTGTTGCGCAGCACCCGGTCGATCCGGGCCTTCTCCACGTTGATGATCTTGCCGCGGATCGGCAGGATCGCCTGGAACATCGAATCACGGCCGGACTTGGCGCTGCCGCCGGCCGAGTCGCCCTCGACGATGTACAGCTCGGACTTGGCCGGGTCGGTGGAGCGGCAGTCCGCCAGTTTCCCTGGGAGACCGCCGATCTCGAGAGCACCCTTTCGCCGCACCAGGTCTCGCGCGCGGCGTGCGGCGGAACGGGCCTGCGCCGAGGAGATCGCCTTGCCGATGATGGTTTTCGCCTCACCGGGATTGCGCTCGAACCAGTCAGCGATCCACTCGTTGCAGGCGATCTGCACGAACGACTTTGCTTCGGTGTTGCCCAGCCGGCCCTTGGTCTGCCCCTCGAACTGCGGTTCCCGCAGCCGGATCGAGATGATCGCGGCGAGCCCCTCGCGGACGTCCTCGCCGGACAGCTTGTCGTCCTTTTCCTTGAGTAACTTCTTCTCCGCGGCGTATTTGTTCACCACCGAGGTGAGCGACGCGCGGAATCCCTCCTCGTGGGTGCCGCCCTCATGAGTGTTGATGGTGTTGGCGAAGGAATGCACCGATTCGTTGTAGGAGGAGTTCCACTGCATCGCGATCTCCACCTCCATCGTTTCGCCCTTGGCCTCGAATCCGATGATCGACGGGTGGATCGGGTCCTTGGTGTGGTTGAGGTGCTTGACGTAGTCGACCAGACCGCCCGGGTAGTGGAAGGTGCGCTCCAGCGGTTTCCACGCCTTGGTGACCTCGGCCGCGCCGGTGACCGGCTCGGCGGTCGGGCCGATCTCGGCCAGGTCCGCCAGGTCACCGGTGCGCCGCTCGTCGCGCAGCACGATGGTCAGGCCCTTGTTCAGGAACGCCATCTCCTGCAGCCGGCGGGACACCGTCTCGACGTTGTACTGGGTGGTCTCGAAGATCCCGCCGTCGGCCCAGAAGGTGATCGTGGTACCGGTTTTCGAGCTGGCGCCGAGCTGGTTCAGCGGTCCGGGCTTGGCGTAGGTGTAGGTCTGCTGGTAAGCCCGGCCGTCGCGGTGGATCTCCACGTCGAGCCTGGTGGACAGCGCGTTGACCACCGAGATGCCGACGCCGTGCAGGCCGCCGGAGACGGCGTAGGAGTCGGAGTCGAACTTGCCCCCGGCGTGCAGGATCGTCATGACCACCTCGACGGTGGGCCGCTTCTCCTTGGGGTGCATCTCGACCGGGATGCCGCGGCCGTTGTCGTAAACCGTCACCCCGCCGTCGGCCTGCAGCGTCACGATGATGTAGTCGGCGTGGCCGGCCATCGCCTCGTCCACCGAGTTGTCGACGACTTCCTGGATCAGATGGTGCAACCCGCGCTCGCCGGTGGAGCCGATATACATGCTGGGCCGCTTGCGGACCGCTTCCAGGCCCTCCAGGACGGTGATGGAGGACGCGCCGTACTCGTTCTTCTTTGTCGTCACAGGTCTTCTCGTCGCTCCCGCGCTTGCTCACGGCCCGACACTGGGACACGAACCGGCTGCCCGGGGGACACACCGGGCGGGCTGCCGCGGCGGGATCCCCGACGGCTCGCTGCATCGGGAGGTGCCCACCGCCCCGGCGTGAGTGCTTCGCGAGCCGGATCGGAGTTGCACTCAGATCCGGCAGCGGAGACCTCAGGGCCCTTTGCGGAGGAAACCCTCTTGAGTCTACCGGTTCAGCCAGGCGGAGGGGGCCAGGCGCGGTGCCTGTGGATGCCGTGGTGTCACGATCCGACGGATCCGATAGTGACAGGCGCGGCCGGGCATCCTCCGACGGTCAACGGGGTCCATGGGAGTGACACTGAAATGATCTTGCCGGATCGCGGCCGCCGGCCTTATGGCCGTCGCTGCCGAGGTATCAACCGTCATCGGCACGACTCCCCAGCGATGGCCGGGCCCGACCACGCGCCCCTCGGGGTACTGACGTCGCGTCTGGTTCGTCATGTCACGGAGCGCCTGCCACACCTTCACCGCCCAAGGCGGTAGACAGCGTTCTACAGCTGCCAACGCACACCAGTCACACCAGCCGCAGCAGTTCTCCTGCCTGTCGTCTGCCTGTCGTCTGCACATCGATTGTCCCCGGGGGCACCCACCATGACCCAGCTTTCCTACCGTTCAGGCGATGTCGACACGGTTGCGCCGTCTGGCGGTGCTGGCGGTACCGGCGATGTTGCCAGCGCCCGGCTACGGCGCGATGCCGTGCTGCACCGCGCGGTGCTGCGCGACCTCGACCGGCTGACCTCGGTGCTGGCGGGGCCGGTCACCTCGGTACGCCGGTCGGCGTTGATCGGTCACGTGACGTTCGTGACCGGCGAGCTCCGGCGGCACTGGCAGCTGCAGGACGAGCTGATCTGGCCCCGCGCGGTGGCCGATGATCCGTCGCTGGCCGGTGCTGCCGATCAGGTGCGCGGCGACCACCTCGCCGCGGCCGCGCAGTGCGCGGGGCTGGTCACGGCCGCCGAGCGGTGGGCCCGGGTCGGTGACGCCGAGCACCGGCTGCTGGTATTGGACGCGGTGCGCGAGGTGGCCGCCGTGCTCGCCGCGGTGTTCGAGCGTGACGGCGACGTCACCGCAGTCGCGCTCGGGGCGCTGACGAGCCAGGACTGGGCCGCCATCGACCGGGGTGTGGTCCGCCGCCGGCGACCAACGGCGCTCGCCCGGGAGCTGTTCTGGTTGCTGGACGAGCTGGACGCGGCGAGCGCGGCGGTGCTGCTGGCCGGTGTCCCGCCGCTGCGGATGTGGGTGCTGCGCAACGGGTTGAGCGGCGGTTACAACCGCGGGTCGTACCTGATGTGGGTCGGCGGCGGGCTGGGCGTGCCGGTCTGACGGCTCGCCGCGGGCTTCGGTCGGGTCGGTCGGCGTTGTGGGGGTTGTGGGG
>Ga0207931_1000816_pt1 | contig 10986 bp, 8 predicted proteins | sample NGESurdeep092012_2_FD_184478 | JGI IMG/M metagenome (GOLD analysis project Ga0207931, IMG submission 184478) | Arctic peat soil microbial communities from Barrow, Alaska - NGEE Surface sample 415-1 deep-092012 (SPAdes) | ecosystem: Environmental > Terrestrial > Soil > Wetlands > Peat ...
ACCTCGAAATAGTTCTCCCACTTGAGATCGGCCTCGACGGTGCTGTCGCTCGAGTAGGTGTTGATGTAGTCGCCGTTGCCGAGCACGAGGTTGGGTTTGGCGGCGGCGATGCCCTGCGCGACCGGCAAGAACATCTTGCGCGCGTCGCGCCACTCCTGGTTGTACACGGGTCCGCTGTCGCCGAAGTCGGCGATCGTCAACGCTACGTCGGCGCCGCCCGGCGGCGACGTGAACGCGTAGCGGCCGCCGTTACCCGGCAAAGACAGCGTGGCGCCGTTGCCGGTGAGCACGATGTCGTAGTAGTACCTCGAGTTCGCCGTGGACACGCCGGGCAGCACGACCTTGTGGGCGGTCGCGGCAGCATCGCTGACGACCGCCCCGCTGCCCGCCTTCGCCGACGGGCCGCAGGCGATCCTCGCCGTGGTCGCGACCGGGACCCCGGCAGCGTCGATGCCGACGACGACGACCTTGAGCTTGCCGTCGGCGCCGAGCGTCAGCGAAACGTCGCCCTTCGCCAGACCGGCGGCATAGCCGGCGCCGGCGCCGATCATCAGCGTCACGACGACGATCGCGAGCACTGCCGCAGTGAACGCCAGCCGGCCCCTGGCTGATGGATGCATTCCCATGACCCCCGTTCCCCCCTTTAGTGGCTAACCAAATGGTTAGCTCGCATGCTAGACTGCCGTTCTGAGTTGTCAAGGGAACGAGCACCGAGGAGGGGGCCGTCACCGACATCGGCACACACGAACCGGCGGCTCCCGGCCGCTTGCCGCCGCCCGTCGGCGATCCGCAGCACGACCTGCCCCCCGTCGCTCGCGCGATCCTCGACGCCGCCCAGAAGATCATCGTCGACAGGGGCTTCAACGCGCTGACACTCACGGCCATCGCTGCCGAATCCGGCGAGAACAAGGCGATGGTGAGCTACTACTTCGGCAACAAGGCGGGGCTCGTGGCGGCGATGCTCGAGGCGATCATCCACGACGAGTGCCTCGCAATTGCCGCCCAGGTCGAAGGCACGACCGGCGAGGAGCGCCTCCACCGTCTGCTTCAGGGCATCTGCGCGATGACGCTGACGCCGGGTTTCTACCGGGGGTTCTTCGACATCCTGCCGCACGCGATGCGCGACCCGGCCCTGCGTGAGCGGCTGATCGCTCTCTACGAGTGGTACATCGCCGTGGAACTCGGCTGGCTCGGCGTGCCCGACGACGCCGAGCCCGAACGCCACCGCAGGCTGCGCGGGTTGGCGCAGCTCGTCGCCGCGGCGATCGACGGGCTCGGCGTACAGGCGCGCATCGACCGCGAACGCTTCGACGTCGCCCAGGCCTACGAAGTGCTCGAGCTGCTGCTGCGCAATTCGTGGCGCGAGTTCGCGCCCGGCTCGCGCTAGGCCTGCTTGTAGGCCCTTAGTGCGGCGGCGATCGTGTCGAACGTGGTGTCGATCTGCTCCGGACTGATCACGAGCGGCGGCTGGATGCGCAGCACGCTGGCGAAGTTGCCGCCCACGCCGATGAGCAGGTTGTGCTCGAGGCAGTACTGCCGCACGAACCCCGCGGCGGCCGATGCCGGCACCTTGGTCTTGCGGTCTTCGACCAGTTCGACGCCGATCATGAGGCCCTTGCCACGCACGTCGCCGATCAGCGCCTGCTCCATCATCAGGTTCTCGAAGCGCGCCTTGAGGTCGGCGCCCTTCTTCGCCGACGCCGCGATGACGCCGTCCTGGAGGAAGGCGATGTTGGCCAGCGCCGCCGCACAGGACACGGGGTTGCCGCCAAAGGTCGAGAGGTGGTCGCCGATCTGGAACGCGTCGGCGATGTCGGCACGGGCGGTGAAGGCCGACAGCGGCCAGCCGTCGGCGATGCCCTTGGCCATCGTCATGATGTCGGGCTCGACACCGTAGTGCTCGATGGCGAACATCTTGCCGGTGCGCCCGAAGCCGCTCTGCACTTCGTCGGCGATGAACAGCACGCCCTCGTCGTCGAGGGTCTTCTTGACCCGCTTGAAGTAGTCGTCCGGCGGCACGATGATGCCGCCCTCTCCCATCACGGGCTCGGCGATGAAGGCACAGACGTCGCCGGAGAGATGCAGACGCATGACTTCGCCCACCCGGCGCGCGCAGAGCATGTCGCACTTGTCGGGCGTGGTCTCGGCGAAGCAGCGATAGCAGTACGGCGTCGGCACGAAGGCGACGCCCGGCATGTACGGGCCGCCGCCCTTCTTGCGCGCCGAGTTGCCGGTCACCGACAGCGTGGCAAACGAACGCCCGTGGAAGCTCGACTCGATGGCGACGAACTCGCGCTTGCCGGAAAAGCGCTTGGCGAGCCTGAAGGCGCCTTCGATCGCCTCGGCGCCGCCGTTGCCGAAGAAGGACTTCTGCAGCTTGCCGGGGGTGATCTCGGCGAGCTTCTCAGCGAGCGCCCCGACGGTCGGCACGTAGTACACGTACGAACACGCGTGGACAAGCTTGTCGGCCTGGGCCTTGGCGGCCTCGAGCACCTTGGGGTTGTGGTGACCGGCGTTGGTGACCGAGATACCGGCGAAGCAGTCGATGTACTCGGTGCCGTCGGCGTCGTAGAGGAGGGCGCCGTCGCCGCGGTCGGCGACGACCGGCTCGACGCGCTTGACGAAGCCGGTCATGACGTAGTCGCGATACTGCTCTTTCACACCCATTGCTATCGACCACCCTTCGAGTGACAGGTTGCTTGCGAAAACGGTTGGAACTGGGTGTGCCGAAACCTTATCAAAGGGAGGCAGGCACCGCATCGCGCGAGCGTCGCGGCGGTGGCCCGGATCGACGCTCGCGTTCGGCCCCCAGGTACAGGGTGCGGGCGGCGGCGCGTCCGCGCCGCCGCCCGCACCTCGCGCCTCACGCCTCGTGTGGACGCGTCTTCAGCCTCTGCGCTATAATTCTTGTGGTGTCCATGAGGGAAGTTGGTTCTGCGGGGATCCCACCACACGGCTGTCCAGCCGTAGCGTGAAGGAGAGTTTATGTCGACCGGTACTCCCGCCAAGTCAACTGGCGCTGCCCTCGTGCTCGGCGGCGGCGTCGCCGGTATCCAGTGTTCGCTCGACCTCGCCGAAGGCGGCTACAAGGTCTACCTGGTCGACAAGTCGTCGGCCCTCGGCGGGCACATGGCACAGCTGGACAAGACCTTCCCCACGAACGACTGCTCGATGTGCACGCTGGCGCCCAAGCTCGTCGAGGCCGGCCGTCACCTCAACATCGACATCGTCACCAACTCCGAACTGACCGCGCTCGAGGGCGCGCCCGGCAACTTCACGGCGACGGTCTACCATCATGCGCGCTTCGTCGACCCCGACAAGTGCACGAGCTGTGGCGAGTGCGTTCCAGTCTGCCCGATCACCGTCGACGACCAGTACAACGAGGGCCTCGGCGAGCGCAAGGCGATCTACAAGCTCTACCCGCAGGCGATCCCCCACACATACGTGGTCGACAAGAAGGGCTACGCTCCGTGCAAGAGCAACTGCCCCGTCGAGACGTCGGCGCAGGGCTATATCGCGCTGATCGCCGAAGGCCGTTTCGCCGACGCCTACCGCGTCGCCGCCGAGCCCAACCCGTTCCCGTCGGTCTGCGGACGCATCTGTGCACACCCGTGCGAGGCGGCCTGCACGCGCGGCTCGGTCGACGAGCCGATCTCCATCGCCGGTCTCAAGCGCTTCGTCTGCGACACGGCCGGTCCGACCGAGCTGCCCGACAAGCTCCCGGTCACGCAGAGCGAGAAGGTCGCGATCGTCGGCGGCGGCCCCGCCGGTCTCTCCTGCGCGCGCGACCTCGCTCAGCTTGGGTACGCGACGACCGTGTTCGAAGCCCTGCCCGTCGCCGGCGGCATGTTGCGCGTCGGCATCCCCGACCATCGCCTGCCGCACGACGTGCTGCAGAAGGAGATCGATCAGATCGTCGGCCTCGGCGTCGACCTGCGCCTCAACCAGCGCGCCGGCGTCGACTTCACGGTCGACGGCCTGCAAAAGGATGGCTACAGCGCCGTCTTCGTCGCCACCGGCTTGCAGACCAGCGCCCCGTCGCCGGTCAAGGGCGACGATCTCGACGGCTGCCTGCCGGCGGTCGAGTTCCTGCGCGAGCTCAATCTTGGCAACCCGCCCGTCATCGGCGACAGGGTCGTCGTCATCGGCGGCGGCGACGTCGCCTTCGACACCGCCCGCGGCGCCGCGCGCCTCACCCCGGCATCTAGCAAAGCGCCCGCCGTGACGATCGCTTATCGTCGCACCAGGGCCGAGATGCCCGCGTCGGCGGAGGAGATCGACGAGGGTCTCGACGAGCAGGTCAAGATCGAATATCTCGTCGCCCCCGTCGAGATCATCGGCAGCGGCGGCAAGGTGAGCGCCATCAAGCTCCAGCGCTGCAAGCTGGGCGAGCCCGACGAGAAGGGCCGGCGCCGGCCCGAGCCGATCCCCGACGCCTACTTCGAGATCCCCTGCGACACGGTCATCTTCGCCATCGGCCAGGCGATCGTCGAGGACTTCAGGAGCGGCCTCGACGGGGTTGCGGTCGAGGGGAACGCGGTCACGATCGACGAGCAGACGATGGCCACCGGCCACTCCGGAGTGTTCGCCGGCGGCGACGTGGCGCCCACGGGCCCGCTGACGGCGATCGAGGCGATCGCTGCCGGCCGCAAGGCGGCCGCGAACATCCACAACTACTTGCGCGGCGAGCAGCTCGTCTCGTTGTGGACGGACTCGCTGGCGGAGTACCGGCCCGGCGACGCGGAGCTCGCCAAGGTGACGGTCGAGCCGCGCGTGCACATGCCCGAGCACGACGGCGCCGAGCGCCGCCGCAACTGGGTCGAAGTGCGCACGGGCTACACCGAGGAGCAAGCGATCGCCGAGGCCAAACGCTGCCTGCAGTGCGCTGTCTGCTCCGAGTGCATGGAGTGCGTGCGCGCCTGCGGTCCGGGCGCCCTGCTGCACGAGGAGCGCGACTCCGAACGCCAGTTGGCGGTCGGCGCCGTCGTCATGGCGACCGGCTTCGACGCGCACGACCCGGGAGAACACGGCGAGTACGGCTACCGGCGCTACCCGAACGTACTATCGGCGCTGGAGTACGAGCGCATGCTCTCCGCTTCGGGCCCGACCATCGGCGACGTGCTGCGCCCGTCCGATGATGCCCACCCGAAGCGCATCGCCTTCATCCAGTGCGTCGGCTCGCGCGACCAGGACCACGAGTACTGCTCGAGCGTCTGCTGCATGTACGCCAACAAGCAGGCGCTGCTCACCATGGACCACCTGCCCGACGTCACGCCCGAGGTCTTCCTCATGGACATGCGCGCGATGGGCAAGGGTTTCGACGCCTTCTATCAGCGGGCGCTCGACCGCGGCGTCAAGTTCATCCGCTCGCGCCCGTCGACGATCAAGGAGGACCCGCTCTCCCGCAACCTGTCGATCGACTGGGAGGACGAGAGCGGCCATCTGCACACGAGCGAGTACGACTTCGTCGTGCTGAGCGTCGGCCTCGAGCCGGCGCGCAAGGCGCAGGAGGCCGCCGGCAAGCTCGGCGTCGCGCTCAACCGGCACGGCTTCTGCGAGCTCAGGGAGTACGCGCCGCTCGACACGTCGCGCGAAGGCGTCTTCGTCGTCGGCCCGTTCGGCGAGCCCAAGGACATCCCCGACTCCGTCGCCCAGGCTTCGGCCGCCGCAGCAAAGGTGATGACCGGCCTCGCCGACTCACGCGGTACGCTCACCGTCGACAAGGAGTACCCGGCGGAGACGCCGATGGAGGAGGAGCCGCGCGTCGGCGTCTTCGTCTGTCACTGCGGCTCCAACATCGCCGGCGTGATCGACGTCGAGAGCGTGACAGACTACGCTACCAAGTTGCCCGGCGTGGTCTACGCCACCGACAACATGTACACGTGCTCCTCCGACGCGCTGACGCTCATCAAGGAGAAGATCGTCGAGGAGAAGCTCAACCGCGTCGTCGTCGCGAGTTGCACGCCGCGCACGCACGAGCCGATCTTCCAGGACACGCTCCGCGAGGCCGGTCTCAACCCGTTCCTCTTCGAGATGGCCAACATCCGCGACCAGGCGTCGTGGGTGCACGCCAAGGAGCCGGAGCGGGCGACGGCCAAGGCAAAGGACCTCGTCCGCATGTCCGTCGCCCGCGCCCGCATGCTCGAGCCGCTCTACAAAGTCGACGTGCCGCTCACGCATGCCGCGGTCGTCATCGGCGGCGGCATCGCCGGCATGACGGCGGCGCTGGCGCTCGGCGACATGGGCTACGAAGTGCATCTCGTCGAGCGCACCGCCACGCTCGGCGGCCACGTTCTCGAGATCGACCGCACGCTGCGCGGCAGCAAACCGGCCGAGTTCGTCGCCGAGCTCGAGCAGCGGCTCGTCGACAACCCCAACGTCAAGATCCACCTCGAGTCCGAGCTGCGCGACTTCCAGGGGTTCATCGGCAACTTCTCCAGCGTCGTCGTCGCCGCCGACGGCAAGCGCACGCCGATCGAGCACGGCGTCGTCATCGTCGCCACCGGCGCCCGCGAGGAGCGCCCCACGCTCTACGGCCTCGGCGCCAGCCAGAAGGTCGTCACCGGCATGGATCTCGAGAAGATGTTCGCCGCCGACGACCCGGCGCTCGCCGCCGCCAAGTCGGTCGGCTTCATCCTCTGCGCCGGCTCGCTCGACGACAACAAGCCCTACTGCTCGCGCACGTGCTGCGCGCAGAGCATCAAGAACGCCATCCGCCTCAAGCAGGCCCAACCCGACCGTCCCGTGTACGTCTGGTACAAGGAGATCCGCACGTTCGGCCTCAGCGAGGAGTATTACACCAAGGCGCGTGAGCTCGGCGTCATCTTCACGCGCTACGACAACGACTCGCTGCCCGACGTGAGCGCCGACGGCGCCCTCAAGGTCGGCTACCGCGACCCGTACGTCGGGCGCGACATGGAAGTCGCGCCCGACCTGCTGGTGCTCGCCACCCCGACGATCCCCAGCGAGGGCAACGACAAGACGTCGCTGCTGCTCAAGGTGCCGCTCACGGCCGAGGGTTTCTTCCTCGAAGCGCACGTCAAACTGCGCCCCGTCGACTTCTCGTCGGAGGGCATCTTCCTCTGCGGCTCGGCGCACTACCCGAAGGGCATCGAAGAGGCGATCTCGCAGGCCTACGCCGCCGCCGGTCGCGCCGCGTCGATCCTTGCCAAACCGGCGCTCAAAGCCGGCGGAGTGGTCGCCGAAGTCGACCAGGAGAAGTGCGCCGCGTGTCTCACCTGCGTGCGCGTCTGCCCGTACGAAGTGCCGATCATCGACGTCGCCACGAAGAAGGCCAAGATCGAGGCGGCCGCCTGCCAGGGTTGCGGCGTCTGCGTCGCCGAGTGCCCGGCCAAGGCGATCGTCCTGCACCACTACACCGACGCGCAGATCTTCGCCAAAGAAGAGGCGCTGACGATGGAGCTGAGCTGACATGGCCGACCACGACTTCGAACCGGAGATCATCGTGTTCGCGTGTCACTACTGCGCGTATGCAGCCGCCGACCTGGCCGGCAGCATGCGGCTGCAGTACCCCACCAACATCCGCATGATCAAGTTACCGTGCACCGGCAAGCTCGAGATCATCCATCTGCTCAAAGCCCTCGAGGCCGGCGCCGACGGAGTCTACGCCGCCGGCTGCATGGAGGGCGAGTGCCACTACCTCAAAGGCAACCTCTGGGCGCGCAAGCGTGTGGAGTATGCCAAGACCCTCCTTGTCGAGCTCGGCATCGAGCCGGAGCGCGTCGAGATGTACAACATGTCGTCGGCCATGGGCGCCCGCTTCGCCGAGGTCGCGAACGAGTTCACCGAACGCATCAGGCAGCTCGGGCCGAGCCCGCTCCGCGGCGACGGCGCCGCCCTCGACGTCGTCCCGGCGACTGTCGCGGCCACAGCAGAGGAAGGACAGCCAACATGATCACTGCCGAACGCAAGCCCCTCGACGAGCTCCTGGCGATGCTCGAGGGCAAAGACAAGGTGCTGGTCGCCGGCTGCGACACCTGCGTCGCCGTCTGCCTGACCGGCGGTGAGAAGGAGGCTGAGATCCTCGCCAGCGAGCTGCGCATCAAGGCCAAAGCAGACGGCCGCAGCGTGCAGATCGAGCACACCTCGGCGATCCGTCAGTGCGAGTGGGAGTACCTCGACATGATCGCCGGCAAGGTCGCCGAGTTCCCCGTCGTGCTCAGCATGGCCTGCGGCATCGGCATCCAGTCGATGGCGGAGAAGTTCGCCGACACGTACGTGCTGCCCGCGGTCAACACGAACATGCTGGGCATGCCGCAGGAGCACGCCGTGTGGCTCGAGCGCTGCGGCGCCTGCGGCGACTGCGTGCTCGCCGACACCGGCGGCATCTGCCCCGTCGTGCGCTGCTCCAAGAGCCTCATGAACGGCCCGTGCGGCGGTTCGCATGCGGGCCTCTGCGAAGTCACGGGCCCGAACAAGGAGGAGATCCCCTGCGCCTGGGCGCTCATCTACGACAAACTGATGGCCCAGGGCCGCCAGGAGAAACTGATGGAGATCACGCCGCCGAAGGACTGGTCGAAGAGCAGTTCCGGCGGCCCCCGCAAGATGGTCCGCGAGGAGGCGAAGCCGGTATGAAGTCAGGGAGCAATCTCGAGAAGATCTTCGAGGCCGGCAAGTTCGCCGTCACCGCCGAGTGCGGCCCGCCCAAGTCGGCCGACGGCAACGTGATCGTCGACAAGGCAAAACTGCTGAGCGGCGTCGTCGACGCCGCCAACATCACCGACAACCAGACGGCCGTCGTCCGCCTCTGCTCGATGGTCTCCGCCCATCTGGCCGCCGACAACGGCCTCGAGCCGATCATGCAGATGACCTGTCGCGACCGCAACCGCCTCGCCATGCAGGCCGACATCCTCGGCGCCGCGGCGCTCGGCATCAAGAACATCCTCTGCCTCACCGGCGACCACGGCTGCTTCGGCAACCACCCGCAGGCCAAGGGCGTCTTCGATCTCGACTCGATCCAGCTCATCCGCATGTACAAGAACATGCGCGACGAGAAGATCTTCGACTGCGGCGAAGAGATCAGCGTCGCGCCGCAGCTCTACATCGGCTGCGCCGAGAACCCGTTCGCCGACCCGTTCGAGTTCCGCGCCTTGCGCCTGCAGAAAAAGGTCAACGCCGGCGTCGACTTCATCCAGACGCAGTGCATCTTCAACATCCCCAAGTTCAAGAAGTGGATGGAGGAGGTGCGCGCGCTCGGGCTGCACAAGGAAGTCAGGATCATGGCCGGGCTGACGCCGCTCAAGGGCGCCGGCATGGCGAAGTACATGAAGAACTTCGTCCCCGGTATGGACGTGCCCGACGCGATCGTCGAGCGCATGGCGGCCGTCGAAAAGGGAGAGCCGCAGCAGGCCGAGGGCAAGAAGATCGCGGTCGAGATGATCAAGGAGCTCGCCGAGGTCGAAGGCGTCGCCGGCGTGCACATCATGGCGGTCGAGTGGGAGATCGCGGTGCCCGAGATCGTCGCCGCGGCCGGACTGTCGCCGCGTCCCGCGGTGGCCTAGGAGGCGTGATGGCTGCAATCGACACAGCGCTCGCCGCCCGGGTCTCCGCCGAGGCCGGCACGAACGCCTACAAGTGCTACCAGTGCAAGAAGTGCACGACCGGTTGCCCGGTAGCCGGCTTCGCCGAGCAGCATCCGGCGCAGATCATCCGCCTCGTGCAGCTCGGCGACCTCGACACAGTGCTCGACGGCGACTTCATCTGGCTCTGCACCGGCTGCGAGACGTGCACGACACGCTGCCCGCAGGGCATCGACATCGCCGCCGTGATGGACGAGATGCGCATCATCGCCAGGCAGACGAAGCGCGTGAGGAAGGACGCTCCGTTCGCCAACATCCTCGACCTGAACCTCAAGTCGATGAAGCGCTGGGGCAGGCTGTACGAGGTCGAGCTGCTGATGCTCGACAAGCTCACCCGGCCGTCGTCGCTGATGGACGACGTCGGCATGGGCATCAAGATGTTCGCCAAGGGCAAGATCAACCCGCTGCCCACCGTCGGCGACCGCACGCAGATGAAGCGCATGCTCGCCGAGATCGAGAAGATCAAGGGGGAGCGGTCATGAAGCAGCTCGCCTACTACCCCGGCTGCTCGCTACACGGCACCGCTCCGGAGCTCGACTCGAGCTTCCGCGCAAGCGCCGCGGCGCTCGATGTCGAGCTCACCGAGATCCCCGGCTGGGAGTGCTGCGGCAACACGGCGGCGCACTCGGCCGACCGGCTGCTCGCCGCCGCCCTGCCGGTCAACGAGCTCACCAAGGTCAAGACCGACATGCGGCTCGACGCCGTCGCCGTGCCCTGCGCGGCCTGCTTCAGCCGCTTCATGGCAGGCGCGCATGAGATGCAGGACGAGGGCATGCGCGCCGACGTGGAGCGCGTCGTCGGCCGCGCCTACCCCGGCGGCGTCACCGTGCGCAACCTCATCGACGTGTACTACGACGAGGTCGGCCTCGACGAGCTCACGACCCGTGTGACGCGGCCGTTCGTGGGGCTCAAGGTGGCCGCGTACTACGGCTGTCTGCTCACGCGGCCACCCGAGGTCACGCTCGCCGACGACCCCGAGTACCCGACGCACATGGAGGCGCTCGTCAAAGCGCTCGGCGCCGTGCCAGTCGAGTGGAGCTACAAGACCGACTGTTGCGGCGCCTCGCTGGCGCTCTGCGAGCAAGATGTCGTCATAGAGCTCGTGCGCAAGATTCTCACCAACGCCAAGGCGTGCGGCGCCGAAGCCGTCGTCTGCGCCTGCCCGCTCTGCCAGGTCAACCTCGACACGCGGCAGGCCGGCATCAAGACCAAAGATGCCGCGTGGCAGGAGATCCCGATCCTCTACCTCTCGCAGATCGTCGGCCGCGCGATCGGCGTGCCCGAGAGCAAGCTCGGCCTCAAGAAGCACATGGTCGATGTCGCCGGCGTGATGGCTTAGGGTCGCCGCACCAGTTCGACAGAAAGTATGACAGGGGGCCGCTCATGC
>Ga0207931_1000818_pt1 | contig 10951 bp, 4 predicted proteins | sample NGESurdeep092012_2_FD_184478 | JGI IMG/M metagenome (GOLD analysis project Ga0207931, IMG submission 184478) | Arctic peat soil microbial communities from Barrow, Alaska - NGEE Surface sample 415-1 deep-092012 (SPAdes) | ecosystem: Environmental > Terrestrial > Soil > Wetlands > Peat ...
GTTTTGTTGCAGCATCAATAGGTCCTACAACCAAGCTTCCGTCTCTTCTTCATATTGATTTTGATACTATGAAGGAAAGCTATTACACGCAAATGAAAGGACTTTATGACGGCGGTGCAGATATTTTTTGTATTGAGACCTGCCAGGATATTTTACAGACAAAATGTGCCCTCTCTGCAGCAATGGAACTTTTTGATGAGAAAAAAAACAAACTCCCGGTAATAGTATCCATAACAGTAGAAGCAATGGGTACTATGCTAATGGGTACGGAAATATCTGCAGCTCTTACAACTCTTGAACCCTATGATATCATCGATGTAATAGGTATGAATTGTGCTACCGGTCCGAAAGAAATGGAAGAAAATGTGAGATATCTGTGTAATAACTCTCCAAAATATGTTTTCGTAATGCCTAATGCCGGAATACCCGAAAATATTGGAGGTAAGGCACATTACCACCTTACTCCCGAAGAACTTGAAAAATGGATGAAGCACTTTGTAGTAGATTTGGGAGTGAATATTGTAGGAGGTTGCTGTGGAACTACCGCAGAACATATTGAAAAACTTTCCGGAATTGCATCGCAAAATAAACCTAAAGTAAGAGATTGGGAATATACTCCATCTGTATCATCTATCTATTCAAATGTTCCTATGCATCTCAATCCTCCGCCATTGCTGGTAGGGGAAAGATGTAATGCAAACGGCTCAAAGCAGTTCAAACAACTGCTGGAAAAAGAAGATTACGATTCTATGGTTAATATGGCTAAGGAACAGATAAAAGAAGGCGCTCACATTCTTGATGTCTGTGTTGCATTTGTTGGAAGGGATGAATCGCGTGATATGGAAGAGGTGATTAAGCGATTTAACACTGCCGTTTCTATTCCGCTTATGATTGATTCCACTGAAGTGATGGTGATGGAAAAGGCACTCAAGATGTATGCAGGCAGGGCGATTATCAATTCTGTTAATTTTGAAGATGGAACTTCAAAAGCCGATAAAGTATTTTCACTTGCGAAAAAATATGGTGCTGCTGTAATTTGTTTATCAATTGATGAAGAAGGACAGGCATATTCGTTAGAGAAGAAAGTTTCTATTGCAAAAAGGATTCGTGATTATGCAGTAGATATTCATAAACTTAAAGAAGAGGATTTGATATTTGACACCCTTACCTTCCCCCTCGGCTCCGGACAGGAAGACCTGCGTGACAGCGGGATGAATACAATTAATGCAATCAAAGAAATAAAGAAACTGATGCCGAAAGCGAAGACGATATTGGGAGTCAGTAATTCATCATTTGGTTTAAAAACAAATATCAGGCATATCTTAAATTCTGTATTCCTTCATTTTGCCTGCGAAGCAGGTCTGGATATGGCGATTGTTCACGCAAGCAAAATAAAACCTCTCTATAAGATTGACGAAAAGGGAAGAGAACTATGCAGAGAACTGATATTCGATGAAAGAAAATTTGAAGTGGTATAAGTTTACCTGTCTTTTTTTATAAGTTTATCATAAATAAGTTTATTTCATTTTCCGGAACTATTTTAATCTGATTCTGATTTTCATTACTGTATTAGAGTAAATCAATTAATTAATAATAAAAATGAATTCTATATTTAGGTGGATTGTAATTATTATTATAGTCTTTGCAAATAATTGTCTGTTTTCTCAGGATAAAGGCGAAATCTCGGGAATTGTGTTTGATAATTTTAATCAAAGCCCTATTCCTGACGCCGTAATAGAAGTAACGGGAATAAATATTAAAACAGGTTCCGATTTAACCGGAAAATATATTTTAACAGGTATTCCGAACGGAATATATTCTGTGAAATTTTCAGCACTGGGTTATGTTCCGTTCATAATAGATAATGTAATAGTTAGTCCTTCTATGCCGGTCATTCTTTCAGCAAAACTGGAAATGACCGCTACTGATGAAATAATAGTCGAAGCAGAAAGATTTGTAAAACCTGTGGATATTTCTACTTCCTTTAAAAATCTTCAGTTTGAAGAAATAAGGAGAACTCCGGGCGGCTTCGAAGATGTCGGAAGAGTGATTCAGGGATTACCCGGTGTATCATTTGTGAATGATGGAAGAAATGATCTGATAGTACGGGGTGGTTCACCTGCCGAAAATCTTTTCCTGCTTGATAATTCTCCTGTAAGGAATATAAATCACTTTGGCTCTCAGGGTTCTACAGGCGGGCCTGTAAGTATAATTAATTTGAATTTTGTGAGTGAAGTTAATTTTCTTACAGGAGGGTTCTCTGCAAGGTATGGTGATAAACTTTCTTCTGTTCTTGAAATTAATTTGAGGGAAGGTAACAGGGACAGGTTTATGGCTGATTTGAATTTGAGCGGAACAGGGTTAGCAGGAGTACTCGAAGGACCGATTGGTAATAAAGGTTTAGGTTCATGGCTGTTCTCCGTAAAGCGAAGTTATCTTGATATTATTTTCAATGCCGCCGGATTTAGTTTCGTACCTGAATATTCATCGGCACAATTTAAAGGCGTTTTTGATATTAATAGTAATAACAAAATAACCGTGAATGCACTCGGAAATTATGATAAGGTAAAATTCAATAATGATACTCGTGAGAACATAGAAAAAAATGAAGGCATATTGAAAAACAATCAATGGGGATATTTTAATAGTTACGAATGGAAATCCATATTTTCTAAAAATTTCTTTATGCTTGCAGATCTTTCAAGAAACTATACAAAGTTTGACTTTTCCGGTAAAGATACATCACAGATAGAGAATTTCAGCAATCAATCTAATGAAGGCGAAACACAGTTGAAAAGTGAATTCTATTGGTTCCCGCGTAAACAAACTCAGGTATTATTCGGACTTGGGGGAAAATTTGCAGATTTTTCAAATGAAATCAGATTAAAATCGGATACATTGAATTTTATTGACCCAAACACAGGACAACAATTCGTGATTCCGGGAGTAAATTTTAATTCTCAAACTAACGCGTTTAAATCATTCGCCTATATTCAGCTGACTCAGAAATTATATCACGATGCATCACTTAGTGTAGGGATACGCTACGATTATTTTGATTTAATCAACAACAAAAATTATTTCTCTCCCCGGGCTTCTATTACAATTCCTGTTCTCCATAATTTGAATCTGAATTTGAGTTTCGGAGTTTTTTATCAATCCCCTTCTTATATCTGGTTGATTTCAAATCCTGAGAATAAAAAACTCAATAACATCAGAGCTGATCATTATATTGCTGGATTGGATTATCTTATAAAAAGTGACTTGAAAGCTTCACTCGAATTTTATTATAAAAAATATTCAAATTATCCCGTAAGCAATGTGAGACCATATTTTATCCTGGCAAATAGCGGAGGAACCTATGATAAAACGGATAACTTCGGACTTGAGCCGCTTTCATCTTTAGGTGTTGGATTCTCCCGTGGTATAGAGTTTTACTTGCAAAAGGCATTTACAAACGATTTTTATTCTAACCTCAGTGTATCTCTTTTCGAAGCAAAATATATTGCTCTGGATGGAATTGAAAGAACAAGTGATTTTGATAATAGATTTCTTGTAATCTTGAATGGCGGTTATAAGCTCGGTAAGGGTTGGGAGTTCGCTTCAAAATTCAGATGGTTTGGCGGAAGACCTTATACTCCGATAAATCCTCTCAATGGAACACAGATTGTCTCTCAATATAATACTGCCAGGTATCCCGATTATTACAGCCTGGATTTGAGAGCTGATAAGAGATGGAATTTTAACAAATGGACTTTAGTGATATACATCGATATTCAGAATATAACAAACAAAAAAAACATCTCAAGTTATAAGTGGAATAAATACAAAAGGATTGTTGAAACTAATAATAATATAGGAATTCTTCCCACAATAGGTGTCAATGCAATATTTTGATTTAACTTTTATCAAAAACAAAAAATAATTACCTTGAAACCTAATTTAAATCAAGACTGATGAAAAAATTACTTCTTATAGCGACGGGTATTTTATTATTTTCAAATATATCTTTCTCTCAGATTGGCGGAAAGTTCACATTTGCAGGTGGTCCCACAATAGGATATTATGCAAGCAGTGTAACGGACTTAAATACAGAACTTGTTAAAGCTGGTTTTCCTGAAATCTCTAAAAACGGTTTCCTTACTATTGGCGGCAGCGGGTATATTGATATTCCTATGGTTCAAGGTCTGAGAATCGGCGGATATGGTTTTGGATTCTCCGAAAGCCAAACCGCAACAAATATTACTGCCGCAGTAAATAGTCAATATTCTGTAAAATATTCTTACAGCGGCGGAGGTATAACGGTTGAATACGTTAAAATGCTCGGTAATAAATTTGATTTTACTATTGGCGGAGCTTTAGGCATCGGAAGTTTGAATATAGATCTTTTCAAACATGCACCGGCTAACAACTGGAACAGTAATGCATCTTTTTGGAATGATACTTTGCATAATTCTGCGGAACTTCGATATTCCTCGCAGACTTATACATTTGAACCCCGCATAGGTATTGGTGTTCAGGTGAATAATTTCCTGAATTTTAAACTTAATGCAGGTTATGTGTTTTCAATTCAAAACAATTGGAAACTTGATGATGTACTCGAAGTAAATAATGTTCCCACCGGTATTAAAGCTCAGGGCTTTAATATCGGGCTTTGTATGAATATAGGTCTGTTCTTAAATTAAAATTAAAAATGGAAAACATTATTGTAACAGGCGGTGCCGGATTTATAGGAAGTAATTTTGTAAAATATATTTTAGAAAATTACAATTATAAGATTTTTAATTTTGATAAACTCACTTATGCAGGAAATCTTGAGAATCTTTCAGATATCGAAAATCATCCGGATTATAAGTTCATAAAAGGTGATATTTGCGATAAGGAGTTTGTTGAAAGTACAATTAAAAAATATAAAATTGATACGATTGTTAATTTCGCAGCAGAATCCCACGTTGATAGAAGTATTCTTGGCTCACGGGAATTTATAATTACTAATGTTTTAGGCACTCAGGTATTGCTCGATGCTGTTAAAAATTTTGGTTTGGAAAAATACCTTCAGGTTTCTACGGATGAAGTTTACGGCTCACTTCCGGAAGACAGGAAAGACCTCCTCTTTACTGAAAAAACTCCGGTTACTACTAATAGTCCTTATTCAGCAAGCAAAGCATCTGCAGATTTATTATGTAATTCATACTTCCATACTCATAAAATACCTGTCCTGATTACGCGCTGCTCCAATAATTACGGACCGTATCAGTTCCCCGAAAAGCTTATCCCTCTTATGATAGCAAAAGCACTCGATAATGAGAAACTTCCTGTTTATGGTGACGGAAAAAATGTCAGGGATTGGTTATTCGTTGAAGACCACTGCTCCGCAATCTGCGAAGTACTGCATAAAGGTAAGCTCGGAGAAATATATAATATCGGCGGTAATAATGAATGGTATAATATTGATATAGTGAAATTAATTCTTAGATTATTAGCAAAAAGTGAAGACCATATAACTTATGTAAAAGACCGCCCCGGTCATGATAGAAGGTATGCAATAGATTCAACTAAAATAATGACAGAACTCGGATGGAAACCAAATTATCAGTTTGCAGAAGGAATTGAAAAGACGATTAACTGGTATGTGGAAAATGAACAATGGTGGCGGAAAGTAATGAGCGGTGAATATATGAAATACTTTGAGAATAACTACAAAAACAAAATGGAATAAATAATGACATTCTGAATTTGTCACCCTGCCTGTCCCGATTAATCGGGGAACTCGTTTCAGGGTCTCACCTCATCCAATTATTAATTACTAATTATTAATTACTAATTATTTCCTCACCGTCCCGATATAAATGTAAGCAACACCCAAAGTCTGAGGATACATTTTTATATCACTGAACATTTCCGTGCTTATCATCATCTCAACTAATTTATCTCCATAAGGAAATTTTGAAGCCGTTTCAGGCAGATATTCATATGCACTTTTATTCTTTGCAAGTAGTCTTCCTGCAATAGGCATAAAATATTTTGAGTAGATTTTATAAAACATATAAAACAATTTTTTGGGCTGCCCTGTCTCGACGATTATCACTTTACCGTCAGGTTTAACTACTCTTGCCATTTCTTTAAGTCCTTTAATCGGATCATCAAGGTTTCTAAGACCGAATGATATGCTTGAAATATCAAATGTATTATCCTGATGATTTAGGTTTTGAACATCTCCGGTTTCAATTTCAATATCTATTTTTTCTTTTGTGATTTTAGGTTTTATATATTCCAGCATTTCCCGGCAGAAATCCTGTGCAACCACTCTGCCGGTTATTCCGGTTTTCTTTTTAAATTCAATTGCAAGATCACCTGTACCGCTGGCGCAGTCCAGAACGCTATCGCCGGGTTTTGTACCTGCATATTTTACAGCCCTTTTTCTCCATAGTTTGTGCATTCCAAAAGAGAGAAAAGTATTCATAAAATCATATCTTCCCGATATTTCCGCGAACATCTTTTTTACTTCTTCACTCATATATTTAATATTGAAAAACAATTTAATTAAAGTTAAAATTAAAAATAATTCAAAGCGGGATATTCCAAAATATAAGCATTTATTTCCGCCAACTTGGATTCAGAACTTAATAAATGAAGAACTGTAAAAGGGAACCCCTTGCTGAAATTTAATTTCAGCAAGGGGTTTCAAAAGTTATCTTATGGCATGATATTTATTTGATCAACACCATTTTCTTTACAGCAGTAAATTTATCTGTTTCAATCCTATAAAAATAAACACCGCTCGCGAGATTTAAATTAACCGCATTAAATTCTACAACATACTTTCCAGCCGGTTTAAATTCTGAATTAAGAAGTCTCGTTATTTCTCTTCCGAGAATATCATAAACAATCAGTTTTACCTTGCTATCTTTTGGCAAATCAAATGAAATTTTTGTTACCGGATTGAATGGATTAGGGAAATTTTGGTATAAAGCATATTCCGTTGGAATAATATTTGCTTTTTTACTTTCTTTTGTAAATGGACCACCTCCGAAAACTTTATTAATATCACGATTTACAAACTTAATATGCTCATCAATATCTTTTGGATTTCTTGCTTTTATTACTTCGCCAAGATTCTTGATTTTAATCAATTCTTTAACTGCTTCTTTTCTCATTTTTTCATTATCTGATTTCATTTTCTTTTCTAAATCTTTAATCCTGTTTTCTGTATTCTTTCTTTTCCCTTCAAATACATTCTCTATATTTTTTGTGATTACCAAATTTTTAGTTTCAGTCTTATTTTGGTTAATATTCAAGTTCATATCTGTATTGTTTGTTCTTATAGTTTTTCTATCTTTTATCAAACTATCAAGCATCTGAGTAATTAATGTTTCAAAAATCACATTTCCGGAATTTTCATCTATTTCTACTTGAACATTATCAGCGGGTAATTGCTCTTTAAAAGAACCTCCACCGCCTATCAAAAGTGTTGTTGCAGAATAATCCCAACTAGCTAGTAAACCCTCATAAGTATAAGGATTCTGATTCATTATTTCCTGAAATCCTATCAAAGCAGATTGATAATCTGTTAATGCTACTTTGCATTTCTGAATGAAATAATAAGCACGGCTGATTAATGAAGTATCCTGAGAATAGTTTTGTATTAAATTTTCATAATACGACATCAGTGGCTGTATTTTATTGCCCGAACTGTCAAGTACAAGTGATGCAAGATATAATTTGCCGATTATATCAATGCTTTCTAAACTGTCAGCATAGTTATTCAGGAATGTATATCCTTGTGAAATTACTTTTTCATAGTCATTTTTTCTAACGTTTATGTTAATTGAATCATATAGCATTTTTAAAGGAGTGCTTTGAATCGTCATATTGTTAATTCTTACTGTATCTTTTATATTATTATTAAGTTCGAACACTGTTACATCTGCTTCAGACTGAGGTATACAACTTGACGGATTAAATACAAAATTAACTTGTTCCGGGATGCCGTCTATACCCCAGGTTACATCATATACCGGATCTGTCATATTTCCATCCTTATTAAAGCAATTATATGTGGCTTTTATTTCACGTTCATAATATTGTTTAGGGAAATAGCCTTTCATGTGATAACTCCCGTTTTCAATACCTGTTATATTGAAATAATTATATCCATTATCCAAATAAAACATTGAATTTGTCGCTGATATATTCAGAACACCATCCTGGAGGTTATTAATACTGTTATGACCGGCTATATTATATACCTTTACAGGACTCATATTCAGAAAGGTATTTTCGATACATTGTATCCCAATTGCATCCTTCCTGTTACAAATTATTGTATTTTTATAGAAGTCCAGAGAAGTGTTTAAAAATATTGCTGAATTCTTATAATTTGTAAAACTATTGCTTTTTATTGCTCCTCCTATTATGAAAGACATCGCCAATGCATTATTTTCAATTTCTTCTCCGGAAGCGATAAAAATGTTATTTTCTATTATAAGAGGTATTACATTTGATGTAACCGATGTAATGTTCACTATAGGTGCGGTTGATACTCCGGTATTAAATGTACAATTTCCGATATATGATGTTTTTGGAATAAAGTTCTTTATAAAATCCATTTTGATGGCACCTGAATATTCGGTATTGCTGTATTCGAAATCACAGTTACTTATAATAGTACAAATGCAGTTTTTTATTTTCAATGAATATACATAATCTGTTGTACCGGGCTCTACTTTCGGTGATTTAATAAATTTACAGTTTCTGATATCAATATTTGAACAACTGTTAAATTCAAACCCATTCCAGTAAAATGGACTAAATCCCTGGAAAACAATATCCCTATTTTGCAGAGATTGCCCGCAGGTGAAATCTCCCCCATTCATTGTGATTTTCCCGGCAGGATGGAAATTGATTGTTACTTTGTTTGGAATTGAAATATTTTTATTATTGCCGATTACTTCTCCTTTGCATTCAAAACTTTCTATCACAGTTCCGATTTCTTCGTTACATACAAGTGTTCCACCCTCTTGCATAACGGGAGCGAATTTAAATAATTTACCTTCTCCGGGCTGGAATATTCCGGCATCAACCCAATCTTGAGTTTTATCAAATGTTGCAACTGTATTACCTGTTATGGGGTCTGTTAATTTCCAATTATTAAATCCTGCTAACTCGGTTGAATTAGCGTCGAATTTAATTTTAAGTTTTCTTAAATCACCATCGTAAAGATTATCCGGTATAGGACTTTCAGGATAACATCTTTTATTTACTGCGATAAAATAATGGCTGAAGGTTTCGCCGGATAATTCAGGATTATTTGGATTGTTATCAAAAAATCCTAATTCCCAGAATTTAATAGTATCTTGTTCAGTATAAATAGATGAATTATTTCTTTTCCAGCTTTCAATATTTTTTAAATATTTATAATTAATATCGTTATTATTATACTTATTAACTGATAATGTCATGTCATATTTTAAATGTTTATTTATTTGTCCGGAAGGATATATATAATTTCCAATTGCTTTTAATTTCTGATTTAAACTAACTAAAAAACTATATTTCGGCTGTCCGTAATAATTATATTCTCTAACATTATTTATATTCCAATTTGAGTCTGGTAGATTAGTAATCCCCCAGGTATAATAACTCCCTACTCTATCAAATTTTCCGGAATAATAAGAATAATCTAACAACAACTGTGCACCCAATGCTAAACCTAAATATGAACCCAATCTAATTTCTTCATTAGTAGGTTCGCGAAGTCCCCATACATAGGTGCAATCATCGTGGATAGTGCCTTCATCGCTATGAACCTGGACCTGATAAGCGAAAGGAATCTGACTTATTTTAGCCTTTGCTCTATCAGGTTTATTCATTTCCAAATCCAACTGAATAAAGTGTTGAATTCCATTATCCGATTCTCCATTTCCATTGTAACCTTCTGCATCATTCTTAGTATAGCAATAAGTTGCTGCCGGTTTCGGGTTCGGATGATATAATGTGAGATTTCTCGGATAATATGTCCATATTAAAAAAGGATAAGAAGTGGCTATCCAAAGATTTGAAATTGCACCCGTATTTATTAATGTATCTCTCAAATTTTTTCTCATTGCATTTCGTTTCTCAATATTTTCAGGTTTCCATTCCTTCAGACCATCATTAAAAAATAATGCTTCTGTATTTGCGTTTAGGACAATTGCTGAATGCCCCTGACTGTATTCTTTTACAAGACGGTTTACTTCTGCAATACAGGCAATATTATTATAGCATCCTTCATCAACCCAATAATAGCCAAACCCGGGATTATTTGAATATGAATGTACTTCATCATATAGTCTATGATGAAATCGATAAATATTATTTGGATTTGGATTAATATCTTCATCATCATAAGTCGTTGAAAATAAATAGTGTGCCCATTCGTCTTCCACAATTACTCCCTCAATCCAAACATCAACTGTCCCGGGCCAATAGACTTCATAATCAACCTGTGAGGGAGGCTGACTCAAAGTCTTCCCGTATTCATCAGTAACCGCACCTTCCTTAAGTTCTATTGCTTTTACTGAAATATTTATATCGTCATCTACGAAGTAATTTTCAAGATACCTGCCATCATAATGTGGAATATTAAATTCATCATAATAAAAGAAATCTTTGCATATAATATGTATTACTTTTAAAAGTAAGCCATTATATTTTTTAACTCGGATCTGCATAACTTCGTCATATAAATGATTCAGCGCATATTCAGGATCAATTCTCATTTTTGGAATTACAAACCATCTGTAATCCTCACTTTTATAATCTGACATTACTCTATGACCCCAGGAATTATTAGTTGAATTTTCTAAATAATTAGTCTGTTCATTATTTTCATATAATCCATATACAATGGGTCCCGTTCCGGATGAACTGGTTAAGTGAATTGCTTCAACACCATATTCATAGTCTGTTT
>Ga0207931_1000819_pt1 | contig 10948 bp, 12 predicted proteins | sample NGESurdeep092012_2_FD_184478 | JGI IMG/M metagenome (GOLD analysis project Ga0207931, IMG submission 184478) | Arctic peat soil microbial communities from Barrow, Alaska - NGEE Surface sample 415-1 deep-092012 (SPAdes) | ecosystem: Environmental > Terrestrial > Soil > Wetlands > Peat ...
AGACCGGCTGGTCTATAACCTCGGCAACGGCAGCGGATACTCGGTCCTGGAAGTGATCGAGACCGCCCGCCGCGTGACCGGTCACTCGATCCCGGTTCTCGAGTCTCAGCGCCGTCCGGGCGACGCACCGCGTCTGGTGGCTTCGTCTGAAAAAATCCGTCGTGAGTTGGGCTGGACGCCGCGTCATCCCGAATTGACCGACATCGTCGCCAGCGCCTGGGACTGGCACCGCACACACCCTCAAGGCTATGAGGAAAGCTAATGGAAAAAGCGACCACCTTCATTGTTGTCATCATAGGCTGGATTTTTTCGCTGTGCCTGCACGAGTTCTCGCATGCCGTGGTGGCGTATTACGGCGGGGACACCAGCGTCAAGGACAAAGGCTACCTGACCTTCAACCCGCTCAAGTACACCCACCCGGTTTATTCGATTGTCCTGCCGGTGGTTTTCTTGCTGCTGGGCGGGATCGGCCTGCCCGGCGGGGCAGTCTACATCGAGACTTGGCGGCTGCGCAGTAAGCGCTGGGAGAGCGCCGTCTCGCTGGCAGGACCGGCTGCCAATCTGGGGCTGGCGATCCTCCTGGCGATCGTTCTGAACTTTTTACCCGTCAGCTCCAGCGGTATCTGGCCGGGACTGGCGTTCCTGGCGCTGTTGCAAGTTTCAGCACTAGTGCTAAATTTGATCCCTGTGCCGCCGTTTGACGGGTATCGCGCTCTGGCCCCGTTCTTAAACCGGCAATTGCGCTTCAATATTGACCAGTACAGCAATATCATCATGATGGTTGTTTTTGTCGTCCTGTGGTACGTGCCTTTGGTGAACAACTTTTTTTGGCTGGTGGTGGGTTGGATTTCGCTCCGCTTCCAAATCCCGCTCTCGCTGGCAATGCTGGGTTTGAGCCAGTTCCAGTTCTGGCGGTAGCAATCCTTTTTCAGGGGGACTTTCCTCCTGGGATACCTCGCTTCCAAAATTCTAACACCCCTCTTATTGACGCCTATCGAATGGACATGGTATCATTATTCGCGTTCAATTAGCACTCTCGCCTTGAGAGTGCTAAAACTGCAAACACGAATGCCACGAATTTGCGAATGACATTAGAATGAATGAACTCACCGAACGCCAGCGCCTGATCCTTGCCCTTGTTGTGCGTCACTATACTGAAACTGCACAGCCGGTCGGTTCAGCGCGCTTGGTGGAGCGCTACAGACTTGATATGAGCACTGCCACCGTCCGCAACGAAATGGCCGCGCTGACCGAGTCCGGTTACCTGCGCCAGCCGCACACGTCAGCGGGGCGTGTTCCCACCGAGGAAGGCTACCGCTATTTCGTCACTCACGTGGTCTACCCGTCCGACCTGCCCGAGCCGGCGCGCGACACCATCTCGCACCAGTTTTACCAGGCCCGTCAGGATGTGGAGCAGTGGATGCCGCTGGCAGCGTCCATCCTGGCGCAACATTCACGGGCGGCATCCATTGTCACCGCGCCGCATTCCGAGCGTTCGCACTACAAACACGTGGAACTCATCTCCACCCAGGGACGGCAGGTGCTAATGGTGCTGGTTATGACCGGTGGGGAGGTCAGTCAGCAAATCCTGACCCTGGCCGAGCCGGTGGTGCAGGAACGCCTGTCTGCCGCCGCCGACCGGCTCAACCAGGTTTGTCAGGGCAAAACCACCGAAGAAATTGCAGCCTTTCCTCCGCGTGCTGATTCCCTCGAAAAAGATATCCTGACCCTCGTCCTTCAAGACATGAACCGCGGCGAACAACGCGTTTCTGGCGAAATCTATCTGGACGGCTTGACCAATGTTCTCTCCGAACCCGAATTCCTCGAATCCAGCGATGCCCGCTGGGCCGTGCATCTGTTCGAGGAGCGTTCGCTGTTGCAAGACCTGTTGGCCCGCACAACCAACAATGCCACCGTGGGCGGAGTGCAGGTATTGATCGGCGGCGAGGGCAAATGGGAAGAGTTAAAACAATGTTCGGTTGTCCTGGCCCGCTATGGCATTCCCGGCCTTGTCACTGGCACGCTGGGCGTCTTCGGGCCGATGCGTATGCCCTACGCTCGCACTATCCCCACCGTCCGCTTTATGGCCGATTTGTTAAGCGGCCTTGTATCTGAAACAATGGTAGGAGAAGAAAATGAGTAAGAAAGAAAAGCTACACCAGACTGACCCCGAGGCGGAGATTACGCCCGAGGCTGCCGCCGCGCCGGATACTTTCCCCGCTCTCGCCGAACTCGAAAAACAACTGGCCGAAGCCCAGTCGCAGGCTGCAGAATACAAGGACGGCTGGCAGCGTTCCGTGGCTGATTTCCAGAACTACCGGCGGCGTGTCGACGCTGAAAAGGCTGAAACCTACCAGAATGCCGTCGGCAGCATCATCAAACGTTATTTGCCAATCCTGGATGATTTGGAACGTGCCCTGTCGGCGCGCCCTGCTGACTTGGCCTGGGTGGATGGCATCGAGTTGATTTACCGTAAGCTGCAATCCATCCTGGAGGCCGAGGGTCTGAAACGTATCGAGGCCGAGGGGCAAATGTTCGACCCGAACTTTCATGAGGCTATCTTGCAGGAACCGAGCGAAGACCACGAAAGCGGACAGATTATCTCAGTCGTACAGAACGGCTTTATATTGGGTGAGCGGGTCATCCGCCCGGCGCAGGTGAGGGTGGCGCAATAATTTATAGGGGCGACATTATTCCCTTCGGGGATGCGATGGTCGCCTAAGGCGGGGGCGAGCCCTGCTCCTACGATAATTTTTTTGGAGAAATCGTTATGTCAAAAATAATAGGAATTGACCTGGGAACGACGAATTCTGTCGGGGCGGTGATGATGGGGGCTGAACCGGTCGTCATCTCGTCATCAGAAGGGGAGCGGCTGGTGCCGTCGGTGGTAGCGATCAATAAAAATCACGAGCGGCTGGTGGGACGGGTAGCCCGCAACCAGGCCATCGTCAATGCCCAGAACACCATCTTTTCCATCAAGCGCTTCATGGGTCGCAAGTACGAAGACCCGGAAGTTCAGCGTACCCTGCCGCGCGTCCCATATACGGCGCTTCCCGCTGACAACGGGGATGTGCGCGTCAAGATGGATGACAAGGAGTATTCCCCGCCGGAAATCTCGGCCATGATCCTGGCCAAGATCAAACGTGATGCCGAAGCCTATCTAGGCGAACCGGTTACGCAGGCGGTGATAACCGTCCCGGCGTACTTTAACGACGCTCAGCGCAATGCGACGAAGGATGCCGGGAAGATTGCCGGCCTGGACGTACTACGCATTATCAACGAGCCGACTGCCTCCTCGCTGGCCTATGGCTTGGAGAAGAAAACCAACGAGATCATCGCGGTCTATGATTTGGGTGGCGGGACGTTTGATATTTCCATCCTCGACGTGGGCGAAGGCGTCTTCCAGGTCCGTTCCACCAACGGCAATACCTTCCTGGGCGGTGATGATTTCGACCAGCGCATCATTGACTATTTCACCCAGGAGTTCCAGAAAGAGAGCGGCATTGACCTGCGCCAGGATCGGCAGTCGCTCCAGCGCCTGCGCGAGGCCGCCGAGAAAGCCAAGATCGAACTCTCGACGATGATACAGACCGAGGTCAACCTGCCGTATCTCACCGCCGATGCCTCCGGGCCGAAGCACCTGGTTATGACCATGACCCGTGCCAAACTGGAGCAGATTACTGCTGATTTGGTCGAAGGCACGCTCACCCCGCTCAAACAGGCACTGGCCGATGCCGGTCTTTCGACTTCCGACATCAACGAGGTTGTAATGGTGGGCGGCATGACCCGTATGCCTGCCGTACAGGAAGCCGTCCGGCGTTTCTTCGGCAAGGAACCCCATAAAGGTGTCAACCCCGACGAGGTGGTGGCTGTCGGCGCGGCCATCCAGGCGGGCGTGCTGGGTGGGGATGTGAAAGATATCCTCCTGCTCGATGTCACCCCGTTGTCGCTTTCAATTGAAACCCTGGGCGGCGTCGCCACGCCGCAGATTGAGCGCAACACCACCATTCCGACCCGCAAGAGCCAGGTCTTCTCGACTGCTAGTGACAACCAGACACAGGTCGAAATCCACGTTCTGCAAGGGGAACGCCCGATGGCCGTGGATAACAAGTCCCTCGGCAAATTCATCCTGGACGGCATCCCACCTGCTCCGCGCGGCATCCCTCAGATTGAAGTGACCTTTGACATTGACGTCAACGGCATCATGAAAGTCAATGCGCAGGACAAGGCCAGCGGACGCAGCCAGCACATCACCATCACGGCCTCGTCTGGCCTGGCGAAGGATGAAGTGGAACGCATGCGCAAGGAAGCCGAAGTACACGCTGCCGAAGATAAGCAGCGCCGTGATTTGATCGAGGCCAGGAATACCGCTGATAATTCCGTCTACGGCGCTGAGAAGGTTTTGAATGAACTCGGTGAAAAGGTTCCGGCGGGGGTCAAGGCCGAGGTCCAGGGGGCCGTGGACGAAGTCAAGAAAGTGAAAGAGGGCGAAGATGAGCCGGCCATCCGCAAGGCTGTGGATGCCCTCAGCCAGGCCGTCCAGAAAATCGGCGCGGCAGCCTACCAGCAGACGGCTCCTCTCGACCCTGAAGCCGCTTCGAATCAACCCGAACCGGATGCCGGTCCAGACGTGGTGGACGGCGAAGCAAAAGATAAATAGCCTGCTCTCGGCGGTGTCCCCGCCGCCGAGGAGAAACACGAGAGCTTAGATGACCAATCGCGACTACTACGAAATCCTCGGCATTCCCAGGAACGCCTCCACGGATGACATTAAGACTGCCTTCCGCAAACTGGCGCGTCAGTATCACCCTGACGTGAGCAAGGAGTCGGACGCCGAGGAAAAATTCAAGGAAATTAATGAGGCCTACGGTGTCCTTTCGGACCCGCAGAAACGCGCCCGCTATGACCAGTACGGCCGCGCCGGCCTGGGTGAAATGGGCGGCATGCCCGATTATGCCACGATGGACTTCTCGGATATCTTCGAGCAGTTCTTCGGGATTAATATGGGCGGCGGGGGCCGTTCACGCCGCCCGCGGCGTGGACGCGACCTGCAAGTGCGCCAGGACCTGACCTTCGAGGAAGCCGTCTTTGGCGTCGAGAAGACCGTCGAAGTGACGCGTAACGAAACCTGCGGGACCTGCCACGGGTCCGGAGCGGAACCGGGTACCAGCCCGCAGCGCTGTGGCACCTGCGGCGGGCGTGGCGAAGTCCGCCAGGTGCGCCAGACGATTTTTGGCTCGATGATGCAGTCAGGGCCTTGTCCCACCTGCGGCGGACGCGGCGAGGTTATTTCCACGCCCTGTCATACGTGCCGGATGTCCGGGCTGGAACGGAAAACGGTCAAGAAGACCGTCCAGGTCCCGGCAGGCGTGGACAATGGCACGCAGATCCGTCTGGCTGGGGAGGGCGAGCCGGGAACACTGGGCGGACCGCAAGGCAATCTGTACCTGCTGCTGGCTGTCCAGTCGCACAAGTTCTTCAAACGCCGTGAGAACGATATCCTGCTCAACCTGGACATTAACGTGGCCCAGGCCGTGCTCGGCGCGGAGGTGGAAGTTCCGACTGTGGATGGAACTTCAAAACTCAAGATCCCTGCCGGGACGCAGCCGGGCAAGGTGTTTACGCTCAAGGCGCGCGGCGTACCCTACCTGCGCAAGAGCGGCCGCGGCGACCAGAAGGTGCTTATCAATGTGGACATCCCGTCCAAGCTGACAAAGGAACAGCGCGACCTGTTCGAGAAACTGGCCGCTACGCTCGGCACGACGGTCAAGCCGAAGGAAAAAGGATTTTTGGATTGGCTGAATGATGCAATAGGGGGGTAGTCGGCGGCCAAGTTTGGGTAAACAAGCAACCCGTCTCTTCTGTAGGCGGGTTTGTTTTCCTATGATATGATTTACCGGCTTAAAGCGGAATAGGCGGCAAATATAACAGCATGAAAAGATTCCTCCTCAAGGTCTGGCGCATTCTGCCATTCTGGATGCAACGCATCGCGGCTGGCATCATTCGTCAGCGTTACCAGGTGGCGGTTGGGGCGATGATCATCAACGAACACGGACAAATCCTATTGTGCGAGCACACCTACCGCCGCCTGCATCCCTAGGGCTGCCGGGCGGCGACCTGAAGTTCGGCGAAGACCCCGTGGATGGGATCAAGCGGGAAATTTTGGAGGAAACCGGCCTGATGGTGCAGAACGCCCGTCTCTTGCTAGCTGAGAATTCCACCGAAATCCATCAAGTTGCCCTGACCTATCTCTGCACGGGCGTGATGGGTACCTTCGTCCCAAACGAAGAAGTTTCCAGTATCCGCTATTCGGATGTCAACCAACTCCCCGATTTTTTCAAGGAACATCGTGCCACGATTGAAAAATGCCTGGCAATCCTGAATTCCGAGAAATGAGATGACTTTATGAATTGGCTCGAAGTTTCCCTGACCGTCAACGGAGAACTGGCGGAAGCTGTGGCCGATGTGCTGGCGCGTTTTGCGCCCAATGGTGTGACTACCGAGCAGGCCGTGGATTTTGTCAATGATGAGGACGAGGGCACGCCGGTTGGACCGATCACCATACGCGCCTACCTGGCGGTGGATGAAAAACTCGAAGAAACGCGTCAGAAACTGGAAGAATCCCTCTACTATTTGGGCATGATCCAACCGTTGCCCGTGCCGGTCTTCGCCCCGCTGGAGGACCAGAATTGGATGGAAGCTTGGAAGGTACGCTACCAGCCGATCCCGATTGGCAAGCAGCTCATCATTGTCCCGGCCTGGCTCGAATCACCGGATGCCTCCCGCATTTCTATCAAAATTGACCCGGGCATGGCCTTCGGTACGGGGACACACCCGACGACGCAGTTGTGCCTGGAGTTGCTGGAGTCCTATACACCGAAAGACGGCGATGTAATTGACGTCGGCTGCGGTTCCGGGATTCTCTCGGTTGCTGCGCTGAAACTCGGCGCAGACTTCGCCCTGGGTGTGGATATTGACGAGGCGTCGGTCAAGGCCAGCCGCGAGAACGCCGACGCCAACGGTATCTCCGTGAGTCAGTTTGCCATCGGCCTGGGTTCGGTAACGGAGATTTTGGCTGGCAGGTTCCAGGCGTCGTCCCGAGACGGTAGCCGATGGATCTGGAATGCCCCGCTGGTGATGGCAAATATCCTTGCTCCGATCATCATTCGTCTATTTGGCATGGGTCTTGCAGAGCTGGTATCGCCGGGTGGGGCGCTCATCCTTTCGGGTATCCTGGCAGAACAGGCTGAAGGGGTGATTTCATCGGTTGAAGAACATGGATTAAAAGTAGTAGAAAAGCGCCAGATGGGGGACTGGGTGGCGCTGCTGGTGCGGTAATTGCTTTCAGTAACAATGAAAATGCCCTGGTCGAGACAGGCAATGGCGGCATTCGCTGGGAAATGCTCAATCCCATGGTGGTGCCTTAACGTTCACGTTTGCTTTCTCTATACTGAAGGTTTAAGCTAAACCTTCAGCATTTTTGTGCTATCATACGGATACGATGACACGCCGCCGTTTGGTACTCTACCTCCTGCTGAATGCCCTCATTTCGGTTCTTGTGTCAGGGACGATCCTGTTCTATTACGACCGCGCCAACCATAAAACGGACTGCGGCATGATCGAGACGGTCCCCACACTAGCTTCCGGCGGCGTAAAGGCGGACATCGTCAGCGTCACCGGCGCGGGGATGCTTACCAGCGAGTCTGTCGCCATCCAGAACAACGGTGACGCGGCGCTCCTGCTGGCTGGTTGGAAGCTTAAAGACGGTCAGGGAAGCACCTACACTTTTCCACAGTTGACGCTCTACCCCGGTGGCACGGTGCAGGTCCATACGGGACCCGGGACCGACACCGCCGCAGACCTTTATTGGCAGCTCTCTGCGCCGGTCTGGATATCCGGCGAACTGGTTGCCCTCTACGATACCCAGAACATTGCGCGCACCTTTTATCGTGTTCCTTGACGGAATAATGGACATTGCTTATGACCCAGGCTCTCTATAATAAATGGCGTCCTCAGAAATGGGACGAAATCGTCGGACAGCAGCATGTCGTCCAGACGTTGCGCAATGCCGTCATTGGCAACCGCGTCGCTCATGCCTACCTGTTCGCGGGTCCGCGCGGTACCGGCAAGACTACCGCCGCCCGGCTGCTGGCGAAGGCTGTCAACTGCCTGAACGAAGACCCGGCGGCCCGTCCATGCAACGAGTGCGCCCACTGTGTGGCGGTCAACGAAAGCCGCTTCCTCGACCTCATCGAAATTGACGCCGCCTCCAATACCTCCGTTGAAGACGTGCGTGACCTGCGCGATAAAATCAACTTCACCCCCAACCAGGGCACCTACAAAGTTTACATTATTGACGAAGTCCACATGCTCTCCACGGCGGCCTTCAACGCCTTGCTGAAAACCCTTGAAGAGCCGCCTGCCCATGCCATCTTTATCCTGGCCACCACCGAGATTCACAAAATCCCAGCCACCGTCCTCTCCCGTTGCCAGCGTCACGAGTTCCGCCGAATCCCGGTGAACGACATTGTGGGCCAGTTGCAGAACATCGTCACCAATGAAAAACTTACTGCCGAACCCGAAGCGCTGACGCTCATCGCCCGCCAGTCTGCGGGAGGAATGCGCGACGCCATCTCCCTGCTTGACCAGATGGCCTCCACAGGAAAAGAAATCACACTTGGTCTGACGCAAACCGTGCTTGGGACAGCTACCAGCCAAACTGTCATTGAGCTGGTCAGTGCTGTGCTGGACCGGGAACCTGCCGCCGGTATGGACGCGATCCACACTGCCCTGGATTCCGGCACTGACCCGCGCCTGCTGGCGCGTCAGGTGGTGGACTATCTGCGGGCGATGCTGCTCGTCCAAATGGGTAATGCCTCTCAGGTGGACCTGGCATCCGATACGCGCGCCCCGGCCGAGAGACACGCCAAGGCTTTTTCCCCGTCGGATGTGCTGCGCATGATCAAAGCTTTCAACCTCGCTGCAACCGACCTGCGCGGCGGTTGGCAGCCGTCCCTTCCGCTGGAACTAGCGCTGGCCGAAGTCATGGAACTCCCCGCCGCGGCCACGCTGACCGAGTCTCGGCCTGTGGCGAAAGCCCTGGTGGAAACGAAGGCGGAGAAACCGGTCAGCAAGCTTGCGAAGGAAGCCGAAAAGCCCGTCGAAGAAACTGGCAATGTCACTCTTGATCAGTTGACCAAGGCATGGAAACAAATTCGAGCGCTGATTAAACCGCAGAGTCCATCGCTCGATGGTTTGCTCAATTCCTGCAGACTGCTAGAAGTCAAAAATGGCGTATTGGTGATTGGATTTGCAAGCGAACTGCTTCGGTCGAAAGTGGATACGCCGGAGCAGATAGAAATTACTCGTAAAGCGATAGTGGAAGTATGTAGTCGTGACCTCTTGGTAAAATGTGTAGTTACAAATGCCAAACAGGCTACGCCGCCGGATGTCAAAGCGGACGGTATGGTCGCTGCGGCGCTCAAGGCCGGCGGCGAAATCGTAGATGTTCAGGAGTGATTATGGCTAAAAGATTTAATCGTCCTGGCGGTGGTGGGGGGCAAGCCGGAATGATGCAGCAACTTCAGCGCATGCAACAGCAGATGGCTGAAGCGCAGGAACATCTGGCGCAGGAAACCGTCACGGCGACGGCGGGCGGTGGCGCGGCTAAAGTCACGATGACCGGCGACCAGAAATGCCAGTCGGTCGAGATTGACCCGGTTCTGCTTAAAGAAGCGGATGCCGAAATGCTCCAGGACCTGTTGCTGACAGCGATCAACCTGGCGCTGGACAAGTCGCGCGAACTCCAGGAGCAGGTCATGGGTCCACTGGCAGGCGGATTGCCGTTCTAGACGTGCTCCGGCGTCATGTTCTCCCGTGTCGGGGACATGACACCGAAACACCTGACACGGGAACACATCATGTTACCTGAACCCATTCAAAACCTTGTTCTTGCCCTCGAACGTCTCCCCGGCATCGGCCCGAAGACGGCCTCCCGGCTGGCATTCTTCCTCCTGCGCGCCCCGGAGGAAGTTTCCGGTCAACTGGCTGAAGCATTGGCTGACTTCAAGACCAAAATTGCTTTTTGCCAGGAGTGTTTCAATATCACCTCTGCCGGGCGCGAACGCTGTGAGATCTGCGAAAGCGGCCAACGTGACGGGGCGATTATCTGTGTGGTCGAGGAACCGCTGGATTTGCTGGCACTGGAACGCATTGGTGCTTATAGAGGCAAGTACCACGTCTTGCAGGGGGTTCTCTCGCCCATTGAGGGCATTGGCCCAGATGACTTGAAGATCAAGCCATTGCTGGAACGCATCCAGCGTGGAGGCGTGCAGGAAGTCATCCTGGCGACCAACCCTTCCATGGAGGGGGAGGCTACGGCGCAATACCTGCACCCGCGTCTTCAATCACTGGGTGTGCATGTGACGCGGCTGGCGCGCGGCCTGCCGGTTGGCGGTGACCTGGAATATGCAGACCAAAATACGCTGTTGCGGGCCCTATCCGGGCGGCAGGAGATGTCGTAATCTTAAGGATTCCAAATTGGGGGTGCGAATTCCTTGACAACTTTGCTCGAATGCGTATAATAGACAAGCACAATGACCCCCACGCAGATCTCGTCCATATGGACAGATCGTTGACAACAGAGCAACGTCTCACGTCAGAGACACAAACCAGTAGGTTTCGCAGTCTGACGAGCCGATGTCGTAAAAAACATCGGCGATTTCGTCTCTCTGGACTTGACAGTGGAGGGCCTTGCGGGTAAAATGCAGCCCGCTTTGTTTACCGGACCTTAACAGCTGAAAAGTGATAGGAAGTAAGCCTGTCGTTCTATTCCGTAACTTACACCCGCAAGGGTGATTTTTTTGCGGAGAGTTTGATCCTGGCTCAGGATGAACGCTGGCGGCGTGCTTAATACATGCAAGTCGAACGAAGAGCCTTTGTAGCAATA
>Ga0207931_1000820_pt1 | contig 10948 bp, 12 predicted proteins | sample NGESurdeep092012_2_FD_184478 | JGI IMG/M metagenome (GOLD analysis project Ga0207931, IMG submission 184478) | Arctic peat soil microbial communities from Barrow, Alaska - NGEE Surface sample 415-1 deep-092012 (SPAdes) | ecosystem: Environmental > Terrestrial > Soil > Wetlands > Peat ...
TAGGAATCATTAAAAAAGTAATGATGACTAAGCAATCTTGTTGCTTTCGTTCAGAGATACACAATCATCTCTCCACAGGCATGTCAGTTCCTGACAGTGTTCCACCCGGGGTGATCCAAAGCATTCAATATTATTTTCTGACCTCTGAATTGCCAGGATCATATCCTTTTTTTTCATCTGAAAAGTATTGACGCCCCTATTCTTGGCCATTTTTTGAATTTCGTTGTATTTCATCATGATTTCCTCCTAATAGTATCCTTAATCAGTATTGTTCGAGAATTCCCTCAACAGGCATATAGGATGTTAACGTATAACCGCGAAACTATGGCACCGCCACAACAATGATATGATAAATTGAAGTCCAGGTTAAAGGTCTGGAGACTGTATCTCCTCCTAACCGGGCCTCCAGTTGCTTCGCCTCTTTCTGATAATCCGAAGCAAAATAGATTGTATTTTCTCTGAAATCTGCGCGAGCAGCTATACCTATGTCTTCAATCTTGTAACCCATTTCGATAAGTTTCTTTGACATGTAACGAGCAGAAACCAATCTACCATTTCCACTCAAGACTTTTATTTTAAAAGTCTTGAGATCGATCAGTTTCTTTTGAATAACCGGTTTTTTATCGGGTGTTTTCGTTGTTTCATCTTTTTTTGAAATATCTGTCTCTTGGATTTGTTTCTTTTTTTCCGGCGCAGGAACAGAAACCTCTTCCGACTTTTCTTTGATGGCAACTTGCTTTTCTTTAACAGGAGCTTCCTGGTCGGTCGGGGACCCCTCTTCCGTTATTGCTTTTGAATCTTCTTTTTGTCTTACCTCTTTGATCTGCTGCAATTCTTTCTTTAGCGCTTCCAATTCCTTATTTAAAGCCGACATCTGCTCATTGATCTGATCGATCGATGCCTTGGACTTTCGTAATTCTTCTCTTGTACTCCTGTCGGAATATCTCGGAGAAATGCAGCCCGAAGTCGTTAAACAAAATACCAGAGCAAAAATACATAATATTCTCATATACACTATTCACCTCCAGTATGTGCTACGATATGAAAGGTTTAACAGTGTTCATAACCATAACATGCTGCACCCAAAAGGGCAACTTTTGGATTAAGAATAACGAAAACCGGCATTTGTAAAACCAGGTCAGACATGCGCCCTTTATGCCTGAATGATTTCATAAACAGTCCCTTTTCCAGAAGCGGCAATATGCGGCGGGGAATGCCTCCCCCTATATAAACCCCGTTTGTAGCAAGCACTTTGAGGGCGATATTTCCTGCTTCTGCTCCTAAAATAGAAACAAAGAGGTTGAGAGTCATTACACAGAGATCGCACCGGTTCTCAGGATCTAAAGCGTTATTTGTAATAACCGGTATGGGGTCCTTTTCACGGGCCAACGTTTCGGACAGCCAGGACGGTTCTTCAGCGTAGCGCCTCTCACGGAGAAAGCAATAAATATTAAATATTCCCAATCCTGAACAAACACTTTCATAACTGACGTGGCCGAGTTTCTCTCGAAGGTAACTCAGCAATTCAGTCTCAAGAACGTCGTTTGGTGCAAAATCCGCATGACCACCCTCTGAGGGATGTCCTCTGTATCGTTTTCCGTCCCAGGTCAGAAATGCCTCGCCAAGACCAGTGCCCGGGGCAATAATAGCCAAATTTCCCCGGGAAACCGGCCTGCCTTCGTTTAAGGTAGTGAGGTCCGATGACTCAAGCAATGGCACTGCACAGGCAATCGCTTCCAGATCATTCAACAGTCTTACAGACGACAGCTTCAGATCTTGGATAAGTTGCTTCTCATCGATGATCCACGGCAGGTTGGTAACCCTGGAGCGACCTCCTACAACCGGCCCTGCTACACCGAAGCAGGCGGCATCTGCCGAGAGATTCACTCTATCGACAAATTCTCTGACGATGGTTGTGAGGTCGGGAAATTGTGCACTGAAAAAGTCTGCCTCTGCCAGAGGCAAACGTAAACCCCTTTCATGGGAAAAAATACCCAGGCGAGTTTTTGTTCCACCAATGTCACCGGCAAGGAGTAAGGTCATTTTTCGCATCACATAATTACTGTGAAAGCATTATTTTTCGATGAGTTCACCCTGTAACCATTCCAGATAATCTCCGCTGCCTGCGACAATGGGTACGGCTATGATTTCCGGTACCTCATAAGGGTGAACCGATTTAATGGCCCTTTCAATTTCTTCATACAGGTCACCCCTGCTTTTTATCACGCACTGCCACTCCTCGGCCGTTTCTATGTTTCCTTTCCAGCGATAGTTGCTGGTAATGGGTCCCGCAATCTGTACACAGGCAGCGAGCTTTTTCTCAACCAGGGTCATGGCTATTTTTTCGGCATCTTCCTTCTTTTCCGTCGTTGTAATGACCTGAATATACGATCCCATTTTTCTCACCCCTGTCCCCTGACCCCTATTTTGTGCATTCATACATCATAATTGCCGCCGCCTGAGGCAGACTGAGGGAATCCGCCTTTCCTGCACCGGAGATGTACCATTGTTCGTCAGTCAAACGGATCAGTGATTCCGGCAGGCCGTGACTTTCACTGCCCATCAAAAGGGCTGTTTTTTGCGTACACGCATGCGGCATTATCCCTTTCCGTATGTGGCTGCCGATAAGAAAATAACGTTCTTTGATTACCGGCAGGGTTTCAGCAAAATTGACTTCCGGCATCACGGTCAGATGGAAAAGACTTCCCATGGCGGACCGTACAACTTTGGGATTTGTAAAATCTGCTGAACCGGTACTGAGTATGATTGTTCTGAAGCCAAACCAGTGGGCTGTGCGTACCACGGCGCCCAGATTGTTGGGATTGCTGATCTGATGCAGCAGCAAAATATGACCGGTATTATGCTCCAGCAATTCGACAACATCGGTGCGTGGAGGCATGGCAACGACAGCCATGATTCCCTCCGGCGCTTTATCCTGACTTAGTGTATCCCACCCCCTTTCTGATAAACCGTAAACGTCGATTCCTTCCGGAACGGTGGATAAGAGAGTATCCCACTGTAGCCTTTTTTTCTCGATCACCAGAATTGCGCTGGTTTCCCATTTACTGTTGAGTAACTCCTGGACTACCTTGTAGCCTTCCGCCAGAAAGAGACCTTCCTGATGGCGGTACTTGACCTGACTTAACTTTTCCCACAATTTCAATTGTGATCTCAGAGGTTTGCGCAATGTGATGTTATGTATCATCTCGATAGCCGATTCTTATCAGATCATAACTTTCGCATTAACTCCTGCGCCGCAATGTGGATGGGATCCCACGCCGGACCGACAGGAGGTGAATAGGCGAGGTCGAGGTACGCAATTTCATCAAGACCCATACCCGTCCAAAGGGCACAGGAGAGGGTATTGATCCTGCTGACCGCACCTATCGTGCCGACTGCCTGGGCGCCCAGGAGTTTTCCCGTCGCTCTGTCAGCCACCAGTTTTATTCCCAGTCTCTTTTCTCCCGGCATGGATCGGGCGATGGCATTTCCCCAGATAATGGTGCTGACAGGATGATATCCTGAGCTTATCGCTTCCGACTCATCGAGTCCGGTTGCAGCAGCCTCAAGAGAAAATATCTTGAAAGACTGTGCACCGACTACACCCGGAAAGATCATGGAACCGCCCCCGATATTGCGACCGGCCACACGCCCTTGTTTGTTCGCCACATCACCGAGGGGGATATGGACCCAGCGATGGCTCACACGGTGATACACCTCGCAGCAGTCCCCCACCGCGTATATTCCTTCTTTTGACGTGCGTTGGGAGAAATTAACCTGTATTGCTCCCGTTTTCCCGATTTGCAGGCCAAAATCGCTTGCCAGTTTCACGTTCGGTCTGATCCCGATGGCTATCAGGATCATGTCGGCTTCCATTTCACCCTTACTTGTGCTCAGTCGGAGACGGTAATCCTTTCCCTGTTCTATTGCTACCATTCCGGTATCCCCGGAAAAGGTTACATTCTGGCGGTTCAGTTCCTCCATGATCATGTTTGAAAATTCAGGATCCCATCTGGCAGCCGGACGGGGTACCAGGTCAATAACCTGTGTCTCAATGCCGTGGGTTCTCAGTGCCTCACTCATCTCCATCCCGATAAAACCGGCGCCCACGATAATGGCCTTGCGGCACTGTTTATCTTTGATAAAGGCCTTCATCCGAATTGCATCATTGAGTTTCTTCAGGGTAAAGACCCCTTCCAGTTCAATACCGGGAATTTTTGGAACAAATGCAGATGATCCTGTTCCCAGTACCAGGATATCGTAAGGAACAGAGGTTCCGTCTGATAAGCGAACAGCTCCCTTATCGGTATCAGCACCTTCCGCAAGGGTGTTTAATCTCACTTCAATTCCTGTTTCTCTGAACTTTTCCGGTGTTCTTGCGATGAGACGTTTTTCATCCTTGATTACATCACCGATGTAATAGGGCATCGGTCAGGCGGCGACCGAAGTATACGGGCCGCCTTCGACAATAGTTACAGACAGTGATGGATCAATCCGTTTTGCTTCCGCGGCGACTGAAGCGCCGCCTGCCCCACCGCCGACAATTACCACATTTTTACTCATGGTATTGTTCCTCCTTTCGCATTGCGTGTGCTTAGATATTTTTTTTCGGTTCTTCTCCCATTAAGTTGCAAAAAGGATTCAAGGGTTCAAGTGTTTGTTTTCCAATGATTTTATAAGTGCCTTTAATTCTTTGTAGTTTCTATGCATTTCACTCGAATCCCCGAATTCTTGACCCCTTGAATCCTTAAAATGCCGGCAACTTTTTCGGAGATGATCCTTATTTTTACGTCGACTTTTTCTTTTGCTTCCCTTTAAACAGATAAACGCCTGCGCCCGCGAGCATCATCAGGATACAGAGCATCTGACCCATACTGAACATTCCTAATATGAGGCCCAGTTGTATATCCGGCTCCCGGTAAAATTCGATAATGAAGCGAACGAGTCCATAACCGATGAGATACAGGGCAAAGAGAAACCCATCAAAAGGACTTTTTTTCCTGATGCTCCAGAGGATAATGAAAAGGACGATCCCCTCAAAAAAGGCCTCGTAAAGCTGAGAAGGATGGCGGAGGTGATGGCTGAAGTCCAGGGGAAAATACATACCCCACGGCATGTCGGTGATCCTTCCGTAAAGCTCACCATTAATGAAGTTACCAATTCTTCCAAAGGTATATCCGAGTGGGATGGCGGGGCAGAAGAGATCGGTAAAACGCCAGAAGTCTATCTGATGTTTGCGGCAAAACATAAGGGTCGATAGAAGGACGCCGATGGCGCCTCCATGGTAAGATAAACCACTGATACCGACATATCGCATACCGTGAGCAAAATCGAACGGGAGGATAATCTCAAGGGGATATTTCATATAATAGTCAAGATTGTAGAAAAGAACATACCCCAACCTTGCACCGAGGATGAGCCCGACGATGGCCCAGACAAAAAAGTCCTGAATGACTTCTGTTGAATATTTATAGTTTTCACGTTTTATCCGGTATGAAGCAAGGATATAGGTAAGCAGAAAGGCGATTATATACATGAGACTGTAATAGCGGACCTGAAAGGAGCCGATCTCAAAAATATTCGGACTGATATGTTCGGGAAGATGTTGCCAGCTAATAGGATTCACCTTTTAACTCCTCGACATAGAGCTGAGCGGAGAATGCGGCCGTTGCCCCATCTCCACACGCAGTAATTACCTGTCGAAGACGTTTTTTTATACAATCACCGCCGGAAAATATACCCGGGGCCGAAGTCTGCATATTCGCGTCTACGATTATATATCCGCCATTATCAAGGTCTACGGCGCCACGAACCATGTCCGTCTTTGGGGTCAGGCCTGTGAATATAAACACCCCTTCAGTGGTCAGCTCCCTGGCGGCATCGGGGGATTTAACGTCTCTGATCTTCACCTTTTCGACAAATTCCCCTCCCGATATCTCCTCAACTACAGAATTCCAGGCAAATTCAATTTTACTGTTAGCAAAGGCCCTTTTCTGGAGGATTTTTGTTGCCCGCAGTCGGTCACGGCGGTGAAGGATGGTGACCTTCCTGGCGAAATTGGTGAGGAAAATAGCTTCCTGAACAGCCGTGTCTCCACCTCCGACGACGACGACATCTCTGTTTCTATAGAGAGGACCGTCACAGGTTGCACAGTACGAAACTCCTTTTCCTACAAAAACATCTTCTCCCGGAACCCCTAATTTCCGCCAGTATGCGCCTGTTGCGATAATTACGGCAAGTGCATCATAGTGCCTGTCTCCTGCCGTGACCTCCCATGCTTCGATAGTACCCCATTTCTTTTTTGTAACGGAAGTAACGTCTCCTGATGTTATCTCCAGCCCGAATTGCACTGCCTGTTTTTTAAACCGTTCAATAAGTTCAAATCCGCCGATACCTTCGTGCATGCCCGGATAATTCTCTATCACATCAGTTACGATGATCTGACTTATCGAAGAGCTTCCTTCTATAAGCAATGACCTGAGACCGGCCCTCGAGACATAAAGGCCTGCCGTCAGGCCCGCAGGTCCACCGCCGATGATCACAATATCATAGACATGATCCGGAATATTCAGCTTGCTCATAGACGATTACTCCTTTTTATTCTCTCTGCATAGGGGGTACATGTACCGTTCAAAAACCTGAGAGGTGAGAGTTTTTTAAACGCATTCACAAAGCCGTAGAGCGCAGTATCTTTCTATTTAATAGAGAAAACATTATTTTGTAAAGCACGAATTGAAGCTCACCGCAGCCTGTTGTGGGGAATCTTCGATCCTTCAATCGTATTCCCTCGCTGCGGATTCAATGAAATCCTCCCTTGTTGTGCTTCTGATCGGAAAATCTACAGTTTTTCATTTTTGACAATATAGCTTCTCAATGCCCGTTGAAAAATAAGAGCCGCAAAAAGAGCACAGTGGATATGATCCTCAGGAAGGCCTCCTAAATGATTCATAATCGAACTTCGGTTGATTTTAAAACATTCCTGGATAGTTTTTCCCTGAGACATCTCCGCCGCTGCGTTGCATGCGGCAACAGTAAATATACATCCTTCGGCAATGAATTTTGATTCTTCAACTTTCCCATGCCCTACCCGAATGAACATCTCCACGTCTTTGCCACACTCATCCAACTCTCTTGCATAACCATCGGGACTGTCTATGGCGCCATAGTTTTTAGGATTCGTTCCATAATCAACTATCTTTTCTGAGAAAATTTCTTTGGCCTTCTCACGTAAGATGGTTTCCATCTTTTCAATAATTTTGCTCTCTTCCTCCATTAACCTGACACTACCCTTTCTCAAACTGTTTTTGTTTTTTCTTTAAACGGTTTCGTCTTATATTACAATGAGAATCTTATTATATATATTCGGAAATTGAGTTGGAAAAATATGTCAGAGAAAATTTAAGAGTATTTTCAGAAAATAGTTGACATGGCCTTTTTGAAATGTTACTAACCCGGCGTATTAATTTAGACCACAATTATTGACAATAATAATTGCCAATATCTCTTAAGCACGATCTATTCAAGTTTCGAACTTTTTGCTGTATGGTTATGAGGACGTTGCAATCACAGCTCAAAAAGAAAGAAATCCCCATAAAATTTGTAGGTTACTTTGTCAGGCAAATTTGCGCCCGAAAGGAGATAGCAGTCGAGTAATTTTGTCAGCACTTCACCTATTGTAAACTTTAGAAAAACATCGCATTCGAAGAAGTAAATAACAGGTAAGTGCGACTTAAGGAAGTATGAATGAAGTAGGGGACATTTTTAAAGGGAGCTAGGAGAAATGTTAGGTCCAGTAAGTTCAAAAATCAAATCCGTTTCCAAGCTGAAATACGATGAAAAACCATTTGAGCATTGGGGTCTGACCTCCAAAGAGGTAAGAAAGATTACCGAAAAGAAAGACCACGGTCTTACTGATAAGAGGATGACCCTGAAGGAAGCGGTAGCCAAATATGTCAAAGACGGCATAAACCTCGGAGTCGGCGGTTTTGTAAACACGAGGGTGCCGGCCGCGATCATTCATGAAATCATCAGAAAAGGGGTAAAGAATCTTACATTGTCTTTCCAGTCCAACTCCATCTGCCTGGAGTGGCTTGCCGGCGCCATGATCTGTTATCCGGAAAAGGTATCCATAAAACGCGTAGAGTTAGCCTGGTGGGGTTACGAACTCATCGGAATCGCCCCCCTCTGGAGATACCTCGTGCAGAACAGGATAGTAGAAACCGATGATTATACCAATTACGGTATGTCCGCGCGGTTCAAAGCCGGGGCTATGGGCGTCCCCTTCCTCCCCGTGAGAGATCACGGCGGATCAGATATGGAACTGGTAAACAGAGGAAAAATGATCGAATGTCCCTTCACGGGTCAGAATATTTACCTCCTTCCTGCCTGTAATCCCGATGTCGGCATTGTACATACTACTGCGGCAGATATGTACGGAAACGCAAGGATATTCGGAGCCCTCTGTACGTGTCCGGAAATTGCGATGGCCTCTGCTTATACCATCATGACCACCGATAAAGTCATTCCCACCGATACAATTCGTCGGTATCCCAATCTGACGGAGATTCCCTACTTGGCGGTGGACGCCGTTGTCGAGCAGCCCTTCGGTTGCTATCCCGGTGCGTGCTATGGTTACTATTGGTTCGATATGGATCATCTCAGAATGTATAGAGGGATCTGTGATGACTTCCGGAAGACGGGAAACAAGGATGGACTAAAGAAGTACTTCGATGACTATATCTTCGGTGTCGAAACATATGACGATTTCCTGGAGCAAGCAGTGGGTTACAAGAAACTTCGCTATTTGAGGGAAATGGATGGCGGTCAGCCCATCTATACTCTGTAATGAGACTGCCGGAATATAAAATGAGGTAAATAAAGATGCCGGAATACAGTGCATTTGAAATGATCGCCTTTACGGGGTCAAGACAATTGGAAGATAAAAAGATCGTCTTTGTGGGAACGGGTCTGCCCATTATTGCTGCCATGCACGCACAGCTTACCCATGCCCCCAATCTCTATATGATTTATGAAGCGGGATCGCTGGCCCCTATCCTTGAGATCGGGATGCCCCTGTCGGTCGGTGACACCCGTGCGGGACGCAAGGCGTGCTTCTTGAAAGGTCTTTGTGCTGTCTTTGAAATGACGCAGAGAGGTTTTGCCGACTTCGCCTTCATCGGCGGCGCCCAGGTCGATATGTACGGGAACATCGGCTCGACCATTGAAGGAGATTACTACAGCAAACCCGACATCCGCTTCCCCGGCAGCGGCGGCGCCGGTGCGATGGCGGCCAACTGCGGAAAGATCATTGCCATCATGGCCCTGGAAAAGAGAAGATTCTGTAAAAAAGTAGATTTTATCACAAGCATCGGGTTCGGTGACGGATCCACGGATTACAGAGAAAAAGCAGGCGTCATGGGTTCCGGTCCGTACCGGGTCATCACCCAGCAGGCCCTGTTCGGATTTGACGAAAAAACAAGAAGAATGAAACTCCTTGAAGTCAGGCCGGGATTTACACCGGCAAAGATTCAGGACATGGTTGAGTTTGAATTGATCATTCCTCCCGATGTCAGGGAAATGGCGGAACCGACGGATGAAGATCTGAGACTCCTGAGAGACGTCATTGACGCTGAGGGCTATTTCTTAAAAAGGGTTGTTAAAAAATAATTTATTGATTATAATCTTTATTGAAAGGAGGGTAGAAAGGGGCATTTAATTAAAGGAGTTTTTTATAAACGGTGAAAGAAATCATTGCGAAACGATGTGGTAAACGAAAAAAGTTTCTCGTCGTTCACAATGACAAGAGATCGGAAGTCATTATTATTAGTTAAAACGTTTTATTAATCATGTTTTATTTGTTGAAAGGAGGGTATAGATAATGGCGGAAGAAGTAAAAGCTACTCAGCCAAGATGGGTTCCCCTTTTATTGGGATTATTGAGTAGTACCACATGCGGTGCGCTTTTATATGCATGGAGCGTGTTCATTAAACCGTTGAATGCGGAATTCGGGTGGTCCCGTGCGGAGATCGCCATGGCCTTTGCGATTTGCTGTCTTGTTTTCGGATTGATGACGTTTCCCGCGGGGCGTATAAGCGACAAGTTCGGGCCAAGGCCTGTCGTTATGGCGGGCGGTATCATTTTAGGTATCGGCTTTGTTCTGTCCGGATTCATCCAGGCAAAGTGGCAGCTTTATATCACATACGGTCTTATTTCGGGATTTGGTGGCGGTATTATCTACCTGCCGCCCATAGCCACGGCGCCGAAGTGGTGGCCTGACAGAAGGGCGCTAGCCACGGGGTTTGCGGTGGTAGGTTTGGGACTCGGTTCATTCATCATGGGTCCTTTGGCAACATACATTATTCAGGCCCCAGGGATGGGATGGCGGTATGTTTTCTGGTACTGTGGTGTCGCTATGGGTCTTATGGCGCTTATCTCCGGTGCATTCCTGAAGGTTCCCCCGGCGGGATATAAGCCGCCCGGCTGGTCACCTCCAGCTCCTGCTGCGGGTGCGGCTGCGCCAAAGGTTACCCGTGACTTCACCCACGAAGAAACCACGAAGGATACCAAATTCTGGCTTCTGTATGCGGCGTATTTCTGCGGTTCCTTTGCCGGACTGATGGTCATCGGTCACCTTGCCGGTTTTGGAAGGGATCAGGGTCTGACGGCCATGGCGGCTGCCGGCGCGGTGAGTTCTCTCGCCTTTTCCAATGCGGCGACAAGGATCCTTTCCGGCTGGTTTGTGGATAAGGTCGGCGTCAGGGTTTATTTTGCCGTGTTGTTTGCCCTGCAGACAGCGGCAATGGTCGCGATTTTTCAGCTCGGCGGCAGCGTTTACGGGTTGGCGGCTATTGCGATTCTCATCGGCTGGAACTACGGCGCCATGTTTACATTGTTCCCCGCCACCTGTCTCCAGTTCTATGGGCCAACGGCACAGGGGAGCAACTACGGC
>Ga0207931_1000822_pt1 | contig 10905 bp, 6 predicted proteins | sample NGESurdeep092012_2_FD_184478 | JGI IMG/M metagenome (GOLD analysis project Ga0207931, IMG submission 184478) | Arctic peat soil microbial communities from Barrow, Alaska - NGEE Surface sample 415-1 deep-092012 (SPAdes) | ecosystem: Environmental > Terrestrial > Soil > Wetlands > Peat ...
CCAGCCTCGACCCGGTCCTTTCCCATTCGATCCTGCAATACCTCGAACAGTTAAACAAGGACGGTATTACTGTCCTGTGCAGCCTGCACTTTTTGGATCTGGTTCATCGCTACGCCACCCGTGTGATTGCCCTCAAAGACGGGGAGAAAGTATTCGAAGGGTTACCCGAAGAAATTAACCGGGCAAAGTTCAAGGAGATTTACGGCGAGGAGGCCCAGGAGGTACGCGCGGCTTCCTTGGAGGCCCCGGTATGACCGCGGCAGCCTCGCCGCGACGTTCACCCATCCTCGCTGCACTGCTCTCAGCCCTGATCCCAGGCCTGGGCCAGGGGTTTGTTCGCCGCTGGTATCGTGGGGTCGCAATCCTGCTGGCCAGCCTGGTGGTGGCAGGCATGGTCGTCTGGTACGGCCAGCCATTTTGGTATTTTGCGCCGGCCGGGATCTGGTTATGGAATATCTGGGATGCAGCCAGCCTGGCGGGGGGAAGGGCACGCACGATCCTGATTCCCATTGTGTTCGGCCTCGTGGCGGCCTATGGCATCGGCTGGCGGGTGGTGGGGGTGGATTTCGCTGCTGCGAATCTTGACCGTGCGTTGGCGGTGGCGCGTCCCATGCTGCACCCGGACATGTTTGCCCTTAGAACGGAAACCAATGAGATGTGGGCTCCGGTGCATGTCCCTTGCCCGACAACAGGCATCGGACCGGTCAGCCGACGGGAAGACAATGGCAGGATCGCATCAATCACCCCCGCCTGTGGCGGCCCAACCGACGCCCTGACCGTCAATGTGACCGGGATGTGGCCCAACACTGATACGCAGATCTGGTGGCGGACGGCCATCAGCGATACCAACCTACTGGGCGGCACCAACGGGGACAGGATGCTGGTGGTAAAAACCGATGCCAGCGGCTCCCTGACCACCACCATCCATGTGCCTCTCAATATTCTGATCGCACAACCTGATCAGACCCTTTCCCTGGAGCACCAAATCCATTTTACGCAGACGAAACCTACTGGCGGGATCCAGATTTCATATAACGGAGGTTTTGTCCTGCAAGGCATGCTGGAGACGGTGGCGATGGCTTTGATGGCGACTGTCCTGGCTATTTTCCTGGCTGTTCCGATCAGCTTCCTGGCAGCCCGCAACTTGATGAGCGGAAATCCGCTCACGTTTGGTATTTATGTAATCGTCCGGACCCTCCTGAATATCCTGCGTTCTGTGGAAGCCTTGCTCTTCGCCATCGTGTTTGTGGTGATCACCGGCCTGGGACCCTTCGCGGGTGTTCTGGCCTTGATGTGCCATTCGATCGCCGCTCTCGCAAAGCTCTATTCGGAGGTAATCGAAGGGATCGACCCCGGGCCGATCGAGGCGATCAAGGCTACAGGTGCCAACTGGGTTCAGGTGGCACGCTATGGCGTGATCCCGCAGATCATCCCGCCGTTCGCCTCGTTCACAATCTACCGCTGGGATATCAATGTCCGTACTGCCACCGTTATTGGTATGGTCGGCGGCGGCGGGATTGGCCTCTATTTGATCCAATGGATCCAGCTCAATGATTTTCGCGCGGTCAGTGCAGCCTTTATTGCGATTGCCGTCGTGGTCATTCTGCTGGATTTTATCAGCGCCAAAGTACGGGAAAGGTTGGTATGACATGAAAAACCAACCTTCTTCCTGGCGTATCCTTTTGAACGTGGTATTGATCGCATTGGGTGTAGTGATCCTGGGTGCATCCGCCCGGATTTCCCAAATCGATTTCGTCCGTTTTATTAAAGATGCCCCCAAAGCCAAGGCACTGGTCACGGCTTTCCTGACACCCGATTTGCTCACCCGTGACTTGAAGACCACCACCGTCGAGATAGCTTTCCCCATCCCTTGCGGCTCGGCGACCAATGCTGTTGCAGTCACAACCGGCCCACGCCTGACGACCAGCGTCCCATGCGCCAGCGTGAAGGACACCTTTACTCTGGAAGGGTTCAATCTCGCGCCTAATGCCCAGGTCGCCATCCGCTGGAATATTCCGAAAAAAGGTAGCTTAACCCTGCCCTATGTAAACACCGACGCAGCCGGGCATTTTTCGGCTCAATTGGATGCCAAGCAAATCGCAGCCTCGGTGGACAATACAGCCAGCCTGATCCAGGTCGATACGTTGGTTCCGGAGGGCAAGTGGAAGATCAGCCAGGCGGTCAAGGACGTGCTTCAGGCCATTTTTGTCACCATCTTCATGGCCTTGCTTTCGACTTCCGTCGCGACAATAATTGCCATCCCGCTCAGTTTCCTGGCAGCCAGCAATATTACCCGTCACGGTCCGACGGGGACAACGGTCTACTATACCACCCGCTCCTTTTTTAACATTATCCGTTCCTACGACCCGCTGGTGATGGCCACGATCTTCGCTTTCTGGCTCGGCTTCGGTCCGTTCCCAGGCACCCTGGCTCTGATGGTCGTTACAACTGCCTCGCTCGGCAAGATGTTCTCGGAAGCAGTTGAGAACATCGACCCCGGGCCGATCGAAGCTCTCCAGGCCACCGGCGCAAACCGCCTGCAGACGGTCGTCTACGCAGTCGTGCCTCAGATCGTACCGGATTTTGTTTCCTACATCATTTATCACTGGGATATCAATGTCCGCATCTCGACCGTCATTGGTTTCGTCGGCGGGGGTGGGATCGGTTATTATTTGAGTACCCAGATCAACTCGATGATCGGCTACCATAAGGCCGGGACAGCCATCTGGGCTATTGTGATGGTTGTTTGGGCCATGGACTTCCTGAGCTCAGAGGTTCGAAAGAAACTGGCCTGACCCAACTCAATCAGCCACAGGGACCCATTCCCATCGGAAATGGGTTCCTTTTTGCATGGTAGAATCCCGCCTGTGTTCAAGCGTATTACCAAGATGATCCTGATCATTCTTATTTTTCTCGTTATTCTTGGACTTCTCACCTTGCTCATTTCAAGCCTGGTGACCGGGGTGTATGCGCGTCCGAAAACATTCACTGTCACAGATGTTCCGTCCCACCGGGTGGCGATCGTCTTCGGCGCGGGGCTGTGGCGGAATGGCACCGCCACCCCGGTGCTGATTGACCGTGTTACCACCGCGGCAAACCTGTATCTTTCCGGAAAGGTCGAAAAGTTATTGATGAGCGGTGATAACCGCTATGTGGACTATAACGAACCGGCAGTAATGCGCGAACTGGCCCTGTCATTAGGTGTGCCAGACGGAGCCATTGTGCTCGATTATGCCGGACGGCGCACCTATGATACCTGTTACCGGGCGAAGGCCATCTTTGGTGTGAATGAGGCCATCCTGGTGACGCAGGCTTTCCACCTGCCGCGTGCCATTTATCTATGCAACCATCTCGGTCTGGATTCAGTTGGTGTGAACGCAGACCTGCGCGTTTATCCAATATCCTCAATGCTTTACTGGAACGCACGTGAACTGCTGGCAACAGTCGCAGCATTATGGGACGTTAATATTGGTCATCCTGTTCCTGTGCTGGGTGACAAGGAACCGATCTTTCCATGATAATTCCATGCAAGTATTCCTGCTCCTTCTAAAGTTGGAGGCAAATTGAATCGCGACGAGGCACTTTCCCTGGTACATGAATATGTTAAAAACGAAAACCTCATCAAACACATGCTCTCGGTCGAGGCTGCCATGCGCTTCTATGCCGAGAAATTCGGGGAAGATGGGGAGAAATGGGGGATTACCGGCTTGCTGCACGACTTCGATTGGGAGATCCATCCCACCCTTGAAGAACATCCGCTGGCAGGGCAGCCTCTCCTGCGCGAACACGGGGTTCCAGATGAAATTATCCGGGCGATCATGAGCCACGCCGATCATACCGGGGTGCCCCGCGAGACACAAATGGAAAAGGCACTCTACGCCTGTGACGAAGTAACCGGACTGGTCACTGCCGTGGCACTCGTACGCCCATCCCGCTCACTGCTGGACCTGGAAGCCAGTTCTGTGAAAAAGAAGTGGAAGGATAAGGCCTTCGCAGCAGGAGCGAACCGTGAAGAGATCCAGAAAGCAGCTACCGAGTTCGGGATCGAGTTATGGGAGCATGTGGGTAACGTCATCCAAGCCATGCGTAGCATAGCCCCCGTCCTGGGCCTGGTCGGGAATATATAATACAGACTCTCTACAAGATCTCGTGTAAATAAAACCTCGGCTTCTATCAAGAAGCCGGGGTTTTCAACGGTCTTTCAGCGACAACCAGTTGTTCATCCGTTTTTGTTCGAGGTATTGTACTAACCAGTGAGTTGGCAGGAAGCGCTTCAAGAACAGGATCAGCTGAAACAAAAAGGATGGATAAACATGCTGCCGGTCTTTTCGAATTCCAGCCAGGATGGCCTTTGCCACGACATCAGGAGTCTGGCTTGGCCAAGGTGTGGGGACAGCGGTTCCCGCTGACTGGAAGAAATTTGTGCGCGTAGTTATGGGATAAACCAGCATCAACCGGCGCTGGTCTTTCATTTGCCAACGGTAGCCATCGGCGAAGCGGTCCAGTGCAGCCTTTGTGGACGAGTAAATGGCATAGCCTGGTACGGCAATGTATGCCATGGCCGAAGCCGTAACAGCCACTTTGTAGGGCTTATCCCCATACAAAGCCTGCATTTTTTCAATGATGTAGAGGTTGCTGAATACATTGACCTGGTAAATCTTCTCAATGTGTGCCCAGTCTGCTTTTTCGATCTGCTCATAGTATGCAAACCCGGCATTGGCGATGAACAGGTCAATCCCGCCAAGCAATGCCATGGCAAATTCAAAGAGGTTATCCACATTCTCTGCTGCAGACAGGTCGCAAACATAAGTAGTGACTTTTGCTACCGGTATCGTGTTGCTGCCTTTGGTTAATTGCAGAAGGTTATTACAAACAGTTTTAAGCGCTTCTTCATTGACATCCACAGCCAGGATTTGCACCTGCTGCCTGGCCAGCATGTTCAGTAGTGCCAGACCGATCCCGGAGGCTGCGCCGGTCAGGACAATTTTTTTATTCACCAGATCCATACAAAAATCCTCCAGTCATAAAGCCATTCGGACGATCCAAGGCTCCAGGATTTTTATTAACAATATAGATCACGTAGATTGGCACCCCAAATCCTTTTATTGTAAAAAGTATGTAAAAGCCTTTTAATGAACCTACCTTATTTCCGCCTGGTGGATTGAGTTTTCTTTTCCTCTATCTTGGCCAACGACACAAACCGATCCACTGACCAGGACTCCGTCAGGCTAAGGACCGCATCACCCGGTTTCACTTCCACCACAGTTTCACCACGCACAGCCGAGCGTTTGCGCAAAGGGGCCTCATCCAGGCGGGATTGCTTGGCAGCTGCCTTGAGCAGGTGGAGGGTGACGATGGCATTTGGTTTCCCCATTCCCAGCCCGGCCAGCCTGACACCCCGAGGTAATTCCCAAGTAATCACACCCTTGCCATAACGTCCCTGCACAGGGAAGTCCTTGAACTCCACCCGCTTGCCCTTGCCGTCCGTGGAGATAAGGAAGAGAACGCCGGGCTGTGGGAGGACCTGTACCCCAACAACCTCATCCCCCACCCCCAATTTAATACTGTTAACCCCCGCGGCAACCAGGCCCATTGGGCGAACCTCGTCCTCTTTAAACCGGATTCCCATACCGAGTGCCGTGACGAGAAGAATCTCCTTGGTGCCATCGGTGAGAACGACCCAGCCCAGGCTGTCTCCATCGTTGACATTCCCCAACCTGAAAGTCTGTGCTGAAGGACCGGGCAGTTCGCTGACCAGGCTCTTTTTAACCATGCCTCCACGTGTAACCGTCAGGATACAGGATTCATCGGGCAATTCCGATTTCCGGGCGGGGAGGGAAAATGCCGCAACCGGCATTTCGTCCGCCTGGAGGGGGGATTGTTTATGGAACGGGTTGCCGTCTGCCAGTTTTTCAGCTTCCGGCAGAGTGTGGACGGCTACGGCCGCAGCCAGGCCGTGTTTTGAGACAAGGTAGAGCGTGTCAGTCGCATTCGCCTTGACCAGCAACCTGGGCGCTTCGGATCCGGAGAGACGGGGTGGTTTATCGTCGTGGGTGCGGGCAAGTGTCCCCTCGGGGGTCATGCCAATCCAGACCACCTCCTGCTTGACCAGTTCATCAGTCGTCAGCGGTGCTTTATGCTTGCGGCTGCGCAGGCTGACGATCTGCGTCCGTCGGCGGTCGCCAAAAGCCGCCTTGACCCTGAGCAGATCATCGGAGGCCACCCCGCGCATCTTCCTGGGTGATTTAAGGAGGCTTTCCAGGTCTTTGATGAGAGCCAGCACTTCCTTGTATTCGATCTCAATTTTCTTGCGTTCAAGGGCTGCCAGGCGACGCAGTTGCATTTCCAAAATGGCGTTAGCCTGGAGTTCTGATAATTTAAAACGTTTCATCAAACGCGTCCGAGCCGTTTCCACATCGGGCGAGCCTTTAATGATGGCGATGATCTCGTCCAGATGCTTAAGGGCCACCATCAACCCTTCGAGGATGTGCGCCCGGGCCCGAGCCTTTTCCAGGTCAAACTCCGTACGGCGCTTGATCACCACCAGGCGGTGTTCCAAGTAGACACGCAAAGCCTGTTTCAGGTTCAAGAGGCGCGGCTCATTCTCAACCAGAGCCAGGAGGTTGATGCTGAAGGTGGACTGCATGGGCGTGCGTTTGTATAATTCGGCCAATACCTTCTCCGGCTCAACGTTCTTGGTCAATTCGATGACAATGCGCAGCCCCTGACGATCAGACTCGTCCCTCAGGTCGGTGATGCCTTCCAAATGCCCGTCCCGTACCAATTCGGCTATGCGCTCAATAAGACTGGATTTATTGACCTGGAAGGGTAATTCGGTCACAATGATGCGGCTCTTGCCACGCTCCATCTCCTCAAAGTGGGCCTGGGCCTGAATGGTGACACGCCCCCGTCCCTTGCCATAAGCGGCAGCAATCCCCTCTTCGCCCTTCTGCTCAATGATGACCCCGCCGGTGGGAAAGTCGGGACCCTCGACGAACTCCATCAGGTCCTCGACATTAACGTCATCAAGTTTTTCCCATTTCTCAAGCATGTAGACACAGGCATCCACCACCTCGGAAAGATTGTGCGGTGGGATATTGGTCGCCATACCCACGGCAATGCCAGTGGCTCCATTAACCATCAGGTTGGGTATGGCCGAGGGGAGAACTGTCGGTTCGGTAAGAGTGGCGTCAAAGTTTTCAGTGAAATCGATGGTGTTTTTAGCAATATCCGCCAGGAGGTCCAGCGCCGGTGCAGCGAGCCGTGCTTCGGTGTAGCGCATGGCAGCTGGTGGATCGCCATCCACAGAGCCGAAATTGCCCTGTCCATCCACCAGGATGGTGCGCATGGAAAAATCTTGGGCCATGCGAGCCATAGCTTCATAGACTGACTGGTCACCGTGTGGGTGGTACTTGCCCAGGACTTCACCCACGATGCGGGCTGATTTTCGGTAGGGACTATCAACCCGGATACCCATATCGTACATGGCATACAGGATGCGGCGCTGAACAGGTTTGAGACCATCCCGGGCATCCGGCAGGGCACGCGAAACAATGACGCTCATGGCATAATCAAGATAGGCCTGCTGCATCTCATGGTCAATATCGATTTTACGAACAAGTCCAAGTTCCATAGTTACTCCTGCCCCATCCCATAAAAGGCCCCTGTAAATGCAGGCCACCTCTCTCTACCTTTGCAAGAAAATTGGGAAGTTGGATTGGGGTTCGCAATTTTGTTCTATATTGCTATCTTAAGGGGAAAGAGTCAAAGCGTCAAGGATAATAAAAGCGGGACGGTCAATTGACCGTCCCGCTTACACTTAACATCTACCTTCAGTCCGAGGCTCCCGCATCCGGGATTTCCGTCCATTGCGACGAACCGGCTTGAGCAAGAGCTTTTTCGACCGTCTGGAAACGTCCATGGACAAATCCGGTTCCGGCAGGAATGAGCTTGCCGATGATCACGTTCTCCTTCAGGCCATAGAGCGGGTCGGTCGAAGAGCCGATGGCTGCACCGGCCAGCACCTTGATGGTGTGCTGGAACGAGGAGGCGGAGAGGAACGAGTCAGTGCTGAGCGAGGCCTTGGTTACACCCAGCAGGAGTTCATAGAACTTCGCAGGGGTCTTCCCCTCTGACAGCAGCTGTTCATTGACTCTTTGAACTTCCAGGCGTTCCACGGCATCACCCGGTAGATAACGGGTATCACCCGGCCGGACAACCTGCACACGGCTCATCATCTTGCGGATGATGACCTCAAAGTGCTTATCATGGATGTTCTGACCCTGCGAGCGATACACTTTCTGAATTTCAGTCATCAGGTACATCTGGCAAGCATCCCGTCCCTGGACGCGCAGAACACGGTGCGGATTCAATGAACCTTCAGTCAATGGCTGACCATCTTCGACATGATCGCCTTCCCTGACCAACAAGCGAAGTGTGGTCGGGATTTCATACTCAGCTTCTTCATGCTGTTCATGGGCGACATAGACCTTGCGTTTTTCAATACGCACCCTGCCGCCATGCTCCGCTGTAATGGTTGCATCTTCCATTTTGGCAATGACATCCCCAGCTTTGATCTCATCCTCTTCCTTTACCAGGATCTTCCATTCTTTTGGAACATCGAACTCATCATGGATCATTTCGCTTTGTTCGACGCGAACGAGGCGCATATCAGCATATTTATCCGATTGGATGATGTGAACCGAACCCTTGATCTCGGATACAACGGCTTCACCCTTGGGCTGTCTGCGGGCTTCGAAGAGTTCCTCCACGCGAGGCAAACCTGTGGTGATATCACCACCAGCGGCGACACCACCGGTATGGAAAGTTCGCAGGGTCAGCTGGGTACCCGGCTCGCCGATGGATTGAGCAGCCACAATGCCGACTGCAGCACCCATCTCTACCATCGTACCGCGACCCAAATCGAGGCCGTAGCATTTGGCGCAGATGCCATGGACCAGTTCGCAGGTCAACGCAGAACGGATCTTGACTTCCTCCACTTCAGCGGCAGAGATTTTACGTGCCAGGTCATGGTCGAGAATATCATCCACCTCGGCCAAGACTTCACCAGTCTTTGGATCGACTACACGGTCAACCACCAGGCGGCCATACAGCCGGGAGGCCATGGATTGACCGGCCACATCATCTTTGCGACGAATCCAGATACCCTGGTGGGTACCACAGTCAATTTCGTTAATGATGACATCCTGGGCAATGTCCACCAGGCGGCGGGTCAGATAACCAGCATCGGCTGTGCGCAAAGCAGTATCAGCCAGACCTTTGCGGGCACCATGGGTGGAGATGAAGTATTCCTGAGCGGTCAGGCCTTCACGGAAGTTCGAACGGATTGGCATCGGGATGATTCGCCCGGATGGATCTGCCATCAGACCGCGCATACCAGCCAACTGTGAAATTGGACCAAAACCTCCCTTGGTTGCGCCGGAGTTGGCCATGGTGGACAGGTTGCCATCCGGATCCATGGCGGCTCTTACGGCCTTGGCTACATCCGTGGTGGTCTGCTGCCATACCTGGATGACGCGCTCGTTCTGCTCCTGCTCGGTCAGCAGACCGCGGCGGAAGTCGCGGTTCACCAATTCCACTTCCTTAAGCGCCTTGTCAATAATTTCCTGTTTCTCTTTTGGAACGCTGATATCAGAAACAGCGATCGTAGTACCGGAGCGCATCGCATATTCAAAGCCAATCCGCTTGATCTCGTCGGCGGTTTCACAGGTCACATCCTGGCCGTAAAGCTCATATACCTCGGCGATAAGGTCCTTGACGCCGCCTTTTTCCAACTGCCGGTTGATGAACTGAACTTTTTCAGGCAAGACCCGGTTGAAGATGACCCGCCCAACGGTGGTATCGAGCAGGCGTGTCTCCGGCTCAGGAAGACGGTTATTCTCATCATCAAACCAGGTCCTCATGCGGGCTTTAATCTTAGTATGAACATCCACCTGGCCCAGCTGGAAGGCCAGATCCACTTCATCCATATCAGCAAAAGCACGTCCATCACCCTTGTGGGGTTTCGAGTGCAACATCGTCATGTAGAAAACACCCAGCACCATATCCTTGGACGGCCCAATGATCGGCTCGCCATCGGCAGGTTTGAGCAGGTTTTTGGAGGCCAGCATCAGGCGGCGGGCTTCCTGCACGGCCTTATCAGACAGGGGTACATGAACAGCCATCTGGTCACCGTCGAAGTCTGCATTGAAAGCGGTACAAACCAGCGGGTGGAGCTGGATGGCCGAGCCTTCGATCAGGGTTGGTTCAAAAGCCTGGATGCCCAGACGATGAAGGGTGGGAGCACGGTTCAACAGAACCGGACGATCCTTGATGACTTCCTCAAGTGCCTCATAAACCTCAGGCCGGTTGCGCTCGATAAAACGGCGCGCGCCCTTGACGTTGGCAGCATAATTGTGCGAAACCAAGCGGGAAATCACGAACGGGCGGAACAGCTCCAGAGCCATGCTCTTCGGCAGGCCGCACTGGTAGAGTTTCAACTGCGGGCCAACTACGATGACCGAACGTCCGGAATAGTCCACACGCTTGCCCAGCAGGTTGCGGCGGAAGCGGCCTTTTTTACCCTTGAGCATGTCGCTCAAGGAGCGGAGCTCGCGGCGACCGCGGCGACTGAGCGCCTTGCCGCGCTGACTGTTGTCGATCAGGCTGTCCACTGCTTCCTGCAACATGCGTTTCTCGTTGCGAACAATCACATCAGGAGCACCCAATTCGAGCAGCCTCTTCAGGCGGTTGTTACGGTTGATGACCCGCCGGTATAGATCGTTCAAATCCGAGGTGGCAAAACGACCGCCATCCAATTGCACCATCGGACGCAGGTCCGGCGGGATCACCGGAAGGACTGTCAGGATCATCCACTCCGGGCGGTTGCCAGAGCGGCGGAAGGCT